>Ga0209826_1000438_pt1 | contig 30391 bp, 35 predicted proteins | sample GOMGulsemesocosm_5_FD_184637 | JGI IMG/M metagenome (GOLD analysis project Ga0209826, IMG submission 184637) | Methane-oxidizing microbial communities from mesocosms in the Gulf of Mexico - GOM15C Gulf of Mexico (SPAdes) (version 2) | ecosystem: Environmental > Aquatic > Marine > Cold seeps... | reverse complement strand
TTAATGCTAAATCAAAAAAATCATAACCTATATCCCATTGTTCAATGTTGTGATGATTGGTGATCTCATCTTCATTAACCAATGATAAATCTTTATTACTTATAATTAATTCTCTGATAAAGAAATTATCGCTATTTTCTTCTCTAACTTTTACTTTAAAAGTTGTTGTTTCAATATCATTAATCACTTCTGTTTCATCGTGAGAAAATATATGATTGTTTATTGTAAAACTACCTAGTAAATCATCATTAATTTCTTTCTTTTTATAGACTAAAACCTCATTGTTATTATTCATTATCTTGACCCCTTTTTGTTAAGTTCTATTAATAATATACGTCATTTTAAGAGGGTTTCAACCGCTGAAAATGCTATAAAAAATTAAGGGGGATACCTTAAATTAAATTGATTTATATAGTAAAAGGGTTGTATGAATTGTTTTTTTGTAAAAATAATTTAATAAATATTATTGTGCTATGCTGTTTTAGGGTTTTATTCAGGAAAAGAGGCGTTTTTAATCTTTTTTGGTGTATTTATAAGATCTAACTGAAAATAAATTTTAAGTTTTCTGACTGTCTCTACTTCAATAAATTGAAGCATTTAAAGTCCAGATTCGGCTTAATGATCAGGACAGTTAAATAAGACTGTCAACGAGATTTAAGACAAAGAAAAAGCAACTATTTCTAGTTGCTTAAACTTATCTCAAGGAGTGAGAATGACAATAATATAATTATCATGATTTGATTCCTTTACAAGAAATTCAATGAAAAATTTATACAATTTTATCTTCATCATTGATATTTCGTTTATAACACAAGATTTCTTTTTCAGAATTACCGCTTGCGGTTTTGCTCCGCAAGGGATTTATTAATACCGCTTTGCGGCTTTTCTGGTAATTAACTTTGAGCTTCTTGTTTAGTGTGGCTTTAAACGGCACTATTAAATAATTGACGTAAAAAAGACCAATTAAGATCTTTTTTGTTGCCATTCATTATTAAATTATGGTGCTGATTTAGTATAAAGCTTTCTCGTTTTGTTTATATTGTCATACCAAGCTTGACGATATGGATTTGTGCAAGTGCTTATGCTTTTAACGTGAGTCCATATTGTATCGTTATCCCAATTGTCATTTGTCGGTCTTTGTTCATAACTGCTACCTTGAGCTAGACAACTATCTTCAACTCTATGTAATGCTCCTGAAGGGTGATATGAAGTAGTTTTTAAATACCATTCATCATTAAATTTATATGCACATTTTTCTGTTTTACCACCTTGAAAATCATACTTTGTATCACTGAACCTACAGCTTTGAGCACTAGCTAAACTGCTAAACCCAATCACGATCATCATTAAAATTAATTTATTCATTCTGTTCTCCTTTTTCTTATATTTAACCACTTAAAAAACTTTTTTGAAGGGAAGGGCAGTTAAATAATAAGTGTTTTTTTTTAATTCCTTTAAATACAGAATATTTTAGTATCAAATATTTTGCATAAATCATCATTGTAAAAAAAAGAAAACCCATAATTGAGTTTTCCCTTTATTTTAATCTACGCTGATAATCTTTTTTCAAACCTTGCAATAGTGTTTTCGTTAAATTTATTTATACCTCTTACTTTATTTAAATCTACATCATACTTTTCACATACCTTTTCAGCATGTTCATTAATGTTTTTAGTTACTTGGTTCATTGTTTCGCTTGTTGTTACTAATCCATCAATGATGTTATCTTTACATACATCTGAACTGTTAAATATTTCAATTCGTTGTTCTAATAATTCGTCAGTAATGTTGTTTAGTATTTGTTGAGCATTCATAAGTAATTCCTTTATATGTTTTGTTATCTTATACTTATATTTAATACCCTATTTAAATATTGTAAAGTAAGTTTTATATAAGGGGGTATACCTTTAATCCATATAAGCCCTGTTTTATGGGGTTATTGAGTTTTAAGTTTGAAAAATGTTTTTTCAAAAGCCAGAAATAAAATACCTAAAAAATACCAAAAAGGTATTTACGGGATACCCGAAAGGTATTTGTGGGATACCTAAATGGTATTTATATTTGAATATATTCTAGTTTTAGAATTGTCAAAGCAGGTGATTTTATATACTTCTTTAGATAATTAATTTAACAGTATTAACTATTTTAATAGCTGTTTTTAGCCACAATAGCAGTGTGTTAGGGAGGTTTGTTTGATTTATCTATCTCATATGGTTAATTAAGTCATATAGATAAACTAAAAGGAAGTACAGGCATGACAAACACAGAAAAGGAAAACCAAGTTTTAAGAAATCAAGTTATTGCACTTGAAAAAACAATAATGAAATCTAATGATTTTGCTTACAATCAAATGAAAGAATTAACCCCTATGTTAAATACAAAATCAGCAAGGGAAGTTATAGAGCTTTATAATGACCTACAAAAACTTTCATTATCAAACCAAACTGACTATGTTCCGAAGCAGGTTTTTAATGATGAGAAAATATTAGATATTAGAGACAAAAATATTAGAGCGAAACTAATCTTTAAAAAGCATAACCTTCTTTAATAAAGCCCGTTTGGGCTTTTTTTACGCCCTAATTTTATGATTGGTTGTAAATTTCATCGTATTCAATAACTGCAATGCGTATCTCTTCCAGAAAAACGTTTGGTTCAAGTTTATTTATAAATCGAATGGTTTTAGCTGTGTATGGCTGAATTTCACGGATCGAGTCTTTACCACTGATCATTTTTTTAAATGTTGAATACCCCACACCCAAAAAGATATGAAAAAACTTGTTTGGCAATGGAGAACCATCAGACAAAGTAATATTAGTTTGTGATATTAGCGACTGCCAAAGGTCTATTTGTTCTTTAAATTGTTCGTTTGTTAGTTTATCCATATGATATGATCCTGTTGCTTACCTTTTACACCTCGTTTGAGGTCGGCTTTTAGGGTAGTGTGTCGCAGCACTACCCTAATTCAATCATATTTTATCTGAATATGTTTAATTAAGTAATTTATAAATTGCTGTACAGTCTTCTTTTGTAAAAACCTTATTACCATCTTCGTTTATTAAGTTTGAATGACAATATTTAATGTCTTCAATCGTTCTGTATAGTCTTTGTGAGACAGTATTGTTTTCTATTTTATTAGCTATCTGTTCAAGTATATAGATCCATACAACCAGTGAAGCAGCTTTAAATGATAGGGTTTGAGTTGTTCCGAAGTGATTTACTAATTCAACATCACCATCATCAGTAATTAATGGAATAAAACCCGATTTTTCAATATCAACATCAGCTTCTAGTATTTCCATAAAATCAAAATAACCACCTGAATACTTCGCAACCATTTGATCCATACCCATATAAAAAAGACGTTCGGCATAAGAATATAAAGGCATATTTTTAAATTTTTCTTTTCCAAAAAGTTCAGGGAATTTATCAAGTCTGTTTTGTTCAGCAGTAGTAATATTAATCATAGTAACCTCGTTTGAATTTTTTCCAATATTAATAATATTGTCGCAGTAATATTATTTTTGATTTAAGGGCTACAAATTAGCCCTTATTTATACAGTTTTAAATAAAGGGATTAAGTTCTTCTTCAAGTTGTTTAGTTGTTATATTCGCTTCTTTAGCCACAAGGTTTACAAATTCACAATAACGATCCCCACCATTTTCACAAGAATCCATAAGTTGAAGTACACGTTGAGCATTAGCAGTTTTAATAGTCATTTTTTATTACCTTGTTATAAGTTAGGGCTGCAAAGTAACCCTTTACGATAAAGCGATTTTTTTACTCTTTATCTTGTTTCTCTTGAGCTTTAATACAACGTTTACATTCAGGGATACCAAATGCGCTCCATTCCTTACCATTGTACGGAATATCTAAACCGCAGAGCGTTTGACCTAAACCTTCGATATGTTTCTTTGTTTCGTTACCGTTATTATTCCAACTTACAGTAGCCATTTTTATTTCCTCGTTTTTTGAATATTTCCTTATTAACTGCACCTATTATAAGGCTACATTGTAGCCTTTGCAAGTGTTTTTTAATATTATAATATTGTTTTTTACTGATCTTTTTATATTGATATTCAAACGAACATTGTTCGTTCGTATTTTGTGTTCGTTTCTTTTTTAGTGTATAATTCAGACTCTAATAAAGTTTATGGTGGGTTATATATGCAACAGTCAGAGCAAAATTCGATTCAAGAACGTGTAACAGCGATTTGTAATGACCTGTATTCGAAAGGAACAAAGCCCACTGTCAGACTAGTTCTATCAATGATTCCTGATGTAAGCAGTACATCAACAGTTCATAAATACTTTGCGACTTGGAAGAAAGAATTAGAGGCTAATCAGCAATCACTTTATGACCGTTTGGGTTTCTCTTCTGAATTTACACAAAGTTTCATGAAAGAAATTACCCGTTTTGGTGTAGAGGCAGAGCATAGATATAAAGAACAAGCCGTAGGTGCGAACGAACAAAGAGATATTGCAGTTGAAGAACTTGAACGTTCAGAGGAAAAGTTATTTAAACAAAATGCTTTAATCGAACAGAAAGATAAAGAAATTAAAGAGCTTCAAATTGAATTAATGAAAGTTCAAGAGAAGTTGAAAGCTGATCTTTCAGCAGAACAACAATCAAATAAAGTTATCGTTACTGAATTACGTCAGCAACTAACTAATGCAGACACAGAAACTAAAACACTTACTTCTGCTAATGAGTCTTTACGAACTGAAATTGCTAAAGCTGAATTGAAATTAGAAGGTAATCAGGAATACGTTAACGAAGTTAAAACACAAAATACGGATCTGGTTAAAGACAATAAAGAACTTAACAATACAGTTGCTTCATTAAGTAAGAATATCGCAAGTCAAGAATCGACTATCGCAGGTAATGACAAGCTGATTAGTAATTTAGAATCTTCTGCATCATCTAATAAAGATGCAATTGCTAAAATTGAAAATGAAGTAATTGAGCACAAAGCTACTATTACTGAAATCAGAAGAGAGTTAAGTTTATTAAATGAAAATTCTGTTAAAGAAAAAGAACAGTTAAATATTCAACTAACGAACAGCAAAACCAAATTAACCGAAGCGACAGCTACAATTGAAAGTTTAGAGAAAACGAATACAGAACAATCTTCTGTAATAACTAAACTTACAGAAGGATAAGTGAAATGAAAAACAGTCTAATAATTAATGAAGAAAAAGTTCTTCGTAAAAAATGTACTAATGAAATAAAGACAGTCTATTTAAACCTTGAGATTGATTACAACGCTATCGTAGTTGATGAAAAGAAAATGGTAATTATCATACCAGTAAATGATAAATCATTAAATTGTTCGTATGAATTATGCGTACAAGTAGCATTAGAGCTTGATCCGCAAGCTTCAAAACTTTGCGAAATGATCGACTTTTTATTTTTTACACATAAATGTGGTATTGATTTTCTCAAAGAAAATTCAATTATATTAAAACAGTTTAAAAAGAAGCTTAAATCTAAACATTCCAATTATCATATGGATATTAAAACAATCGTTGATAATCATTTGTCTAATAATAGCGTTTTGCCATATAAAATTTTAGGTATAGAGTACATATCTATTTATGAAAGTGGCGGTTTTGATAAACAGGTATTTGGAAAATCAATTGAAGAAGCTCTTCAAAAACAAGATAAACTTGAATTGTTTGATCTTTATTGTTTCAAGATTACACAGTTAATTAAAGAAAAAGTAATATCATTCCGTGATTAAACAAATAGATAAAGATACTTTTGAAACGATTTTCAAAGGTCGAGTTTATACTTTGATACGCTATGAAACAGGTGGTTATTCTATGTGGAACAAAACTTTAAATGGTCGTGCTAATCCTCCAAAATCTTTTGATAATTTAGATCAAGTTGAAGCGAAATATAAGCACTGGCAAGGTATAAACCTACTAATTAATTTATAAGGTCGAGTTTCTTATGGCTAAAGTATTTGCTACATATTTAAAAAATGGTGAAGTCGTTCTTGAAACTTGGTCAAGTGCCAAAGCTTTTCAAGAAACTGAATCTTGGACAGATGATAAATTTATATTAATTACAACGTCAGACGATTTTAAAGGTAAAGCCAGTTTTCCTTTAAGCCCAATGTTTGATGAAAAAATTGAAGTATCGACAAGCCAACCAGAAGGTAATGGTTTTAATATTATTCAGACAGAAGATGAAATTAAAGCGCATAATCTTTTAGTTGATGCCAGAAATAAGTATTTAGGTATTAAGTAAATATACACAGAAAACCCCATTTAAAAGCATATCTATAACGCATGATAATTAACAATTATCTTGCGTTATGAGTGAAACAAAGGATAATTATGAGTCCAGAAGAAAAACTAATTTTAGATATTGAAACTTCTCTTGATAAGTATCGAGCTAATATTACAAATTGGGAAATTGATTTTTTAAACAGTGTTCGAGACATATTAATGGATAAATATAAATCACCTTCTTTTAAACAAAAAAATATGTGTAGAGCCATAGTAGATAAATCAAAAATTAAAAAATGACCACAGAACTTATTGAAGAACAGATCACAAACTTAATTCATTACTCGAATGACTTTGCAGATTTTCAAGAATATCTAACTCAAATATTCCCGTTGATACCAGAAAACACTCAACGTGCTTATATTAAAGATATGAATGATTATTTAGATTTTTGTAATGAGTTTGGTTATGTTCAAGCTTCTTTAAAAATCGCTATTACATCAAAAACAATTAAGTCTTACGTTGATCAACTTATTATTAGTGATTTAAGTTATAAATCTATTCGAAGAAAATTATCTTCAATTTCTTCAATGTTCAATCTATCCAGAGTTCCAAACCCTATAACAGAAGATAAGCTAACCAAAGTTTATATCAATAAAAAACTACAACCAAAACAATTGAAAGGAAGTAAACAAGCCCCTGCTCTTACATTAGAAATTATCGACCAAATTAATGATACTTTAATACCAGATAAGCTTTTAGATTTACGTGATTTAGCAATGATAAACGTGATGTTTGATACTATGTTAAGAGCAAGTGAGTTAATACACACTTACGTAGAACATATTGATTATACTAACCAGACTTTAAAAGTTATGAAAACAAAGTCTAATAAATCAGGTGTTCCAGAATATCGTTTTTTAAGTAAAACAAGCCTTAATCTTTTGAATGAATGGTTCAGTGAAACAGGAATAAAAGAAGGTATTATCTTTCGTGGTCTATCGCCCAGAGGAACAAGCCTTGCAAAACGTGGTGATTTTGATGGAATAAATTATACGACTTTATACAGATCATTCAAACGAGTTGAAGCAAAAACTAATATTGATTTAGCAATTACTACTCATAGTTGTAGAGTTGGCGCAGCAGTTTCAATTTATGAAAACGGTGGTGATGAATTGGGAGCACAACTTGCAGGAGGTTGGAGATCTTCAACTATGCCCTCACAATATATGAAACAACATAAAGCCAAAAAAGGAATAATGGCTACTATCGCTAAAAACAACAATCGGTAAATAGTAAGAAAGATTCACAAATTGCGAACCTTGCAAAGGTCTGTTATAATGTTCACATATTGAAAACCTTTGAGATTTTATATGCACGTTGTAGCTAAAAAAATGTTTACTGATGCAAAAAGAAAGTTTCCGAACGATGCACAAGCTATTGAAGATTTATACAGATTATTAAACACTGGTAAGTTTTCAGATCCAACGGAATTAAAAAAAGTAACTCCTTCATTAGATAATTTCAAATATAAAGATAAATGGTGGATTATTGATATCGGTGGTAATAATTTAAGGCTCATAGCCTTCATCGAGTTTAGACATAACCGATTATACGTGAAGCATATTGTAAATCACGCAGAATACGACAAATTAACTAATCGTTACAGAAAAAAGGAGCTTCAATAATGAATATTCAACATATAACAGAACTTGGTCAACAGCTTCAAAGTGAATTTCCTTTCTTTGCAGGTATCAATACACCAGAAGAAAATGAAGCCGCATTAAAGGTAATGAATGAATTAACAGAAGATTACGATAACAATCTTCTATTGATTGATATCTTATGGGCTAAAATCGAATCTTATGAAGAAACTGCACCAGAATTTGCAGAGTTTAATAAGCGTATTGAAGCTCTCGATGGTGGAGCTTCAATGTTACGCCTGTTAATGGATCAACACGGATTAAAAACAACGTCTTTTGCAAATGAAATTGGTGGCAAGAGCACAGTATCAATGATTTGTAATGAGAAACGGAAACTAACAGCAGAGCATATTGAAAAGTTGGCAAAGCGTTTTGAAATAAGCCCTGCTCTATTTTTCTAATTAATCCCTAACACCAAACCTTTTATCCCACACCCAAAGGTTTAGTGTTTAAATGGTCAAGTGATCAGTTCTCCACAAACATTAAGCCCACCCCCTCGAAATCGGCATTAGAGTATTAACCAAAATTTAAAACTTTCGATTATGCTTTCTACTAAAAAGATGGAATGCATCATTCGATATTCAATCTCCCCTTCTCATACTGTTAATACTTCGACTTATGTTTCATAAGATATTTTACGTTTGTTCAAGCTCGTTTTATATTATCCCACACCTAAAAGGTTAATGTGATAAATGGTCAAGAGATTAGTTATGTAAGCAATCGAGTTTATATATTGTTAAGAGCCATATACAGAACTCTCTATTCAATCGCCTTGTGCTCTACGTGAATACTTTGGTCTTATGCCCCACATAAGAGTATTTCACGCACACACAACACCGTTTCATATTTAGTAAGTTTAGATCTTTTAGCAAAACATTTTATCCCACACCTAAAGGTAAAGCCTTTAAAAAATGGTGATTGTTTCTACCTTCCCAGCTATATAACTTAAAAAAGTTCAGCAATAAAAGTGATCTGATATTTAGCATTAAAAATAATATAGGTTTGGGTGTGGGATAATTTAATGGTTGATAAAACAGCACTACTAAATTAAAATAATACTATTGTTTAAGGTGTGGGATAATTTAGATGTTGGAAGTTTTGGAAGATAGTGAAGTCATTAAGAATATTGAAAATAACTTAATAATGCTAAAAACATTAATCCGTGTTTTATGTTTAGAGCTAAAAGAAAATATGGTTCAAGCAGAAATACTAACTCAAAACTTTACTAACATTGAGAAGATTGAAGATCTCGAAATACCTTACCTTGATTTTTATTATGACGATGAAGATATTGATGGAAACAAGGTTAATACGTTTTACGGATATATTTGTGCTCCAAGCAGTGAAAGCATAATCAACAGTGTTAATGATGTAAATATGTATAAAGAGATGTTGGCACAAGACTTTAAAAATCTTCGAACAATTTACAAATCTAATCCCCCAAAGTTCAATAAAATAATATCGACAATAGATTACGCAGGTCAAATCAATATTAAAGAAGCAACCAGACAAATAGTTTTAATTGAGTCCGACAATTCCCCCGTTCGAAAAGTTTCATTCCAACCAGAAATTATCAACAAAGGGAAAGGACGTTGTTTAACAGGAAGTGAAATCAAATTTGTTCTGGAAAATTACTTTGATGGTAGTGAAGGTAAATATGCACAAGATTTAAATCATTTAACCCGAATAAAAAGCAATGAGCTTTTATCACCGATTGGTTCTGAACGTAGAAAGTGTCGAGTAAATATTAGAACAGAACTAGAAACGTTCAAAGGTAAATATTGTTCAATACCAATTATCATTTTAAGCAAACCTGCTGTAAATTTTAAAACTAACTTAAATACTATTTTTGAAAAGCAATTTAAGAAAGTTCGTGTTGATCAACAATTAGAAGACGAACCATTTTTAGCATTTAGATCTTTCACTAGAAAACAAAAAGGCTTTAAAGTTTTTCTAACGAATGAAGAGCTTGAAGAAAGAGAAGAATATCTAAATTCTGCTTTTATTTAACCAGTAAGATTTTGAGTGAGCACTTTTTCTATTTCTTGTATTTTAAAATATTCAAAAAATAACTTTTATTATTATAGTTACTTAAAAATGTTAGAGACTTTCTTTATTTAGAATTAGGAAAGACGTTAATAAGAGTTAATAAGAGAGTTAGGAAGTTAATACGTTACGTAATTTGAAAGTCTTATAAACAAAGGCTTTAAGTATCTATTGTGTGTTCAATACCTCGATAAATTGTGATTAAAAACACGATAGGTTGTGTTTAATAGCGTGATTAAAACCCCGACCCTTTGTGATTAAAACCACGAATAAGTGTGATCAAAACCCCGAAGATACTGTGTTTAAAAACTCGATACAATTCACAGCATATACACACGTTACTAACAGGTTTTTACACCGTTTTTGTTGATTAAAACCGTGTTTAAAACCCCGAAACACCTCAATACAATAATTATATAATAACATACGGTATGTTATTTAAAGCATAATCACTTTTTACAATTATTGACCGTATGTTTTTCATATTCAGATCTTGGAAGTGATATAAAACACGAAGTTATTAAATTTAAACAGTACAAATATTACTCTTTGTGTTTAAAACCCCGATATTTAACCTATTTTCAGTGCTTCATTTTCTGACTTTAAGCGACCATCTTTATCTTTAAAAACTATAATCTTTTCAACAGTTCCCGTTGTTTTAGCTGTGGCATACATAATAAAGTAATCAGGAATCGACTGTTTTTTCTCTATTTCTTTAATTTTTCTTCTAAATTCTCGAATAGGAGACTTAACACCAAACTTATTATATAAGTTCTCTAACCCTATTTCCCATTGCGTTTGATTACCACAATGCTTTCTACAGAGTTCATAGAGCCTACGATCATAGGGAGATCTTAAAGAAAAATATTGAGATGAATAAGTTAGGATTTGATTGTTACTAACCGCATCAAACAAAATAGAAGGTAATATTAGTTCTACATACTTCATACGACCTGTTTTTTCATCAGTAATTAAATCGTAATCACTTACAAAGCTAAAACCTTTATCACGCTTAAAATCGCCCTGCTTCGTTGTTGTATAAACCGTTGTCCCTGCTAATCGTTTAAGAGATTCCAACACCGCTTTATAAGACTTTCCATCAGTATTTTTATTAGTGCTTTTCAAATAATCATATAAAGTTACGTGAATCTTTTGACCAATGGCAATACCACGATTTTTAGCTTCTGCAATTTGACCAAAACAATAAAGTAATAAGTCTTTATCGTGGATTGTTGCCCTACCCTTCTCATTTGGAATTATTTCTATTGAAGCACCAGTTTTTTTATTCGTGTAATGAAACGAGTCAGTATCAACTTTTGAGCTAATACTAAATAAAGGAAACTCCATTGATTGAGTATCACCTTTTGGGGCTGCATCAATGATGTTTGCAACGAATAACGAAAGTTGTTCAGAGGAAACTAAATTTTTAGACATAATTTAATCTCCCAACTGTTTAGAGTTTGCTTTGATTAAACGCTGTAAAATAGCTGTTCTGATTATCGAACTACGATCCGTATTTGTATTTTCTTTTTCTTCTACTTCTTTAACCGTATCGTTAACAATTTTAAAGGTGTCAACAGTAATACTTAAATTTACAATTTTTGTAGTTCCTGCTTCAATAAACTCTTCTGCAATTAGATTATGATAATCTTCTTTTTCAAAAAGTTCTTTCAAAATATCTTCAAACCAAAATAAACGCTGTTTTTTGTTATATCCAGAATCTAAAATATTATCTTCAATTTTAGAGATCATACGAACGGGAACTCTAACAGCCATTCTCTTAACTGGTCTTGATGATAGTGCGCTTCTAATTATTGCCATTGCCCTACCCTATTTTTTTTCAGTCAAGAAAGTTAATAAAGAATTGAATGCTAAATTTATATCTTTAGTTTTAGATAAATCTAAATTTTCTAAAATATCAGTCGCTTTATAGCTATCAGCTACTAAATTAATAATTTTCTGCATTGCTGAATTATCAGCATTTTTACTAATTTTGATTGAAGGAGAAGTAATAATTTTCTTTTCTATTTTTTTTCCTGATAAAGTTAGAGCTAATTCTTCTTCTGATAAATTACATAAACTTTTTGCTTGTTGAAGAGAAGTTACTTTACCTGCTTCTATCGCTTCTATTAGTGAGTTTTTCTGAAATGTAACTTGTGAAGGTTCACTTGAGAACTTAATTACAGCTAAATACCTTTCACCATCGGTATTGCCTAAACCAGATACTTTAGATAGTTTTCTTTGTGATACTTTATTTGTTGCTGAAAATTGTGAGTTGACGAATTTTCTAACTCTTTCTATTTTTTCAAAAAGAGACATATTTTCACGATGGAAATTTTCATCCCATTGCAAAACATCAACTTCTTTTTTAGAGGGTTTCTGTAACAATATCTTTGCTGATATATGAGACTCTCCTAAAAGAGCGTGAGTAAGAACCCTTCTTTCACCTGATATTAAATGGAAAGTGCTATCTTCCTTCCAAACTACGATTGAATGCAATAAACGTTCAGGAGATTTAAGAACGGCAGCAAAATTAACAATAGAAGTTAAATCACCAATTTGCTTACCTTCTAATTTTAATGCACTAGTAACCTTCTCTACATAATCCTCAATCCATTCGTGATCAGTTTCATTTTTTATATAAGTCGATATTGGAAACTGTTTTGCAATTTCTTTTACTAACTCAATATCAATCTTTAATTTACGAGGATTATCTTGATCAGTTTTAATGAAATCAATTGGAATCGTTTTAACGATATCATCTTTATACTTTTTCTGATCTGATATTTGTTCTGCAACAGAACCAACCCATTTTTCAGTGTTAGTAGTCGTAGTATTTTCCTCAATACTACCCGTACCTGCTCTTGAATTTTTTGAACCTAATTTTCTAGCCATAATATTTATTTCCTACTTACTGACCCCGAAGCGGTCACTTTAAGATTTAATTCTTTTATCAATTTCAGATTTACTAAATGTTTCTGAAAGTATGTGATAACAAAGTGCTTCACTATGCTTTTTAGCTGTGTGATTCCCACTAATATGAAATATACTTTTTGGTGAAATTGATTTCAGATCCCTTTCTGGAAAAGCACTTGATAAAGGAAGGTATAGTTCTTTAGGAAGCATTATATTACCTAACTCTTTATGTAATATATCCAATGTGCTTTTATGTAATTTAGTATTCATTCTCACTTTGTTCGGTACTAAACCAATTAGATTTAATTGTTCATCATCAGATCGAGAGAAGTTTTCAGAAGTGATAACTTGAATCATTGCGTTAATACCTTGAATAGACTTTTCTTCTGGTTCAAAGGGTATTATTGCGTGAGTGGCACAATGAAGTGCGGATCTAAATATCGGATTTCTAGACGGTCCCGTGTCCAGGACAATCAAATCATAAGCTTCACCAACGAATTCATTATAAAGAACTTCTTTGAGTCTATTAATGACTTTCGTTTCAATTTGACCACTATCAGTTGAGAATTCCTGATTTATTTTTTCTAATAATTCAGGGTGTCCTAGACAGCAATCAACGCTACCTTTAAAGCCATTTTTAGAGGAAATATAAGTCTCATACGGCAATATTTCCTTCCCATAAAAACAGTCAGAAATTGTAGAACGTTGCTCAACCCCCTCATAGTCTGGATCATCTGCTTTCCAGTCAGGGTGAATTGGTGGGATTTGACCGCCAGTAGATTGTGGGCTATTTTCCATTCCGATCCAAAAATCTGAACTATTGCATTGCATATCAAGATCAACAACCAACACATTCATATGAGCAATTATTGAAGCGTATTCTGAAATAATGCTTGTAAAAAGCGATTTTCCTACGCCACCTTTTTGGTTTACGACTGATATGATTTTTGGGAACTTCAATTTATCTGACATACATTGTAATCCGTTATTTATAAAACATACGTAAATTATAGCTGTATGTTATTTGTTGTTCAATCATTATTTGTACTATTTCAAATGAAAATGACCCCGAAGCGGTCAGTAAAAAATAAGGATATTGATTGGATAAGTATTATAATATTTTGTGGGGTTATAGAAGATACTAGAAAAAAAGGTGCTATATCAACATTAGATACAACACCGTTAAAAGTAATTTTAAGCAAGTATTACATTGAACAATGATTATTTGGGCTTAAATTGATGGAAAATATTGAGAACTCTTAATCTCAAAATTAGCAATAGCTTGGTCAGTAGGTTTATTTCCAATCCAATGACAGTATTTGATTTTCTTATTCGGTAAATTAGCTTTTAAAGCATCACCAGTTATTTTGATTTGAGTTTCATCACCAGAACGTAAAGCTTCACTAAAACAAGTTGCTTCATATTTATTGTTATAATATTGCTCACCAGATGATAGATCAACTCCACGGGCAATAGTTGCAAAAGTTAATTCACCATTTTTTGTTGTGTAAAAAGCAATACCTGAAAAATCTTCTTCATATAAAAACAAATTCTTAAGCTCATTATCGCTTGGCATAGAAATTTCTAAATCTGGTTTAGCTAACTCTATTAAAATACTTGGAATTGATTTACTCATTTCGACATAATTATCATCATCAGTTGATACTTCATCATCTACTATAAGATCTAAATAGCTTCTTATAATCTTTTCCGAACCTGAAACACTACCGACTAGTGCATTTTTAGAAACCATTATACTTTGTAATAACATTTTAATATTTGGGGAAATGGTAGACATTTAGAAAACTCAATGGTGATATTTAAAGTTAATAAATAATATCAGAAAGGGGAGGTACTTGAAAAAGAAAAAGATGTTATATCAACATTAGATACAACACTTTTAAAAGCAGGTTTAAAACACTCTAATTATCTTATAGAGCGAAGCTTACACTATAACTTTTACACTGCTAATTTGCTGTTTTAGGGTTCACACTTTTAAATTAATATCAGAAGAGCTTAATTGAAGATCAGAAGTTTTAGATTTAGATGAATTTTCAAAACAAGTATAACGATATACAGCTTTTATAAATTCAAACAACCAGAATTAAAAATCTTTGATTTTTCTTTGCGAAGCGTAATAAGAAGGGCGTTTTTATTAAACATTTAATATCAATGCTAAAACTTAACCAAAACAACTTAAAAATAAAACGTCTATTTATAAGTGTTTTTCTTCCCTAAAAATAATTTGGGTATGTGTATTTAAAGCTTTTTAAAGTTTAGGGTATGTTGAGTTAAAGATGTACAAGAGGATAGGGTAGGTGGAGTATAAAGAGTAAGATCTATTCTACTAGAGATATATTTTAAAGAGTTAGATAAGTAATATTCGCAGAATATCACATCAATAAAATGATGAATCATTTCTTAAAACCCAAAAGATTAAGACCGTCCAGTTCTGGACAAGAGCATTCGGCTAAAGCCTCTAATCTGAAAATACTAATCCTTTCATTCAACACTAGCAATAACAAGCCTAGTCCAACAATCAGAAATGGGAAATCGAAGATTTCTTTTTGCGAAGCGCAATAACACGATCTTTAAAACAATAAACACTCTTTAAGAAAAATCATCAAAAACCAAAATATTTTTTCAGCGAAAGTGAAATTATTTCAAAATAAATTAAATTAATTCAAATTCTCCATTCAGTGGTGATCGTTAAGTAAATAAAAAGCCTAGAACACGACAATAAAGCATTATTTTTAGAAGAAACATTTAAAAAATCAACTGGTATTTAAAGGGGTAGGGCGTGAATAATAAGAGAAATATTTGATTGAATAACTTGCAACGTCTTGATTAAAGATTATTTGAAGATACATTAAATTATAGGCGAAAAAAAAGACTACCTTTGAAATAGTCTTTTCTTAAGAGAAAGAAGTTCCCCAACTTCTAATTCATAATTTAATACAAATTATTAGTTAGTCAACAGCAGAACATCAATTTCTCTTATAAGTATTTTAATAATTGGAGAAATAAGAATGACAAAATCAAATAAAAACCCTAAAAATAAAGCTTTATCACATAGAGCACTTAATCTAGTTACTGGATTTGTTCAAATAGGTTTTCACAGATCAGACGAAAAACAAATAACAGAAATAGATAATTCTATACAAAACGAGATAATCACTTCATCAAATATGCATTGTGATATTAAGTTGGGAACTTCAATTTTTAGCCATTGTTTAACTACATTTCATAACGATGAATTAATGACTGATACAAATCAACAAGCTAAAACAGCTAAAAAACACAGTTACTCTAACAACGGTGAAGATGGTATTACAATTGAATACGGTCAATACTCACACTTCCTAAAATTTCTTAAGTTAAGAGAAAGACATACTTTAAAAGCAATAGATGAAGGAATGGAGAAGTTTGTTAAAAACCTTGATGAATCAAATGAAATGACAATTCAAAAATATGTAAATAGACAAGAAAATGGACAAAAAGTAAAAATAAAAACTACATCAGAAACTTTTAGTATCTTCTCTAAACTATCTGTAAACACTCAAGCAAGAACTTTAACGTTTAAGTTTAGTGCAGAGTTCATTAATTACTTAAACAGCAAGAAATCACCTTTCACCCATATACAAATAGAAGATATTAAAAAATTAAAATCAAACAGAACATCAGCAAGTTTATTTATGATGGTTCGTTCTATCGCAGGTATGACAAAACAAAAATTCTTTACTAGAAAATATTTAGCTAATTGTCTTGGTTTTACTGGTAATAACAGTAACCAAAAATTAGATAGTGCTTTTGAAAATCTAACAAACAGAAAAGCTTTAAAAGTAGAGAAAAAAATCAAGAAAAGTAGCATTTTTGGTTATTGGGCTATGTACGTTTTTACTGAAATTGTTTCTGCTTATGACAAAATTAAAGCTGAAAAATCATCTAAAAAAGAAAAGAAAGAACAAAAAATCAATCCAGAAGTTAATAGCAATATCTTCAACTCTAAAGTTTCAGGTGATGAACGTTCTGCAATGATGAACACACATTATCTATCATTAGTATAAAAGACTAACTGAAAATAAATTTTAAGTTTTCTCACTTTCTCCACTTCAATTAATTGAAGCATGTTTAAAGTCGAGATTCGGCTAGGTACTTGGACAGTAAAATATAACTGTCAAAGAAATAAACACCTAAAACATATTAAAATATTGATATATTTTACAAAGCAAAATTGTAGATTTTTTACTTTAAATTAAATGATTTAACACACTCTATGCAGTGTTGTTTTTGACTTAAAACTTAACAATGTTATAAGTTAATTAAACAACAAGAAGGAGTTTGTTATGAGTAATTCAAAAGAAAATAAAAAAGAAATAGAAAAGCAAAAAGAAATAAGAAGAATAAAGATATATCAAAGAGAAACTAGAAATATAAAAGCTGAATTCGCTAAAGTTCAAAAAAGAGAAAAAGAATACGATGAAAAAGAATCTGATGGTAAAGAATATGATTTTTTTGCTTTTACCTCTTTCACGTTAGCATCAACTTTTGGATTTGGAATATCATTTTTTATCCAAAAAATATATTACTTAATCTCAATTGGTGCTTTTATAACACCTATTGTACTTTCTGGATTAATCTTATTAATGCTCTTTATATTCTATTCAAAAGAAAGTAAAAAGTACCAGACACCAACGGCAAAACTGAAAACAATATTATTAGTACCAATGCTAACATTATGGAGCACAATACTTATATTTAACGTTGAGGTGGGCTTTCATATGACAATGGCTTTAACTGTGTTTCCATTATTTATCGCAATAATGGCTCTCAAATTTTGCCTTACTAAACAACAAAATATAAAAGATAAGATCTTTTTTGAATTATATTCTGCAATAGATGAAAGAGCAGAAAAACATGATCCTGAATATATAAGACAGTTCAAAACTACAAAGAAAAAATCCTTATTTCAAAACATAAAAACAGTTATAAAGATGAAGTAATAATATAAAAAGGTATTCATTAGGTATTTAGTAAATACCTTTGAGATATCTTTTAGGTATTCAAGTTATTTAAAATAAATACAAAAGTTACTTTACAATATTTAAATAGTATGTTATAATACTTGTGAAGATAAGGTTTTAAGCGTTGATGTATATCAAATGCAAACCAATCTTCAAGAAAATTAATAGATTGAAGGAATAATGAAAGTGTTAGATCTAATGTAGTGAGTAAATTCACACAATGTTCTTAAAATAAACAACTAAAAAGTGATTATAAAATTTGCAATAAAATAAATAACCACTAAATTTATAAGTTAAGGCACATAGTTACAGAGCAGATCCAAACACCAACATTTAAAGTAAGGTAATAAAAAAGAACGTTAGCCCATAACAGAGTAATACCAAGGGCGTAATAAGTAACAAGTTCTCAAATATTCCTCTTTTTTTTTCAATTGGAGCTTTGTAAAATTAAATAAAAAAGGAAAACATTATGAAAGCATTTATAAGATTTATTACAACAGGAATTATTTTTTCTTTTTTCGGGACTCTAGCACTTTTATTATCAAAGTCACTTTTAGTAATAGCTGCATTTTCAGGAATGAGCGATATCTACTACTTACCAACTGCATTATACTTCGTTGGTTATCCAATACTTTTATTATTAAAAGTAATTTTAGAAAGTCTTTTCAACCTTTTAGCAATGCCATTTAGAGCAATGGGATTTGGAACACACAAAAGTTCTGTAGTTCACTAAAAATAAGTTACTAAATAATTTAAGAGATTTTTATGAGATTTATTTATCTTCAAGATAATAAATGAGATTACTGTTAATAACAGAATCTCATTTTTTTATTTCAGTTTTGACAAAGTTAAATATTTTTTCAAAAAACAAAGTTTTTATATAATAATTATTTATCTTTTAAACAAGCTAAAGACAACACAGTGTTTCCTTGAAATAATGATTTTGATTTATCAGTATTTCTTTTCAACGTTAAAAAAGTAATCGGTTTACCACTATCTTTTTTATCAAACCTAAAATCAAAAACTTCATCAAATATAGCTTCAAAACCATTTTTTCCTGTAATTCTACGAGTCGTTCTAAACATACGTATTTCATAAGTATCATTATCAACTTTAGTAATTACAGTTTTTTTACCCACTCGATCACCACTCTTCTTTTTACGATGGTCATAAAACGTAAATTCATCACCATCTTGAGTTAAATCATAAGTGCCTTGTCTTCTATCAATACGTTCATTCATCATAACGTCAATATTATAATCAGGATTGAAATACATTGAATTAAAGTTCTGATTAATTATTTCATCACCTTTATATTGTAAATACAGACCTCGTAAATCACTTTGTCCATTACGTTCAATTGATTTGTTATACCTTTCAATACAACTATCTTTAAACTGCGTTAAGTCGGCTGCTTGAGCCATTGCGCTACTTGTCATTAATGACAAAGTAGCAATTGTTAGTAAAAGTTTATTCATTGCTTATCTCTCCTTGTTAAAGCATTTTTTGTGCTGTTTTTAGTGGTGCTTTTCCAGTACCAGAATACGATTCTATCTCTGTGTTAAATTCTTTATGCAAATATTTGTTAGCCCATATAATTTTCTTGAACATATAAATTACAGAAGTAATCATTAATACGATTGAAACAGGAAAAGTAATAAGGGGATTTTCAGAGACTAATGGAATGTAATTCATAACTTCTAACCCAATCACAACATATACAACGGCTGCTGCTAAACCAAAAATTGCTGAAACAGGTTTAATCACAAACGCTAAATACAATTGAATTGCTTGATTGAATAATATAATCACATCTTTTTTTAGAAAAAGAATGCTTGAGATGTTTATAATTGCCATATAAACAAATGTTAAAAATGAAATTGTGATACCACCGATTGTAAATATTAATAAGAATGCAGATAACAAAAGCGGTAAGTGAGCTACGACAAGAATAGCAAATGAAAACATTGATAACGCTTGCCATTTAAACGAATCATTACCGTTATTAATTTGATATTGAGAAAATAGTTTTAAAGCAGAACCGATTCCTACAAGCTTTAAATAATGATCTTGTACATAATTCAAAACCAGAAAATCTACTTTAAATTGTGATTTACCATCTCCACTTGTATATGTGCCAAACATAAGTTTTACATCAGTTAAAAAAGCAAAATCATCTTTCAGTGCATCTTTTAAAACTCTTGGGTGTTCATACAAACTACTAATATTCATTTTTACATACTGAAAATAACTAACAGCATCTTCAACGATAATTGCTACATTGTCAGTTTCGCTAATGTTAGAACCATCATATCTATTTCGACCTGCATTTTTAGTGCCATTTAAAGTTTTCAACTCTTTTGATATTTGTATTTGGTAATGTTGGTCATAAGAATCAATTGATAAATATTTTTTAATAACATTAAATAAATCCAGAAGATCCACTTCTTCTTCTTTTTTAAAATTCTCATCAGTATCATTATGGTCATTAATACCTTTTATTAACGCTAGAGATAATTCAGTCGTAAATTCTTTATTAATATTGAAAAATGAATCTTCAATATCAATGATGGATTTATCCGTTGATAAAAATGTTTTAAATCCATTTTTTACCGTAGTACAAAACTCTATATGTTCTTCTTTATCCTCTAACTTTGTTTGATCACATTTGTAGCCGTTATAATCATCTACAAACTCAACAATTTCTTTTGCGAATTTATCAACAACAAGATTTAAATCAGGAATACTCGATTCTGCTATTACATTTCCACAATCGGTTTCAAAACTAGAAAATTTTGAAGAGCATTCATATATAGCACTCGATGATAAGATTCGATTACCTAGCTCCTTAAGCGTTTTGTCTGAATTATCCTGCATATAATCATTAATACATTTTATTTCTTCATCAGATTTCATCACTAAATATTCTTCTTTAGTGTAAGCAGAAACTCTTTCTTGAAAATAACCTGTTGCACAAATATGACTATCAACAATACGTTTGCTTAAAAATAATGACTTTTCAGAAATTTCACTTTTACTTGCAGCTATGGCGTGTTTTTTTACAGTGTCAGAATTTGCCGTTATGTAATTAAGAGAATTCCAAAATGTAAGAGGTTTTTCAAAATAAGTATTTAACGTATCTTTAATTGTTAATGCGAGAAGGGGAGGTGTTGTTATCGTGGACATAATAAAAAATACAACGATAGCTTTAAACGATACATCTGATTTTTGCTTTCCTAATTCTTCTTGATTAGCAGGAGTGAGCATTTTAAAAAGAACAATGCCCGTTCCAATCATTACGAAAAAAGACATTGCTGAAAAAATGTTGATTAACTTTTGGCTAGTATCTTCTGAACTTTCAGGCGTAAAAGATTTTCTAATTAAATTACCTGCTTTGGTATCTTTATCCAATTCTTCTAAAACACACTCTTTAGTTTCTTTAAGCGTTTTATCAAGATTATAAGTATCTGATATATGACATTCATTCACTTTCTTGTCTATTTCAACTGAATAAGAAAAACCAGAAAACAACATCGTAAAAACTAACAATGTTTGTAATAAGTTTTTCATTAACTTCTCCTTGTTTTTATTAAGTTTGTATAAATATTATTTATCACATATTTTGAATAAAAAAAGAGTAAAGAACAAAGACATTAATAAATGCTTTTATAATGTAGATATTTATTTTTACAGAAGAAAAATATAATAATGTAAAATAGTTAAAAATTTGAAGTGAATGTTTAAGTGGTATGTTTTTTATTAAAATATTAAGCGCAGTTCAACCCTTGAAATTAATGGAATAGTTAATGTTTTATTATTTACGAATATAAAAAAAGACCCGTTAAGGTCTTCTTTTGTTTGTTACTCCTTTTATTTATCGTCAGATTTACCATTGGTTAAATTGTTAAGAGATTCATCAAGCTTGTCTTGCTTTTCGATTCCCTCGTTAACCATCGTGTTAATTTCATCTTGAGTCTTACCCATGATATCGCCTTCGATTTTATAATGTTTCATCTCTTCTTTCGGAGATTCTTCATTTTCACTTTCAACAGGCTCATTAGTTTCAGTTTCAGAATTATCAATAGGCTCATCAACATTGGAATCTTCTTTAACATCATCATCTGATTGTTTAGATGATTTATGATCTTGTTTAGTATCATTACTAGATGAAGGTTTATCATTAAGGTTCAATATCTCATTTTTCATATCAACACTTTTCTGATAATTTTGACCTAAACCATTCATTCCACTTTCCATTTTATTAGCTGTGTTTTGTGTGAAACTCAAACCTCTTGTCATTAATGCACCAGTTAACATTCCTTCCGCAAAATGAGAAGCTTCGTTACTTAAGTTTTGACCTTTAACATCAAACAACTCTAATGTTTGATTAAATAAACGAGTAGACAAACTAAATACAACTTTAATCTCTAACCAAGTGATACAAGCTATTGTTATAAATGTAAGAGGGATACTTTGAATAAGTGAACCATCAAACGAACCCCAAATATTGTCATACAAACCACCACCTAATTGTGGAGATAAAATGATTGTCGTTATAACGGCTAGAATAACCAATGATATAAACGCTACGGCAATGGCACTTTTAATAGACCTTGTTGATTGAGACATTGCTAACATTTCTTTGTAATCTTGTTCTGTTCTATCCGTAGCGAAAAAATAGATAAAAGGTTTGATTATCGCATCACGATAAAATTGAAGAGAAGAGATAACAAATGGAATAACAAAACACATCGGAGCGATTATAAATAACAGTAAATCGAGAACGATAGGCAAGAAGCTTGCTAATTGTGTTGCACCCCAAGCAATAACAGAAGCAACCATCAGTGGTTTAACTATCATTCCATTTAATGAATCCAATCCACTTATACCTGCACAGATAGCACCCGAAGGTAAGAACCCTTCAACTTGAGCAATAGTTGCTCCTGCCGTATTCTTTAATGCTTCCTTCTTTGCTCCACATATACCATCAGCAAAATTTACAGCAGAGTAATACACTAGAAGAGTGATAGCTTGAGTTTTCATCATCTCATTGGAAGCCGCAACTTGAACCGCAAGACTTGCTCTACATTCATTTGTGTATTGATCTTTGATAGGACAATCAAACATCATTGCTTTACTAAATGCGCCTTGTGAATTTTCATTATCTAATTCTTGAGCTTCATTCATAGCTTTAAGATTGATAGACAATATTTTACTAAAATCATATTTTGGTAAATCTAAATCTTCTTGCTTATCAGCTTCATTCATTCTCATTACATTGTAATAAGTTTGAGGTCTTGAAGTATCAAACTGGATTTTATAAATAAATGAATTAGCATCTTCGATAGTATTTAACGCACCGACTAATTGTTGTTTCATTTGGCTAACCGCTGTGAAACTTTTAACCGTTCCGTTCATATCAGCAGATAAAGCGTTGATAGCATCTAATACTAATTTACTATCAAGAGTATCGTTCGCTAAAATCAATTCATAACCTGCTTGTAATCTTGCAGTTTGTAAAATATCAATTGCTCTTGTTCTATCAGAGATAAGAGTTTTTAATTCTTCTCTTGATGAAGGGTCTGCTCCTGCACTAATAGTTCCATCACCGTTATGAACATAACAATGAGCATCACTAACACCACCAAACGAACCTGCAAATCTCAACTTACGATCTTTAGGTATAGAGTTATAGTGAAGAGCATAGTTTTTTCTGTCTGGATATCTGAAACCATTACGATCAATACAGTTTAATTCAGCAGCAAGTAAAACAGTCTCTCGAACATACGGTTGTATAGAAACGTTATAACCATTATTCATTTTATCGGTTACTACGGGATCACGTTGAATACCATTACCGAACCATTCTGAAAAGTTATAATGATTCAACATAATAGTTTGTGCTGTTACATTACCAATCGCATCAACACCTTCAATTTCTTTATAATCGAAAAGCGTACCCATTTTAATTTTATTGAGCTTCTTTAATTGCAAGAATGATGGAGTTTCCATAAATGGTTTTTTCAAAGTTCTTGTTTCTACTTCTGCTTGTTCAGCAAGTAGTAAAAAATTTGAAAGAGCTTCTGGATTTTGTGAAGCTGTCTCTTGTGCAAGTTCCATCTCAATAGACAAAGCACCAGAAACACGATCAACGACTGCTTCTAAACCTTCCTTCCAATCTAAATTTTTTGCCATGTTCTGATCGAAGTTATTATTGAAAAATCTTTTTAATAAATTGGGCGTGTTATTTAAAATATCAAGCAAGGTAACTTGAACACCATAGTAAGCAGGATCACAATTATAATTTTCAGTTTCACCACCACTAACGAAGGTTGCTTTATTTACTAAATTTGTAATATCCCAATTCAGTAAATGAATATTTGTATCGGTATCAACGATTACAAAATCTGTACTCAAACATTCTTTGTTGTATGCTTCATATTCAGCAATTGTTGGATCTGAAATATCACTTCCGTCAGCACTCCACGTTTTATCAATTTCAATGCTCTTACCAAAATTTCTATCAATCCTAACGTTCATTGTTGAAGTGTTTATCGCTTCAACATATGTAACTGCATTTGCTGTTAGTGTGCTGTTCTTTCTAACAGCAGGAACGAGCTTGGATACATTCATATCCATTATCTCTTTTATACTTTCGTGATTACCCATATTGAACATCATTGGTCGATAAGTAGCGACAAACAAAATGATGAGAAGAGTGAATACAAAATTAATATAGAAAGAAGAGAATGCAAATAGTGCAGCTTTGATTGTTGCAAACACTGCTTGAGGATTTAAGTGAGGGTGAGTAATAGAACCAAGGTAAACGGCTATTATAAACCAAGCCACTGCGACCAAAGCCCATTTACTAATATCTCTAATCCAACTCATCAACGGATTGTGATCGGGCATACGTTCAATTGTTTCTTCTGCGTTAGCACCAAAGTTAGTTAATTCTGGTGCAAACCAACTCATAGTTTCTTTATCAGAAACGTGAACCGCATTTGAGATCAATACTTTATCTATAGGTAGTAACATTCCACCACAGACTTTATAATCACGACCATCAATATCAGCATCATTAAAATTATTAATTTTTGATGCAACCTCTTTACCATCACGACAAGGTTCTTTTTGTTCAGCAGCGTTTGCAACACTGCCTAAACTGATTGTAAGAAGAAGCAATGTATATGTTAAAAACTTATTCATTAGAACTCTCCTTGTTTTGCATATAGCCCATTCCTTGAGCTTCGTTAATATTCATAAGTACCTCTCTCTTTATTTAAAAATTTTACTTCGAAACTTTGCATAAACGATTAGGTAGTTAATTACTCTTATCCATCTTTTCCAGAAAAAGCGTTAGCCAATAAAAAGAAAATTTAAGAGAAACTATTTACAGATATTTAATCTATTTACTTCATTTAAAAAAGTATCTACTTCTTTATTCAATAGAACATATATTGAAGTAGTTGCAAGGTAGGGAAAAATGGATAAGAGAAAAGACGTTTAAAATAAGAAAAAAGATGAATACAAAATTAAAAAGTAAGCATTAAAATAATATTCAATAATCAAAAAAACTAGATAAACGAAAAAAATAAATAGGAAATCTAGGGACTAGTTATCAATGCAAGACAAGAGCATAAATACTTAAAAAAAGAATCAGGTATGCTCCGCACCCTTAATTCCTTCTTTTTTTAGTATTTGTGCTTCAATAAATCATTCACTTTGTTTTGATTTACTCCCTAACGGTCGTTTTTTTTAATAATTGTTTTCTGGTTATTTGATCTTTTTTATTCGTGTGATATTAAAATATTATGACTAATTTTAATTAAAGGAGATATATAGTTATGGACAACTTAATAAATAATGCAGAGCATAATAAAGAAGTAGTATCACAGCATAGTGATGTTAAAAAAGAAGAAGTAAAACTACCAAATACACAACAGTTAAGATCAAGTGTAAATAAGTCATTTGCGGAAGTTAAAAGCAATTTAGGTTTTAATAGAAAAGGTTTAGAAAACTTAACTGATACCCGATCAACAATATCAGTATTGAGTAAATCATTAGAAATAGATGATCAAGCATTTAGACTTAATGTAGTTAAAAGTATCACCACGTTAATCAGCACAGAACATAAAGATTTTGTTAAAGCATTTAAGGCATTTAAAGATCAACAATCACATATCAAACCAACCTTTATAAATGACTTCTTTGAAGACTGTAAAACTAAACTGTCCAATGAAAAGACTGATGGTAATGTCGAGCTTCAAGCACAATCTAAAGGTGATGTATTCGAAGTCTTAAAGAGCAAAGCGAACACTAAAGAAGACCTAATATTTCTGATTGAAATGATTCCTTATTTAAGTAAGTCAGCTTCTAAACAACAAGAAGCAGTAAAAAAACTTAAAGCGAAAAAGTAAGGAATTTATTATGAAAGGTGTATTCAGATATTACGCATCTAAAGAGCTTGGTGAAATTATCAAACAGTTAATGAATGATGTTAATTGTAAAATCAAAAAGGACTTCTTATTAGATCTTATCAATGGCAAAACTTTTGAAATAAGATTAAACAAGTTAGAAGTTTCACATAACCAATCTGTAGAAATTAAGCCTAATGCATACCAATTAAATACTATGCATAAATTGCTTATATCTAAAATTTCAGAAGGGCAGAAGAACCTACAAAACACATTGTCAGTAAGTGATTATAAAGATACAGATAAGCTAATCGCTGATATGCATTTAGACAGAAGTGAAATAGTCGAAACTAAAGATATTAAAAATCTTAAATATACTTCAAGTGGTGAAATTGGTTTAACACCTTTATCACCTCAATTTGCTGATTGTTACTTGAAGATATTAAGCAATGACTTGTTCTACTTTGATAGAGAAATAGCCTTGCCAAAAGTTACAGTTCTTAATGAAGATGATCACTATATGGTAGACCTTCAAGACCGAATCAAGCTAATACCTGAACTAACAATTAAAGGCAACTATGGAGATAAAGGTTTAGTTGGTTTTACTCCTGAATTAGATAACATTGAATTGATAAATGAGAAAGTTAACGTATTCAAAAACACCCTTGATATTGAAGCCGCATCAATAGATAAAACGAATCAAAAGATTGTAAGTGTCTTGATGGAAACGGTTAATGAATTAGATGGAATACACGAAAATCGTAAAACAGTTGCTTATGCGATTGCTCAAATTCATCAATCAATGAATGAGATAAATAAGAAAAATAATAGTAAAAAAACTAACAGTGATTATCTATTACATCTACTTCAAAACATCAAAGTTCAAGTTCACACTATTGAAGAATCTAACGCTAAAATCATAGAACAAGTTAAAGATAATCTCGCAATATTAAACAAGCACATAGCAGATTATAATTATGAAATTTATAAAAATAATCTTACTGGTAAAGAGCAATTGAAACAGATTGTTAGAGTCATGAATACTCTTCGAATCACTGCGATTAATAACCACAACTTAATCAATTCATTCATAGGATAAGGATATCAAAATGAAATTTAAAGAAATTAAAAAGAAAATGGAAGATAGAATAGGTGTAGTAGCTATATTAAAGTTAGAACTCATTATTTCTCTATTTTCAAAATGTATTCCAGTTATTAGAAGTCTTATTGTTTTTCTATTTTTAATATATATTTCAGTTATTACTTCAACATACATTGTCGAAGGATTAGATAGTAATTTAAGTTCAGAGAATAAGATCTATGGAATATATGACTATGGTAATAACTATCCTTATGAAATTGGATATTTTAATGTGTATGTTTCAAAAAGATCTTTTAAATTAGATTATTTTAAAGATGAAAAATCAAAAACGTTATTAAATATCTCTTTAAGAAAACAATACAAAAATGAATTAGATGGAGTTATGTTTTTTAGAACTTTTATATTTATTCTTTCGTTAATATTATTAACTTTATTTATTAAAAGGAAACATAAAAACATTTCAGAAAGTGGAGTGCGAAAATGATAATACAGAGCATTAAAGAACGATTGAAGATATATGCAAAGCTGTTATTCAATACAACGTTGCTTGTCTTCTCAATAGAACTAATACGTCAATTAGAACGATTAGATTTTATAAATATACTAGACAAAACATACCTCTTGAAGCCTTTTGAAAATTCAGGGATCTTAAATCAATTAGATAAGTTTGGGGACAATGAATATTCAATACTGATCTTACTTATTGGTCAGGTAATGCTTTTCAAAATACACATTTCAAACGTTAAAAAATCTCATGGAAAATGGATTGGAAATTGCGCTATGAACTACATAGAAAATACAACGAATATTCATTTAATGTCAGAAGATGAAATAATCATAGATATTAATAAGGGCAAAATCAGCAGTGAAATACTTAACCTGAAAAGGATAAGAGATAATTCAATTAAATCAGAAATAGTTTTTGAAATATTAAGCTTGGAAAATGAAAAGAACCAAACATCTTAAACAACACAGAAAATCATTCACTGCTTTATGCAGTGTTTTTTATTCTTAATTATCCCACACCAGAAGGTTAAGGGGATTAATTTTGAACTCGACAATTAATCATTATACCTAATGATATTATGGTAAATTAAGAGCATAGTTCTCTTGGTAAATGGTTATGTAATAAGGACGTTTAATGGATCAGTATGTTTTAGATTTAATGTCAGAAAGTGGTCGGATTATTCTGAAATTTGAAAATAATGAGTTAGGGTATAGTTGCTATGGAGCGTTGTTATCTGTTTTTTGGGAAATAGAAAATAACACTGTTACTTTAAATGAAGTTCAATGTGTACACTCTGAATTGATCGATAAAATTGATAACTTTGTAGATACTTGGAAAGAAAATTATGGTTATTTAAATCGTGTAAAATTTTTATTTAAAAAACTTAAGTGCGGTGAGTATTTTTTAATTTTCCCTCAAGAAAAAGTAACGACTCAAGAAATAAGCCATTATGAGCAGTATCTTATATGTCTGAATAAAACTGAAAATGAAGCTGATGCGAAAGATCTTTTTGAACAAGCTAAAGCAGAAACAGATGAGGTTATAGGTGATTTATTTAAAGCTTATAATTTATTCACACATTCAGACACCAAAAGAATGTTTATTGGCGAAAGGGATAAAGCTAAAAGACGTTGTAGATTTTGCACTAAAGGTATAAAAGATGGAGCTAGTTTTTCACAAATTGCACACGCTATACCAGAAGCATTAGGGAATAAAAGCGTAATTCTGTTTGATGAATGCGACACCTGTAATAGTTATTTTGGTGATGATGTTGAACCTTCACTTATAGAATTTTTTGACTTTTACCGTGTTTCTTTAGGAATTAAAGGAAAAAAAGGTGTTCCTAAAATCAAGTATAATAATGGTCAAGTTAGCCGTTCAGAAGATATTACTTTTGTAATGTCAGAAGATATTAATGGTGAACCTAATGATGCTCTCCAAACGTCCTTAAAATCAGGTCGAAAGTTTAGTGCTGTCAATTTTTATAAATCATTATGTAAAATGGCATTGTCTGTTGTAGATGATTATTGGATTGAAAAATCAAGTGAGTCTATTAAGTGGCTTCGGTATGGTAATGAAGAAATAGAGTTACCAAAAATAGCAGGTTGTATAAATCATCATGGGTTTTCAAAAACAGCACAAGTAGTAATTTATACTCGCATTAATGATAATAAAAAACTGCCTCTTATTGTGGGAGAATTTAGGTTAGGGAGTTATGTTTACGTCTTTATTGTTCCATTTACGGCTGATACAGATTGTTCTTTTATAAATGCAGATGAATATGAATATTTTTGGGATTTCTTTAAATTATATAGTCTGAATAATGGTTGGTCTTTTAATAACTACAGTAGTGTTATAGAAAAAAAGGTAAATTATAATATACGTATGGTACATAACCCTAATACCGAAGGAAACAAACCTTAAAAAGTAATGGTTTGAGGATTAAATACTCTTAATTATAAATGACTTCTAATCTTTATATTCTGATATAGTTCTTTTAGTTGAATCTAATTTTCTTCAATAAAAACACCGATATAGTTTATGTTTAAAAGGAACTTTCATGGATAGCGTAATTGTTTTTTTCTCAACTCCTGAAGGAGTTGCACTTTGTAGTCTCGTTACTATTGCCAGTTTGATTTTTGGATTTTTACAAAAATCTAAAGTCGTAAAAATATCAAATGAAATCGACTCTAAAAATAATATTATTACAATATTGGAAGCCAAAAATATTAAACTCACTCAAGATATTACATCGACTACCAATTCTAATAATGAGTTAAAACTTATTAACTCTAAATTAACTGCAACAGTAAATAATTTAGAAAAGGGTGATTTAAGTCAGAATGAACAGTCCGTTAGCCAACACGGTAAAAATAACATTAATAATGGAAATATTAGTGGTGATTTTAACCTTGAGTTATCTTGAGCAAATGTATGATTA
>Ga0209826_1000437_pt1 | contig 30409 bp, 23 predicted proteins | sample GOMGulsemesocosm_5_FD_184637 | JGI IMG/M metagenome (GOLD analysis project Ga0209826, IMG submission 184637) | Methane-oxidizing microbial communities from mesocosms in the Gulf of Mexico - GOM15C Gulf of Mexico (SPAdes) (version 2) | ecosystem: Environmental > Aquatic > Marine > Cold seeps... | reverse complement strand
AGAAAAATAATTTTTCAAGCTGAATTTTGATTTGTTGTTGATCATGAGAATACTCCGAGTTTCAGTTTTTATTAATTTTTTACACTTACTAATTGAGTTAACTACTCGATAATAACCTAGCAAAATGTCTAGACAAGGACATAAAACATCAGTTTAAGTGTTCATTTTCGCTCAATAAAAATCCTTCTTTTAAAACTGTGAAGGTATAAAAAACACTTTTCAGAAGATAAAATATCTTGTAACCTTTCCCGCAGCACGTTGCTTTTATCCGCTCTAATAGCAAAGTACACTTCAATAAGGGATCATAAGGGATGAAAGTAGTCAGGTTCCTAATAGAGGCTTATCAAACAAAGAAAAGAAAAAGGGGCGGCCTGTCTCAGATCTTGTTAACTGTATTAGTTGTAGAGGGTGTATTAGTTGCATTAGTTCTAACCTTCAATACTAGGTTTTGTTTAATGCTTTTTCAATAAGCTCCCAATACTATACAACTGATAGGCCCCACATCACATTGATCATCTAGTCAATCACGCGTATTATAAATAGTCAAAACTCGACCAAGTTCAAGGCTAGTGGTTGCTTGGGTATCTATCGTGATTATAACTTTTAGTAGTACATAAAAATTACAAATAAAAATAAAAATAAAAATAACTAAACAATACCAATAAGGTAACGATAATAGTAGAGTCCCGCAGCGGCACCAAATTAAAAATCAAGACGTTCTATGGCGTCTTTTTTTATGCCTGAGATTTACTAATTTATTCTCATCTGGGTATAATTAACCTGTTCATTTTTCATTGTCCTAAATTTTAAAAGAAACAGAGCCTACTTAATGAGTTATATCCCACTAGAACAATTAAAAAACGCTTGGATTTTTAAACACAAAAGTTTGCCTATATCCGAAAGTGATTTAACCAAAATCAAACCTATGTCAAAAGATCGTGCTAATGTTTTATGGGATACTTTTATCAGTCGCCAAGTGGATCATCCTGATTTTTTTAAAAAAGGAGACTGGCCTTTTGATAAAAGCAATTGGTTAGAGCAAGGTAAATGGGAAGGAATTTGGGACAGTGGCGAAGAGGAATTACCAGAGCTAATTACTGCACATATTGCTTGGGATAATAATACCGTTGTTTATTACTGTTCAAGCAGAGACTATGTAATTGAAACCACATGGGCGATATTTAAGCGCAATTGGAAAAACTTTTTGTTTATGGATGATGGCTCTATTCTTTTTGGAAAAAAACGCCATCAAGTAGTACAGTTTACTAGTAATGGTTATTTTAAAACGGGTGAAAAGCCGAAATAATGACCACAAAAACATCATTACATCCACGTAATAAACATCGCCATGGTTACGACTTTACTAACCTAATAAAAGCTTATCCTGTATTGTCAGGCTTTATTATACAAAATAAGTATAATCAACAAGACACGATAGATTTTGGTAACAGCGATGCAGTAAAAGCGTTGAACATTGCCTTACTAAATAAACATTATCAAATTAAACATTGGGACTTTCCTCAAGGATATTTATGCCCTCCCATTCCTGGACGGGTTGATTATATTCACTACCTTGCAGATTTACTGAAAACGTCAACCGTTAAAGGTAAGATTTCTGTATTAGATATAGGCACAGGTGCAACATGCATTTACCCTATTTTAGGCGCACGCGAATATGATTGGCATTTTGTCGCCTCAGATATTGATCCTCTTTCTATAAAAGCTGCCAACACCAATATTAACGCCAATAAAAACATCGCAAAATATATTAGTTGTCGTTTGCAAAAACATAACGATAATATTTTCGAAGGTATTATCAAACCAAATGAGTTTTATCATTTAACAATGTGTAACCCGCCTTTTCATAAATCCTTAACCGACGCTAGTGCAGGTACAAGGCGAAAATGGCAAAATTTAAATAAATCAGATAAAAACAGTAACAAAGCCACCCTTAATTTTGGCGGTCAAAAAGCTGAACTTTGGTGCCAAGGTGGTGAGTTAAGCTTTATTCGCCAAATGATTAAAGAAAGTAAGCAATATAAAGAGCAAGTATTGTGGTTTACTTGTTTAGTATCGAAAAAAGATCATTTGTCAGCACTAAAACTCAGCCTTAAAAAAAACAACGCATCACAAATTAAAGTAATAAATATGAGTCAAGGTCAAAAAATTAGCCGCTTTATTGCTTGGAATTATACTCATTAGCGGTTGTAATAGTCACAAAAAATGGACGATTGTCACTAAGCAAGTTATGCTTATTACATCACCTCAATAACTTGGCAACGAATCATATTCCATGAAAAAATATATTTTTGCCATTTTTGCCATTTTTTTCAGCAATAATATTTTGGCAAATCATTCAGGCGTTACTTTTGTTACCGAACATCTGCCCCCTTATCAAATCATCAATGATGATTCTTCCGTTATTGGCTTTGCCACTGAAGTTGTTTTAGAGGTAGCAAGGCGATCGAAGATTAATTACAGCTTACATGGCTACCCTTGGGTAAGAACTTACAATTTAGCGTTACAAAAACGTAATTATTGTATTTTCTCTATTACCAAAATACCAAGTCGAGAAAAATTATTTAAGTGGATTGGTCCTATAACAGAAAAGAACAATGCGGTCGTTTGGTCGTTAAAAAGCAATGAGCATGGTCGTAAAATAAAAACACTTGATGATTTAAAGCATTACACCACAGCGGTTAATAAAAGTGATGTGACCCATATGGCAATGTTGAATATAGGTTTGACTGAAAATAAAAATTTATATGTGCATGAACACAGCAAATCATTGATTAATCTATTAGTCACTAGACCTGAAATTGACTTTATTGTTGCCGATGATATAACCATTCCCCATAGAGCAAGAATTTCTGGTGTATCAATAGATTTGCTACATCGTGTTATCGAAGTTAAAAGCTTGTCTCTAAACTTTTATTTGGCGTGTAATATTGACACTGATGTTTATATTATTGAAAAGCTCAAAACAAATTTAGAAAAAATCCATCAAGACGGTACTTATCAAAAAATACTATCAAGATGGAAAAGTAAAATGCCTCAATTAAAATAATAATGGCTCTAATTATTAAGCATACTTTTAGGCATCAATACCGCAATAACCTGACCCTTAGCGCAGATAACATCATTGGCTGATAAGCTTATATCTACAATGATTTTACGTTCTTTTAATTCACTAAAGCGCCCTATTAATTCCAATTCGACCCCTTGCGGTGTAGGCGCTAAATAACTAACATTCAGCGCACCTGTAACAAAACGTAATGCTGGCAAGCTGCCCATTTCACGATTTTGTGCAAGATATGCCATAGCTGCGGCACTACCCGTGCCATGACAATCGATTAAAGAAGCAATCATACCGCCGTAAACAAAACCAGGCATTGCTGTGTACTTTTCATCGGGTTGATAATGAGCAACAGTTGTACTATCAAGGATATTTTCTTTGTCGATATGCTGCCAAAAACTTTTTAATTGATGACCCTCTGCATTATTTTTACCGCAGCCAAAACAATGACTTAACTCTTCAGGGTAGAGGTTTTGAAAAGCTTGCTTATTCATTTTTATATTCCTTATTTATACTTTAAACACTGAATTGATCCGTTAGCAATTGCAAATCATTTACATAATCATCTAACTGACTAGCTTTAATATTAATTTGATTAATTAATTCATTACTTTCTTGGCCACTACTAACAATGTTATTAATACTTACGTCTAAAGATTCAGTTACTTCGCTTTGTTCTTTGACACTTGTCGCTATTTGTAATGATATATCACTAATATTATCACTTGCAGAAATAATATCTGAAATAAACTCAACTGAGTTTTGCATAATATTTGTAGTACTTTCACCTTTTATTTTGCTGTTGCCCATAACCGAAACAGCTAAACCTGTACCCTCTTGTAAATTTAGTATCATTTGACTAATTTCTTCAATACTTTTTTGTGTTCTACTAGCCAAAGTACGAACTTCGTCTGCTACAACAGAAAAACCTCGCCCTTGCTCTCCTGCTCTTGCAGCCTCAATAGCCGCATTAAGCGCAAGTAAATTAGTTTGATCTGCAATTGACTTAATAACATCAATAACACTAACCATATTGTCGACTGTATTTGACAACTTACCAATAACTTGACTAGCACTTTCTAAATCGGAAGATAGTTCATTTACTGATGTCATAGACTTATTCACAACTAAGCCAACTTCATTTGCTTGTTCTTTTGCTTGAAAAGCAGATGTGGAAGATTGCTCAGATGTTGTGGAGATTTCTTTCGTGCTTGCAGCCATTTCTGTGATGGCTGTTGCTAACATATCTATTTCTGTATGCTGCTTTTCAAATAATACATTTGCATCAGTAACGTCTGATTTTACAGAAATTGAAGTATTACTGATGACTTGAGTGGTTGCTATTATTTTTTGAACCATTCCTTGGGTTTTATCAATAAAATAATTAATCTGACCTGAGAGGTTTCCTATTTCATCATGCGTATTAATATTAATTCTTTTAGTTAGATCACCTTCACCTTGAGCAATATCAGTTACTGCTAAAATAACTTTTTCTAATGGCTTCGTTACAATATAACCAATAAGAAAATATAAGATAAAAATCAGTAGCGTATCAAGAATTATAACTTCAATTAATATTTTTACTAATGCTGAGCTCGTTTGACTATCGATAATTTGTTGGTCAATACTAAGCTCTAATTCACCAACAACAGTCTCTTCTCCGTATTCTATTAAAACTAGAGAATGTTTAAACTCCTTCCCTTTTATACCTATATTTTTTTTTTCAAACTTAATGTCACCACTAGTGTCTTTTATTGAAATTGCATATACATAAGGCGTTTTTAATTCCGAAGAGCCAATTTTGACAATTTGTTCTGTTAAGTCCATATAAATAGCCGCAGGCAAGTTTAATTTTAACCTTTCTGAGACTAAAGAAATATTTTTATGTGCATCTACAAATACAGATGATTTGATAACATTATAGTCATAAGCTCCTTTCGCAATTAAAACTAGTGTAACTAGAATAGTTGATAAGAATGTTAATCGTAATTTAATACTCAAATTAGAACTTAGCATAATAGATTGCTCTCATTTTAAAAGGGGTCGATTTATTGTTATTTTTACTCGGGTTCAAATCAATTTAAAATATAAGTAATAAATAAAAAGATGGACAAAATAGACTGCCCACCCTATTTATCAGCCTAACGTTCGTAAATCATCAATCACTTTACCATCATCAGCTAAAGTTCCCAAAGCAACAAATTCAATAGTTCCTGTTAGTTTAGTCACTTTTTTCAATGTTGTACTAATATTTTCAATCATGTTAGCTATATCAGCATCAGAATAAGTTGTATTATCTACTTCACATTGTAAGTGCATTTGATCATTAAAGTTAACTTGTGTTACTGACAAACGCATTTTAGCAATATGTTGATAGACTTGTCTCACTTGCTCAACTTGCTTCGCATGAACAAACATACCCTTTATTTTAGTGGTTTGATCCGCACGACCTAACCAACCTTTAATTCGCATATTAGTGCGACCGCAAGCGCTTTCTCCCGATTTTACCGCAGATAAATCTCCCGTAGCAAAACGGATTAACGGATAATCTTCATTAAAACTTGTAACAACCACTTCACCAATTTCACCATCAGTAACAGGCTCTAATGTGCCAGGACGTACTATTTCTACCAATAAATCTTCAGCAATAATTAAACCATCATCACAAAGAGACTCAAAAGCGATAAGACCTATGTCCGCGGTTGCATAAGCTTGTAAAGTATCAATACCCACAGCATTAAACTCTGCTCTAAGTGTTGGTGGTAAGTATTCGCCACTAACCAATGCTTTGGAAAGACTAGAAACATCTCGACTGTCTTTACTTGCTTTATCAAGTAATATTCTTAAGAATGATGGTGTTCCGCAATACCCTTGCGGTTTTAAATGTTCAATAACTTCAAGTTGTTGATCTGTTTGTCCAGGGCCTGCTGGAATAACTGTGCAACCACACGCTCTAGCACCAGAGTCAAATATAAAACCACCTGGTGTTAAGTGATACGACAAACAATTTTGTACTAAGTCACCTTTTCTAAAGCCAGCAGCAAAAAAAGATTGCCCCATTCGCCACCAATCATCAGCAATATTTTCAGGATCATATATTGGCCCTGGAGATTGAAAAATTCGTCCTACATTAGCAGATTTTGAATTTAAACCACCTAACGGTGCATTATCAGCTTGTAAATGAGGTAAATCTGACTTTCTTGTAATAGGTAATTGCGCTAATAATTCACGGCTAGTAATTGTATCAGCATCTATATCTGTTAAAATTTTATTATAATGCTGACATTCTTGTTTCGCATAGGTTATAAAAGCAGGTAACCGCTCTAATAATGACTGCTCGCGTAATTGTGGATTTTGAGTCTCTTTTTCGGAGAAATATTGTTTCATAACTATAACCAGCGTTTACGTCGTTTATATGACTTTAAGTTTTTGAAGCTTTTTCGCTCTTCATTGCCACCACCTAAATAGAATTCTTTCACATCTTCATTGTTAAGTAATTGCTCTTGAGTGCCATCAAGTACTATTTTTCCCGATTCCATTATATAGCCGTAATTTGCAGCCCTTAGTGCATAATTAGCATTTTGCTCAACCAATAGCATGGTAATACCTTGATCTTGGTTTATTTTTTTAATAATTCCAAACACTTCTTTTACGAGTAATGGTGATAAACCCATAGATGGTTCATCTAAACAAATCATTTTAGGACGCGCCATTAATGCACGACCTATGGCTAACATCTGCTGTTCACCACCTGATAAATATCCAGCTAAGCCTGTACGTGCTTTTAAACGAGGAAAATAATTGAATACCATCTCAATATCTTGATTGATTTGTGAATCATTACGGGTATATGCACCTAATTTTAAATTTTCAATTGAAGTCATGTCTTCAATAATACGACGACCTTCCATTACCTGAAAAAGCCCACTGCGAACAACATCTTCGGCATTCTTCTTGTCGATACGTTCGCCCATAAAGGTAATATCGCCTTTGGTCACTTCACCATATTCACTTTTTAATAAGCCTGAAATCGCTTTTAGTGTTGTTGACTTACCTGCACCATTTGGGCCAAGTAAAGTAACTACTTCTCCTTCTGGTACGTCTAACGACACACCACGAAGCACTTGAATAACTTCGTCATAAACCACTTCAATATTGTTAACCGACAACATAGGAGAAGCTGTTTGAATTTTTTTTGCCGCTTCTGACATAAATACTCCGTAAATATTTTTAATAAACTTGGTCACAAACTGTTGTGACCAAGTTTTTATCTTACTTTAAACATCTAATTTATAGGGTTTAAATTAATAACCTAACCAGTCAATACGACGTTCTAATGTAACAGTAGTTACTTTGTTAACATCTACTTTTTTGCCGTTATAGTTTGCTGAATAAATATTAACTTTATTTATTCCTCGATGATCTTCAGCTGTCCAAGTAGCAGGTAAACATACACCTTCTAAACCTTTTGGCACCCAGTTTTGACGAACATACATGCCTTTTTTAATGTTTTCGCCCGTAAGACCGCCATTTTCATCTGCCCATTCCATTGCTTCTTTCATGTAGTAAGCTGAACAAATTCCACGGATATAATGATGTACGCGTGGTTTTTCACCCGACTCATCTGACATTTTTGAAATATCACGTACCAACTTCATACCTGGAACATCATCAGTCCAGAATGGAGTCATGGTTGGGAAAATATAATTTTTCAAACCTGAACCACCAGCATTGAAAAAGTTTTGATCTGCACCCCAAATATTAGCCATCATTTGTATGTCTGTGCCGACAGTGTCACATGATTTTATTAATGCTAATACTGATGAACCTAAGTTGGCTAAATAACCATAATCTGAACCTGAATTTTTAATGCTCAAACATTGCGCTTTAAAATCACCAGGTTTCATTGAAACAACGACAGAAGGCATAACTTTAAAGCCTAGTTCGTTGGCATAATCTGCACACGCAGCTTTTGGCGCATTAGGGTATGGATGATTGGCACCTATATGAGTGAATTTAGGTTGACCTTCTTTTCCTTTACTTTTCCAGTCGTCTGCAGCCCATTGTACTAAGCCACGACATACATCAGAGTATGAGGCGCCGTAGAAATAATTGTATGGTGCAGGTTTTTTAGTCTTAGGGTTTTTACCTGTAGGATCAGTTAAATGACCTGAGTAAGAGCCCGAAAACACAGGTGTTTTATCACGAGTAACAAAGGTAATTAACGCTTCAGTATCAGCCGTTCCCCAACCTTGCATTGCGATCATGTTTTCACGAGATTTCCACTTTTTATAAGCCGCGATCGCTTGTGGTACTTTATAGGCATAATCAATTGTTTTTGAATTCAATGCTGTTCCGTTGATACCATTATTCTTTTTAATATATGCCATCGCATCTCTAACACCGTTAGCATATTTTGCGCCAACGAAGGCTGTAGGACCTGAAAAATCACCTAAGTGACCAACAAAAATGGAATCGTCTGCTTGTACTTGGCTAGTGACACTTAACGCAACACTAGCAGCTATAGAGCTTAGTAATAATGTTTTATTCATAACTTTTTTCATGTGAATTTCCTCAACTTGTTATTTATTGAATTGTTTTTATCTTTTTACTTTTATCTTTTTACTTTTAAACAAGTGCAGTTAGGTTTTAATTCCCCATAAACCTAACTGCGTTTATTCTCCATAACTTATCACTACTTTAACAAAAGTAATTAATAAGCAAATGGGTAGAATTTCCAATAATTTTTTATTTGTGCCCAACGATGTGCTAAACCTTCAGGTTCAAAAATCAAAAAGGCAATAATAACTAAACCGATGGTCATTTCTTTTATAAAGGCTAAACCATCAATAATTACAGGAATATTACCCCATTCGGTTTCCTCCATCATACCTACAGCGCCTTCTAACATTTCAGGTAAAAACACCATGAATATAACCCCCATTAAAGTACCTTTTATAGAGCCTAAACCACCAATAATAATCATGGCAAGAAACTGGACAGACATAAATAAGGTAAAACCTTCTGCAGAAACATAACCTAAATAATGCGCATATAAGGCACCGCCAATACCCGCATAAAATGAAGATATACCAAACGAAAGTAAACGATATTTATTGAGTTTTACCCCCATAATTTCTGCTGACAAATAATGGTCTCGCACGGCAACAAAAGCTCGACCGTCACGGCTGCGCATTAAGTTACAACCCCAAATAAACATAAACACTAAGGCAAACAATGCTATATAGTAAAAGCTTTCATCTGTATCAAAAGTTATACCAAACAAGCTAATTGGGTTTGCCATTGAACCTGCTGCACCACCAGAAAACCAATCTGCGCGAGCAAAAAAATCTTCAATAATAAATTGTGATGCTAACGTTGCAATAGCCAAATATAAGCCTTTAATGCGAGCTGCTGGTGCACCAAACATCATACCTACACCCATGGTCAAAAAACCGGCCAAAGGGATACATAAAAATACTGGAATATGAAAACTAGTATTAAGCCAAGCTGATGCAAATGCACCAAAACCAAAGAAGGCACCATGACCTAAAGATATTTGCCCTGTGTAGCCCACTAAAATATTTAAGCCAAGTGCTGCAATACCCAAATAAGAAATTTGAATGAGTAGTGTAATAAAATAAGCATCAAGTATTAATGGTGCAAAGCACAAAGCAATAATGGTAAAAATAGCCACCCAACGGATGGTCTTCGTTTCAAAAATTGTATTATCTTGTTTATAGCTGGTGCGAAAATCTCCGCACGGGCGCATAGCTAAACTAGACATAAGTCACTCCTAAGTAATTTTTCTTAAAGTAAACGGTTTTAAACAAACCGTCTTAAACAAGCAGTTTAAATAAACAGTAATGAACTGCTTGTTCTTCTAATTTATAAATAATAGCTATATACGCTCAATATCTTTAGTACCGAATAAACCGTAAGGTTTAAACCAAAGAATAATTAACAGTACATAAAACGGTGCGATGTCATACATATTACCAACGTGTAAATATTGACTATCAAAAAATTCTGCTACATTTTCTAATATACCAATGGTAATACCGCCAACTATAGCGCCAACTATCGAATCTAAACCGCCTAAAATAACCGCTGGAAAGACTTTTATTCCCATCACAGAAAGTGACTCTGAAACACCATTTACCATACCTAGAACTACACCTGCCGTTGCAGATACTGTTGCAGCAATACCCCAACTCATGGCAAAAACATGCTTAACAGATATACCTAAACTTGTAGCAACTTGTTGGTCGAACGCTGTTGCCCGCATTGCTAAACCATGTTTTGAATATTTAAAAAACAAGTAGAAAGCAACCATGATAATTATTGCAATAATGGTGCTCATTAAGTAAGCCATTTCAATATTTAAACCTAATATATTAATAGCTTGAGTATCAAACACCTGAGGGTAGCTTTGCGGTGCAACACCAAATATCAATTTCATTAACGCTTGAAATGTTATAGATAAACCGATGGTGACCATAATAACGGAGATAATAGGCTCTCCAATCATAGGCCTAAGTACTATCATTTGTAATAGCACACCAAAACCAGCCATAAACACCAGTGTTAATAAGAAGCCTAAAAAGAAAGGTAATTCTAAATAAACTAACGATGCCCAACAAACCCAAGCACCAACAAGTAAAAATTCACCTTGAGCAAAGTTAACGATTTGTGTTGATTTATAAACCAATACAAAACACATACCGATAACACCATAAAGCAAACCAACGATCAGACCGTTTATGATTAATTGACCTAAAAGTTCAAAATTCATGATTTTTCTCCTTTCGCTTGATTATCACTTGATGATATATGGTTTTTATTTTTAATTACCGTCGCTACTTTCAGTTGAGTTTGAATACGTGAGCTACCACCATCTTGGAAAGTGATAGTAGTATCAATATCAACAACCTCTTTATTATTATAAATAGATTCGATAATGTCGCCATATTTTTCAGCAATAACAGATCTACGCACTTTACGAGTACGTGTTAATTCACCGTCATCCGCATCAAGTTCTTTGTAAAGTAAAATAAATTTATTGATTTTTTGAGCTTCAGGCAAAGTCTCATTTACAATATTTACTTCTTGCTTTATTTTTTCATAAAGTTCAGGTAAAGCAGATAAGCTGGTATAGTTTGTAAAACCATAACCTTGTTGCTCAGCCCATTTAGAAGCAATTGAAAAACGGATACAAATAATGGCACTTAAGTAAGATTTGTCTTTACCTAATATAACAGCTTCACTAATAAAGGATGAGAATTTAAGTTTATTTTCAATGTATTGTGGTGAATACTGCACGCCACCACTTGTTTTAGCTAAATCTTTAATTCGGTCAATAATGACTAAATGCCCTGATGGTTTAAAATAACCTGCATCACCTGTATGCATCCAACCATCAATAACATCTTCATCGTAAGCTTTTTGGTTATCTAAATAACCAGTAAACATACCAACAGTTTTGGCAATAACTTCACCAACGCCTTCTTTATCAGCATCAATGACTTTAACTTCCGCCGAATCAAAAGCATAGCCAACACTATCATAATCGATATCACCCTCATTATGAATTGTATAAGCGCCACAAAGTTCTGTTTGTCCGTAGAGTTGACGTAGTGGAATTCCTATTATTTGGAAAAATCTAAAAGTATCAGGCCCCATTGCTGCGCCACCTGTTGCCGCTGATTTAAGGTAGGTAAAACCTAATCTATCCTTTAAAGCATTCATTAATAAAACATCAGCTAACCATGAACGCTTGCCTTTTTTTAATGCCTTTTCTGCAAGAGAAAAAGAAAAGTTAAATAGTTTTTGTTTAAATGGTGTTGAATCCATCATACGAGCTTTAATGTCGGCTAACGTAGCTTCCCAAACACGCGGAGCAAGTAATACAAAACCAGGGCCAATTTCTCGCAAATCTGCCATTAAAGTTTCTTGTTCTTCAACAAAGTTAACAATTTGTCGAGCAATAAGTGCCTGTCCAACCCCATAAACTTGTTCCACAATCCAAGGTAATGGTTGTACAGAAACATAATTATCTCCTGCTTGACGTGGGTCTGCACGTAAGTAAGAACTACAGTGCTTAATGAAATTACCTCCACCTAAAAGGGCTATTTTAGGTTTAGAGGTTGTACCCGAGGTTGTACAATAAATAGCGGTGTCATCAGCGTTAGTTGAATCAACATAAAGATCATAAAGCTCAGGTGACATTTTATCAATTTCTTGCCCTTGCTTATAAATATCTTCAATAGAAATTAATCGTTTATCATCATATTTACGCATACCACGTGGGTCACAATAAACAATTATCTTCACATTAGGAATTTCATCTCCTAATTCGAGTAATTTATCACATTGCTCTTCATTTTCTGCAATTACGACAGTCGCATTACTTTTATTAAGTAAATACACTACTTCATCATGCATTGAATCTTGATATATTCCAATAGAATAACAGCCCATTGCATGAGCTGATACTTCTCCCCAAATCCATTCAGGTCGGTTATCTCCTAATAAAGCGATGGCATCTTTAGGCTGTACACCTAATTTTCTTAGTGCCAACGATATCCACTTAACGCTGTTTTGATAATTTTGCCAAGTAAATTCATTCCAAATACCAAACTCTTTCTCACGCATGGCAACATCGTTTGGCCAATTTTTAGCATTGTGTCTTAATATTTTTGGAAAAGTATCTAGCTCGCCCATATCGTATTTTTTTAGGCCGTTATCATTAGTTTTTAACTGCGTAGTCATTAGCTGGCCTCCTTTTTTTCTTCGCTACTTGCATCTTCAAGCTCATCATCTTCTATACCAAGGTAGGCACGTTTAACATGTGGGTCTTCCATCACTTCATGAGGTAAACCTGAGATCAATTTCTTACCAAAATCAAGCACCATAACTTGGTGGGATATATCCATCACAACACCCATATCATGCTCGATCATCACTACTGTGATGCCAAACTCTTCGTTTAAATCGAGGATATAGCGTGCCATATCTTCTTTTTCTTCTAAATTCATGCCCGCCATAGGTTCGTCAAGCAAGATCAATTCAGGTTTTAATGCCATAGCACGTGCTAGCTCGACTCTTTTACGTAAACCATAGGATAAAGTACCAGCCACAGATTTTCTGATATGAGAAATTTCTAAAAAGTCGATTATTTCTTCAACATAACGGCGGTGCTCTAATTCTTCTTTTTGCGCAGGAGATGCCCAATATAAAGGACCGGTAAGCCAGTTGTTTTTTAATAAGTGATGTCGACCCACCATAACATTATCTAATACTGACATATGACCAAACAATGCTAAATTTTGAAAAGTACGCCCCATGCCTAGATCTGCTCTGTCGTTAGGTTGTAACTTGGTGACATTTTTTCCGTTAAAAATAACATTGCCTGAATTCGGGTTATAACGACCAGAAATACAATTAAGCATGGAAGTTTTACCTGCGCCATTTGGACCAATAATAGAAAATACAGAGCCTCTGGGGACTTCAAAGCTAACATCGGTCAATGCTTTTACACCACCAAAGGCCAGTGAAACATTCTCTACTTTGAGTATTGACTCAGTCATACTCACACTCCTGAAATTATAAAAATAAAAAAAAGGGGAAGAATTTTCCCCTCAAAAACGTAACAACACAATGAGAATTGTTACGCGCACAAAGTTTTACTGTAATTTACTAAAGTACATATTTAAATGATAGTTGTGCATAGTCTGAATCTGCATCTTGGTCATCTCTTGAGAAATTACCTACTTCAACACCCACAGACAATTGCTTAGTTAAGTTTTTAAATAAGTTAACACTCCACTGAGTACTTTCCCAACCAGAAATATCAGCTTCAGAATTTGCATAAGCTACGGTACTTCTTAAACCTTCTGACCAAAAATGACGGTAAGCAACAATGTACGCAGTAGTTTCTTCAGCTTCACCACCTACAAGATCTGTAGCAGCACCAATACCTACATAACGACCGACATTACCACCATGTACTTGGAAACGAAAATCATCTTTACCAAAGGTTTTAATGCGACCCGCAACAGAATAACCAATCGCTGATTCAGTATTATCTGAATCAACATTTAATTGGCGTGCAAGACCTGCAACAGAAACACTACCCCAATCACCTTTAAAGTTATACTTTGCAATCACATCAGGTAAACTATCGTTGGCACCATTATCTGCACCACCCCAAGTATATGGGTTTTCAAGTGACACTTGGAAATTACCCATAGTGTAACGTACTTGAGCTTGACGTATAAACACGATACCTTGAGTTGGGCCAGCAAAATCGGCTGTTTCAGGAATAGCGCTGGTGTTCATAAAAGTGGTCCAGCTTTGGCCAACTAAAACATCTTTATATTTAATAAACGCATGACGAATACGTGGATTAGCAGAATTAGAAATAATTTCATTACCTTCATGACCACTACCACCGTAAAAATCAAGTTCAATAAAGCCCATTACGTCACCATGGGTATACTTCATATTAAAGCGAGTTTCATTAACAAACATGCCAAGTTGTGACTTACTGGTACCATCAAATGCACCACCTACACCGTTGCCTTTTGCAATTGCTGCACCAGCCCAATGCTTCGCATAAGCAACATCACCATCTACATAGCGAGCATCTGCTTTGATATAACCACCAAAAGTGACTTTATCATCTTCTGATAGTTTGATTTCATAACCTGCATTGGCTGCACTTACTGCAACTAACAAGCTTGAGGCAAGTAATAATTTTCTAGACTTATTGTTAAACATTGCTGCTGTTCCCCTTATTTATATGTATTTTTATTTTCATTAATATTCTTTGTTTCCAGAAATATAATAGGGCAGTACAAAAATGTAACAATCGGCAATAAGACTTAGCACCTAATACTTAGTACTTTAGTCGCAATTCTTTTAAAAGTAAAAGTACTAGTACTTAAGTTGTAGAAATAAGGGCGTTTTTTACGTTTAATTTATGATAAATTTATATGTCTATGCCTATGCATATGACTCAGATCCCTCATCCCCGTGGTGTTTTAATCGGACGTGGCATGGATGCCACTTATTAGAGAATGCATGGAGCATATTCTCCTGGAACCAGTGTCTAAAAAACAATGGTTCTTCGATCCGAAACTTCGAAGATGACATTTACAACTAAATCCTGAGTTAACTACATAGTCATGTAAATTTATGATGGAAATTTAGTGCTATGAGATATGTATGTTTGCAAACTGGTTATTAGTAAGTGTGAGTATTGGCTATATAGGCTTATTGTTTCTTATCGCTCATTTAGGAGGAAAGTACAAAAACAAACTAAAAGCTAAACAGCAAACTGTTATTTATGCTTTATCTTTAGGAGTATATTGTACTTCTTGGGGATTTTTAGGTACGACAGCACAAGTCGCTAATCACTCTTTTACTTTTTTTTCTGTCTATTTAGCTCCTATTTTAATCTTTGTATTTGCTTGGTCGTTTATTCAACGAATAATAAAAACCAGCCTTAAACTTAAAATAACCTCTATTGCCGACTTGTTATCTGCACGCTTTGGAAAATCACAAAACTTAGCTGTTATGGTTACTATAGTCGCTTTAATTGGCACTATGCCCTACATAGCATTGCAGCTAAAGGCTATTATTTACTCTTATCAAATTTTACAAGAGAGTCAAGATTTACCACCTTGGCAACTTGGCCTTATTGTCAGTATTATTCTCGCCGTTTTCACTATTATTTTTGGTATAAGAACCATTGATACAACTGAACGTCACCCTGGTGTCATGATAGCTATAGCTTTTGAATCTTTAGTAAAGTTAATTGCTTTTTTACTGGTTGGTTTAGTTGTTTGCTTTGTTATTTATGATTCCCCAATGGATATTTGGCAGCAATCTAAAAGCCAATTTGACATGACTAAACAATTTGAGTTTAGCAGCCTTATCGGCATGTTTGGTATGCTAATTATTGTTATGTCGGCATTTTTATGTTTGCCTCGACAGTTTCAAGTGATGTTTATTGAAATTAAAGAAAAAAAATCAAGTGCTATGGCAAGGTGGCTATTACCTGTTTATGTTTTAATATTTGCTGTTGTTGCTGTTCCTCTTGGGTTAGCAGGAAATTTAAACTACGGAAATTCATTATCTGCAGATGCCTATGTGTTATTTTTACCTGCCAATAGTGGTCATATTTGGCTGTCTTTATTTGCTTTTTTAGGTACGGTATCTGCAGCAAGCTCTATGGTTATTGTTTCTACTATTGCTTTAAGCACTATGCTCAGTAATGAAATTGTTTTTCCATTAATGTTCAAATTTTCTCGACAACAACACCATGAATTTAATAATTTTCAATCTCAGTTATTACTCATTCGTAAAACATTGGTCTTAGTCGTGATTTTTTTAAGTTATGGCATGTTATTATTATCTCCACCTGATACGCTTTCTTCTCTAGGAGAAGTAGCTTTTGGCGCTATAGCTCAAATAGGCCCTGCACTATTCGTTGCTTTTTATTGGCGAAGAGCCACCCTTACTGGTGTACTTGCTGGCATAAGTAGTGGTTTCATTATTTGGACATTATTTAATTTACTGCCACAATTAGGGCTTTACATTCATCCTCTTTCTGACTTTGATGTTCCTAAAACAACCGTTATAACGCTTTTAGGATTATTTACCAATATTATTTCTGTTTGGCTAGTTTCTTTACTAACAAGGCAAAGTATTCGTGAACAAATGCAAAGTGAGTTTTTTTATAAAGACCGAAAAAAGGCGCAGTGGAGTTTACCTATTCAACCCAAAATAGACATTGTTGAATTAGAGTTTTTAGTAGCAAGCTTTATCGGTAAAGAAAAAGCCAAAAAATCTTTTGAACAGTTTCATCAGGCACATCAAAGCAAAAATAATAAGGTATTTAATGAAGCAATACTGTTTCATGCTGAAGATGCGTTAGCTCGCGTATTAGGATCTGCATCGGCAAAGTTAGTAACTTCATTTGCTGTAAGTACCCGTGGTATGGCGTTTGATCAAGTAACGCAATTAGTTGAAGATAACTCTAACCAACAATTAGAATTTAGCCGCACAATATTACAAAGTGCGATAGAGAATGTTAGTGAAGGGATTTCTATTATTGATAGTGAACTAAAACTTGTTGCTTGGAATAAACAATATTTAGATATTTTTAACTACCCTGATAACTTCATTTACATTGGCTGCCCTATTAGTCAGTTAATTCACTTTAATATTAGTCAGCAAAGTTATTTTATCAAAGATATCGAGCTGCTAGTTGAAAAACGATTGAATTTTATTAAAGACGGTAGTCGGCATAACTCTGAATATAAATTAAAGAATGGTAAAAATATTCATATCGAAGGCAACCCTATTCCTGGCGGTGGTTTTGTGATGATATTTTCTGATATCACTAAATATCGTCAAAAAGAAAAAGTTCTAAAAGAGGAAAATACTGATCTTGAATCTAGGGTAAGATTTAGAACAGCTGAACTTGAACAAGCCAATAAAGAGTTAGCTCAAGCCAATGTGGAATTAGCTCAAGCTCAAATAAAAGCAGAACAAGCACATGTAAAAAAAAGCCAATATTTAAAAGCGTGTAGTCATGATTTATTGCAACCTTTATCGGCAGCAAGACTATTTTCATCTGCAGTATCGTTAAGTCCCAAAGTAAGCAATAAAGAACGTAATCAAATAAAACAGATAGATAATTCTTTAGAAATTGCCAATAGTTTATTACTCGATTTAAATGAAATTGCCAGAATTGAAAGTGGTAATATTACCCCCAGTATTGCCCCGATTGAAATTAAGCAGCTCTTTACTATGTTAGGCAGCGAATTTAATTCATTAACTGATGAATACCAAGTAGAGTTTCACTGTAAACAAAGTAAACTTTATATTGCTAGTGATATCACTCTGTTAACAAGAATTATTCAAAACTTTCTTAGCAACGCCTTTCGTTATGCACATACCAGTGAAAATAATCGCCAAAGTAAAGTATTATTAGGTTGCCGTCGCCAAGGTAATGAGTTGTCAATTCAAGTATTTGATAATGGACCAGGGATTCCAAAAGACAAACAGCAGCAAGTGTTTGAGCAGTTTACTCAGTTAAATAATAGTAGTTTCATCGGCCCTAAAGGACTTGGTTTAGGTTTAAACATAGCCCAAAGTTTAGCAAATATTTTAAAGCACAAAATTAAGTTAAAATCTCAAGTTGGTCTTGGCTGTCTTTTTAGTATTAATATTCCTATAACACAAGCACCCTTGATGAAAAAGAAAACATTACCTCCTACAAGCTTAAGTTTACAAGGTGTTGGAGTATTATGCATTGATAACGAACAAGTAATTTTAGATGGTATGTTTGATCTTTTACGCGCTTGGCAATGTCAGGTATTTACTGCTATTAATGCACAACAAGCCAAAGACATTTATGCTCTCCATGAAGATGAAATAGATATTTTATTGGTAGATTATCAGCTAGTAGAAGGAGAAAAGTCAGCGTTCAATACGATGACAAATAAAAGTAATTTGCTTTTAGCAAAAGAAGATAACGGTATAGCACTAATTAAACAACTAAGAGCAATAAGCCAATATTCATTGCCTGCCATACTTATTACAGCTACTACCGATGAAAACCTAATGACGCTAGCTAAACAAAACGACATTGCATATTTACAAAAAATAATTAAACCTATCGCTTTACGTGCTTTAATGAGTTCTTTGCTAACTAAAGAGCTTGAAAAAAACTACTCTCATCAATCACTGTAAACATCCGTGATAAATTATTTGCTAGTTTTTTGACCAAAAATGCCTTGATTTAATTGTAATTCATTTAATAGAATTACCGCTTGTGTGCGATTACGCACACCTAACTTTAAAAAAATAGTACTGGCGTGACTTTTAATGGTCGATTCAGATAAGCCCAGCTCATAAGCAATTTGTTTATTCAGTAAACCATCAGCAAACATTAATAAAATCTTATGCTGTTTTGGCGTTAACGAGGCTATTTTATCATCAGATTTTGCTGTTTTACTTTTACCATCAAACTCACCATCAGGTGTCCATAGTTTACCATTAAGTACTTCTTTTATAGCTTCAACCATTTGTGATACCGAGGTTGATTTAGGAATAAAACCAGCAGCACCGAGGCTCATTGCTTTATGAATTGTTTCTTTATCTTCAAATCCAGAAATAATAACAACACCTAAATCAGGGTATGAACGTCTGATAGAAATCAAGCTATTAAAACCTTGCGCTCCTGGAATATCAAGATCAAGTAATAATAAATCAGAGTTATTAACACTCTGTAAATATTGTTCAAGTTCAGGAATAGTTTGAGCTTCAAAAATCTCAACTCCCCTAAAGTGAGACTTTAGAGTAATAGTTAATGCTTGGCGAAATAACGGATGATCATCTGCCAATATTATTTTCATGTTATCAAACATAGCCATACTCTTTCTTGTATTAATTAATAAAGGTAAAACAACAAAAGATCAATTAAGTGAAAACTTTTAATATGATAAACACAATAACAAAATCTATATAAAGCTGCTAGCGAGATTTACCAATTAAGTAAGTCTCAATAGTTTTAGAATAACCATCAGGCTATTATCTAAGATAGCTGCTCAGGTTTATAGCCCCAAAGGCAGCTCAACCTGAGTAGTTATACGATAGAAATATCAAACTCTGGCATGGCTTGAATAACTTTTTTAACAGTACATGTATTTGCTGCCGCAAGTATTGCCTTGTTATACTTTTTAGGAAAACCTTCTGGCAAAGTAACTTCAAGCGTAATCTTTTTCTTGTATTTATCATCTTCAGAAATATTTTCATTATTTTGCACAACTTTTAAACCGTCAGTGCTGATCTCTCGTTGTTGACAAAATCTACGCATATAAAAAGCAGCGCATAAAGGCATGCTTGCAAGAAAATAATCAAAAGGTTCAGGGTGCTGTGCATTACCGCCAACAGCAACACCTTGATCACTTATAATTTGATGATCACCAAAACTCGCCTGCAATTTTTGTCCTTCAAGTAAATTTACTTCTATTTTCATATTCTGCTCCGAATGCTATTAACAATTATATTTACTCATGATATATGAGCATTATCTAATATTTCAATAACCAAATTTACATAAGATAAAACAAAATGAATATTCAATGACAAATTAACACAAAATAGTGCTTGAAAATCGCCCTAAATAGATATACTGTAGATTTATACAGTATATCTATTTCAATTAATTAAAGCGTAAAGGAAGCCCTTATGTTTAGCACAAATAACAGTAATATCAATATGATAAATAACTCTAGAGATAATAAGGCTAAATTAAATGCAAACTGGTTAAAGCATACTAAGGTCAATGACAGCTTTGAATTATCAAATGAATACGCTCATATATGTCTGCAACATAAACAAGAAAAAAAATGGGTTTTATTTATTAATCCAGAAGAAAGTTCTATAGAGCAGCTTGCTAAAACCCATGATATTGATGTATCAAAAATATTAATGGTAAATTATAAGAGTACCGCAAAGGGAAATACTAAAATAGATTTGAAACATGTGAAGTCTGTATTAAGTAAAGGAAATTGTTCAGCAGTAATCTTATCGAATACTAACTTTAAAGGTGAAGAAATTACTCAGTTAGAAAACTCCGCTTGTGAAGGGAAAACACAATGTGTGCTATTAAAGAAACATGTTATTCATTAACATAATTATGCAGATGACTCAGTTAGAGCAAGTACAGCAGAAACAACTCCACAAGTGAATAATATTAATTTTATTATTTTTTTCTTAAAAATCATTTTACCGTGATTAGAGCAAAAGCTAGTAGCCGTAGCGTTGTAAATACGAAAGCTAAAAATTGTATACAATTTATTTCATGACTATATGACTATATAGTTAACTCAGAATTTAGTTGTAAACGTCATCTTCGAAGTTTCTGATCGAAGATCCATTGTTTTTTAGACACTGGATACAGGAGAATATGCTCCATGCATTCTCTAATAAGTAGCATCCATGCTACGTCCGATTAAGACACCACGGGGATGACGAACCTGAGTCATATTTATTTTAAGTGCTCAATCTTACAAATATAATTTTAAGACAAAATAATTACTTTAGAAAAGTAACAGCTTTCTTGCTATAATCGCGCGCCTACTTTTTGTTGTAGTAAATTGTAGTAAATTAATGTTCAACAGCCCCTAGTACAGTAAAAAACCTAGCAGAGTAAATTATGAGTTATATACAGCCACAAGCCTTATTCGATTATCCAAAATACTGGGCTGAGAGCTATGGAAATTCACCTTTCCTACCTATGTCTCGAAAAGAAATGGATGTATTAGGCTGGGATAGTTGCGATATCATTATTGTCACTGGCGATGCTTATGTTGACCACCCAAGCTTTGGTATGGCTATTATAGGCAGAATGCTTGAATCGCAAGGTTTCCGCGTTGGTATTATTGCTCAACCTGATTGGAGATCAAAAGATGCCTTTATGCAGCTAGGTCAGCCTAATTTATTTTTTGGCGTAACTGCTGGCAATATGGATTCAATGATCAACCGTTATACTGCCGAACGTAGAATGCGTCATGATGACGCTTATACTCCTAACGATGAAGGTGGCAAACGTCCAGACAGAGCAGTAACTGCTTATACTCAACGCTGTAAAGAAGCTTTTAAAGGTGTTCCTGTAATCATTGGGGGCATAGAAGCAAGCCTACGACGTATTGCTCACTACGATTATTGGTCAGATAAAGTACGTCAGTCAGTACTGTTTGACTCTAAAGCAGATTTATTAATTTATGGCAATGCTGAACGCCCGTTAATCGAAATTGCTCACCGTATTGCCCATGGTGAAGATGTAAAAAAAATTACCAATGTACGTGGTAGCGCATTTTTATGTAAACAAGCCCTACCAGGTTGGCAAGGCATTGATTCACGCGATATAGACAGGCCAGGAAAAATAGAGCCTATACCTAACCCATACGAAGAAATAACACCTGAAAGCTGTAGTGATAATGAGTCTCAAACGGCTAATATTGTAGATGAGCTAAAAGACGTTACTAAAACAGCTCAAATAGTCAACATTACTGAGCCAAGTTATAGTAAGAATAAAAGCTGGGAGAAAAAGTCAAAACCGTGGGAAAACACCTATATTAATCTGCCTACTTTTGAGCAAGTAAAAGATAATAAAGTAATGTATGCTCACGCCTCGCGCATTTTTCATCAAGAAGTAAATCCAACCTCAGCCAAACCTTTAGTACAAAGTCATGGTGGTAGAATTATTTGGTTAAACCCACCAGCAACGCCTTTAACTACAGAAGAAATGGATGGTGTATTTGGTTTGCCTTATCAACGCGTACCACATCCCAGTTACGGTAAAGCTAAAATACCTGCTTACGATATGATCAAAACCTCCATTAATATTATGAGAGGTTGCTTTGGTGGTTGTACTTTTTGCAGCATAACAGAGCATGAGGGTCGTATTATTCAGTCTCGATCTCATGAGTCAATTATTGCTGAAATTGAAGATATTAAAGTAAAAGTACCCGGTTTTACTGGTGTTATTTCAGACTTAGGCGGGCCGACCGCCAATATGTATCAACTAAATTGTAAAAGCGAAAAAGCCGAAGCGACATGCCGTAAACCTTCTTGTGTTTGGCCAACCATCTGCGGGCATTTAGACACCGACCATACACCAACAATTGAGCTTTACCGAAAAGCTCGAAAGGTTAAAGGCATTAAAAAAGTACTTATTGCTTCGGGTGTACGCTATGACTTAGCAATACAAGATCCTGAGTACGTTAAAGAATTAGCTAGTCATCATGTTGGTGGTTATTTAAAAATCGCCCCAGAACACACAGAAGAAGGCCCATTGAACAACATGATGAAACCGGGCATGGGCAGTTATGATAAATTTAAAGAAATGTTTGATCATTACTCAAAACTTGCAGGAAAAAAGCAATATTTAATTCCCTATTTTATCTCTGCACACCCGGGAACTACAGACCGAGATATGGTAAATTTAGCTCTTTGGCTCAAAGAGAATAATTTTAAGTTAGATCAAGTACAAAACTTTTATCCTTCGCCACTAGCGAATGCAACGACGCTTTATCATACTGAGTTAAATTCATTACGTAATATTACCAGTAAAAATTTATCCAAAAAAGATGGTATTGTAGCAGTACCTAAGGGCGCTATTCAAAGACGATTACATAAAGCTATTTTACGTTATCACGATCCAAACAATTGGCCAGAAATACGACAAGCATTAACAAAAATGGGCTTGAGTAAATTGATTGGTTCATCGCCAAACTGTTTAGTACCTAGAGAAACTCGCAGTGAACAGCGTAATCAACATAATGATAAGCGACAAGGCAAAAATAATGCTAAAGGGTTTAAAACAAGCCCAGGTCAAAATAAAACAGACGGTAGTAATGCCAAAAAAGGTTTAACCCGTTTTAGTGATAATCAATTTAAAAAGAAGCGCCCACAAAAACAAAAAAACCGTTAAACATTAATATTACAACTATTACTTTAAGTTTGTTATCAAATTGAATCATCGTCGTGTATAATTCTGCGCAATATTTTTACTGTATTTTTTTGGCTCGAAACTATTATGCTAACAGCAAACAACATCACGCAACAATTTGGCGCTAAGCCATTGTTTGAAAACATTTCACAAAAATTTGGTGGCGGTAATCGTTACGGCTTAATTGGCGCTAATGGCTGTGGTAAATCAACCTTTATGAAGATTTTAGGTAGTGATTTAGAGCAAACATCAGGTAATGTTAGCTTAGATACTGGTGAGCGCTTAGGTAAGTTACGTCAAGATCAATTTGCTTTTGAAGAATATAGCGTTATTGATACTGTGATCATGGGGCACACCGAGCTTTGGGCAGTAAAAGAAGAGCGTGATCGTATTTACGCTTTGCCTGAAATGAGTGAAGCAGATGGCATGAAAGTGGGCGATTTAGAGTCTGAATACGCCGAGATGGATGGTTACAGTGCAGAGTCTCGTGCTGGTGAATTATTGATTGGTGTTGGTATTCCTGTTGAGCAACATTATGGTTTAATGAGTGAAATAGCACCTGGCTTTAAGTTACGTATATTGCTTGCTCAAGCACTATTTTCTGATCCTGATATTTTATTACTTGATGAGCCAACCAACAACTTGGACATTCACACCATTCAATGGCTTGAAGACACCTTGAATGAACGTGATTCAACCATGATCATTATTTCTCATGATAGACACTTCTTAAACAGTGTTTGTACTCATATGGCTGATTTAGATTATGGGGAACTTAGAGTTTTCCCCGGTAACTATGACGAATACATGCTAGCGGCTACACAAGCACGAGCACGTTTGTTATCAGATAACGCTAAGAAAAAAGCTCAAATTGGTGAATTACAAGCCTTCGTAGCCCGCTTTTCTGCTAATGCCTCAAAAGCGAAGCAAGCGACTTCACGCGCTAAGAGAATTGATAAAATTCAATTAGAAGAAGTAAAGGCTTCTAGTCGAAGTAACCCATTTATTCGTTTTGATCAAGAGAAAAAACTTTTCCGTAATGCGCTAGTCGTTGATAACTTAAATAAAAGTTTTGACGATGTTGACATCCTTAAAAACCTGTCTGCTTTAGTTGAAGTTGGCGAACGTGTTGCCATTATTGGCGAAAACGGTATTGGTAAAACTACCCTACTTCGCACCTTAATGACTGAAGTAGGTTATGAGCCAAATACTGGTGAATTCACATGGTCGGAAAACGTGAACATTGGTTATTATGCACAAGATCACGAATATGAATTTGAAACAGACATGACTTTATTTGAATGGATGAGTCAATGGCGTCAGCCTACAGATGACGAGCAAGCAGTTCGTGGTTATTTAGGTCGTCTACTTTTTTCTGCCGATGACATTAAAAAAATGGTTAGTGTGCTTTCAGGTGGTGAAAAAGGCCGTATGCTCTTTGGTAAGTTAATGATGCAAAAACCTAATATTCTTTTATTAGATGAGCCAACTAACCACATGGACATGGAATCTATCGAATCATTAAATATGGCGTTAGAGCAATACGAAGGCACCTTGTTTTTCGTCAGCCATGACCGAGAGTTTGTATCAACTATCGCTACACGTATTATTGAACTAACCAAAGATGGTTATGTAGATTTTGCAGGTACTTATGATGAGTACTTAGCCAGCCAAGCATAGCGTTCAAAGTAGCAGTTTTAAGCTACAAGCATAGCAGCGTATTTCGCTCACCTTGTAGCTTTTGATTTATAATTTTCAACCAAATTTTGAAAGAATTCATATGTTAAGTTACCGTCACGCCTTTCATGCAGGCAATTTTGCCGATGTATTAAAGCACAATGTATTAACACTTGTGCTTGACTATATGACTCGTAAAGATAAGGGCTTTCATTATATTGATAGCCACTCAGGTGCAGGCATGTATCAACTTAACGATGAATACTCGCAAAAAACAGGTGAATATAAAAACGGCATTGCTAAGTTAGTCAATGAACAAGATTTACCCGAAGCATTACAGTTTTACATAGACTTAATTAAAGAGTTGAATCCTAATTGCGATACAAGTGAACTAGATTTATATCCCGGCTCACCAGGTATTGCTAAACGCTTTATGCGTCGTCAAGACAGTACTCATTTATTCGAGCTGCATTCAACAGATATTCAACACTTGAATGACTTTTGTTATCGCTGGAAAAAAGTATTTGTTAAACAAAGTGATGGCTATCAAGGGGTATTAGGTTTATTACCGCCACCAAGTCGTCGTGGTGTGGTATTAATTGATCCACCCTATGAATTAAAAGAAGACTATCACAAAGCAGTTAACACAATCATCAAAGGGTATAAAAAGTTTGCCACGGGTACTTATATCCTTTGGTATCCAGTAGTAAAACGAGAATTAGTTGATGAGATGAAAGCTAGCTTCATCAAAAGTGATGTTAAAAATTTATTACAACTAGAGTTTTGTTTATCAGCTGATACCGACGAATACGGCATGACAGGCACAGGATTGTTTATTGTTAACCCACCTTGGCAATTAACTCAGAAAATGACTGAAGTATTACCTTATTTAACAGATAAATTAGGCAATGTTGACTCAAATTTTAGCATTGAACAATTAATTGATGAATAATTTGGGTTAACGACGATATTGGCTGTATTGAGGTAAATCATCGTTAATTTCAAACCAGTCAACTTTAGATTCGGTATAGATATGCGCATCAGCATGAAGTGTCTCAATTGAATCAAAAGTGGCTAAAGCAATTTCTACACTTCCTGTTCTGCGGTTATACTTTGACTCGAACAACAAGCTGGAGCCACAGCAAGAACAAAAAGTTCTGACGGTATCATTATCAGCACAATACTCTTTAAGTAACTCTTGTCCAGATAACCAATTTAAATCTATTTTATTAACTTCCACAAAAGTTGAAAAAGCAGCACCATGAAATTTTTGACACATTTTACAATGACAGTGTCCTATAGGCCCTTGAAATGTACTAACTTCAAAAGTTACCTGTTTACATAAACAACTGCCCGTGTTTTTCATCAAATTTTCTCTCTCAAAATTGTATATTCAGCTGCCGCTTTAACTTTATTAATTTTCTCATTAATATTATTGTGCTTCTCGTAGGGTTTTGAAAATATTAAGTAAGCCGCTATTTTTTATTTGAATAAGGTTAACGTCTTTATTTTATCAACTGAACCGAGCTTTTGAGTGAAAAGTAGAATATATACGCACACAAGGCGCACTCATAGTGCGCTGCTAATAGTGCACTGCTAATATATCAGTCCTTTTCATCTAAGCCACTGTCTTCTATTTGTTGTGCGGATAAAGGTTTTTTACGCTTAACTATTGGCATATCACCAATATCTTGTGCCGCATGAAATACTTTTTTAGGGGCTTTCTTCGCTTTAGGTGCTTTTGATTTAGCCTTTTTATTAGCTTTAATTTCAGTTGCTTTAGCTGTTACTTTTTTAGGTTTTAAACCTTTAAACTTAGCTTTTAAACTTTTAACTTGTTCAAAACTAATAGTTTGCTCTAACAAGCCTTCAACATTTTTAAAACTTAACCAGTCTTTAGGGCCAACAAAAGCAATAGCATCACCTTGACTACCAGCACGACCAGTTCGACCAATTCGATGAATAAATTCTTCAGCATGTTTAGGCATATCAAAATTAATCACTAATGACACATTCACTAAGTCTAAACCACGCGAGGCTAAATCAGTAGTCACTAAAATTTTGTGATGCCCTTTACTAAAGCCGTCCATAATTTGATTTCGTTGACTTTGACTTAGCTCTCCGCTTAAAGCAACTGCACTTAATTCTTGCTTGGTAAGTATATTAGCCAAGCGCTCAGTATCACTACGCGTTGCTGTAAAAATAATAACCTGTTGATAGCTTTCATTTGTTAAAAAATAGTGCAACAAGGCTTCTTTATGATCAAGGTTATCAGCAAAATAAAAACGCTTGCTAATATCATTGTGCTCGGTGAAAGCTCCGCCAATTGCAATACGCTTTGGTTTTTTTAACAGCTCTTGAGCAAAATCATTAACTTGCGCATGATCTAATGTGGCTGAAAACAATAAGGTTTGACGCTTTCTATGATCTGCGGCTTTATTTATTTGGCTTAACTGCTTAGCAAAGCCTAAATCAAGCATACGATCAGCTTCATCTAAAATTAATAACTCTAAGCCATTTAAGTAGAAATGCCCTTGAGATAGGTGATCCGCTAATCGCCCTGGGGTGGCAACAATAAAATGAGGGTCTTTTTCTAACACTTTCACTTGATCGTTAAAGTTTTCACCACCTAGAATAAGAACAGCTTTAAATTGAGTATTTGAAGTAAATAAACGTAACTGACTAAATACTTGCTTAGCAAGCTCTCGCGTTGGCGTTAAAATAACAACACGAGGATCTCGCTTAGATAGTGCTCTGTTTTTAGTTAAGCGTTGCAGCGCAGGTATAATAAACGCAAGCGTTTTACCTGAGCCTGTTTTTGATGAGGCTATTAAATCATGCCCTTGCATTGCAGCAGGAATTGCATGTTGCTGAATTTCAGTAGGCGTAGTAAAACCTAAATGATCTACTGTACTCATCAAACGGTTTTCTAAACCAAAATCACTAAATTGCATTTACGTAAACTCCATTATTTATGACCTACCACATTATTATCTGCAACAATAAAAGCGCGAACAAGTTCCCGCCTATGAGTTAGCAATACGTTCTTCAACAACAACTAAAGCTTGGTCAATACGTGCAAGCACTTTATTTTTATCAAGCAATGCTAAAGTAATATCAAGTGAAGGAGAGTTACCGCCACCTGTTGCCGCAACACGAAGTGGCATACCCACTTTTCCCATGCCTACTTCTAGCTCTTCTGCCGTATCATTAATAGCTGCGTGTATTAGTGCAGGCGCCCAATCAGTTAATGCTGCTAATTTTTCTTTAACTAATAACAATGGTTCTTTCACTACAGGACGTAAATGTTTTTTAACTGCTTTAGCATCTAGTTCAGTAAAATCTTCATAGAAATAACGTGAAATTTCAGCCATTTCTTTTAACGTTTTAACACGATCAGCTTGTATTTTAACTATTTCAGCTAACGCGGGACCATTCTCAGTATTAATACCTTGGTTTTGCATATGCCATGCTAAATGTGTCGCTACATACTCTGGCGCTAAGGTTTTCATATAATGCTGATTTACCCAAATAAGCTTATCAGTATTAAACCCTGAAGGCGCACGATTACAGTCTTTCAAATCAAATAATTCGATCATCTCTTGTCGAGAAAAAATTTCTTTATCGCCATGTGACCAACCTAAACGTACTAAATAGTTTAGTAGTGCTTCAGGTAAATAACCATCATCACGATATTGCATAACACCAACAGCGCCATGACGCTTAGATAAACGTTTGCCATCATCCCCTAAAATCATAGGAATATGAGCATACTCAGGAATATCAGCACCTAATGCCACAAGAATGTTAATTTGCTTGGGTGTATTCGATATATGATCATCACCACGAACAACATGAGAAACCTTCATATCCCAATCATCAACAACAACCGTTAAGTTATACGTTGGTGTTCCGTCAGAGCGAGCAATAATTAAGTCATCTAATTGCTCATTACTAATGGTGATATCGCCTTTGACCATATCTTTAATAACAACGTCACCTTCTAGTGGGTTTTTAAAACGAATAACAAAAGGCTTATCTTCAGGGTAATCAGTACGATCACGCCATAAACCGTTATACTTTTCGATTTCACCTTTGGCTTTTGCTTCATCGCGCATAACATCCACTTCTTCCGCGGTGCTATAACAACGATACGCATTGCCAGACTCAAGTAATTGTTCAATGACTTCTTTATAACGGTCAAAACGTTTAGTTTGAAAATAAGGTCCATGAGTCCATTCAAGGTTTAACCAATTCATGCCATCCATAATGGCATCAACTGATGCTTGGGTTGAACGCTCAATGTCAGTATCTTCAATGCGAAGAATAAAATCACCGCCATTTTTTTGTGCATAAAGCCAACTGTATAAAGCAGTACGGGCACCGCCAACGTGTAAATAGCCTGTAGGGCTAGGAGCAAAACGTGTAGTTAAAGTCATAAAATTCTCAATATCAACAGCCTAAGCAACGAATATAACGGCTTAGGAAAACAAATAGGTCTAAAAATTGGCGGCATTTTACCACTGTGTTCAAGTTAATTCATCTTTTAACAAGATAAGTTTGTAATTATTAACTAAATTTGCGTTTACATATAAATATTAGTGCAGACAAAAGCGCCGGAATGCACAAAAAAAAATCAAACAGCACGCTATTTTAAAAAAATCATCAATTTTAATAGCTTTTATGTTGACAGCTTTTTGGATCTGCCTATAATACGCCCCCACAGAGATGGACGATTAGCTCAGTTGGGAGAGCACCGCCCTTACAAGGCGGGGGTCACTGGTTCAAGCCCAGTATCGTCCACCATTATTAATTTTAATGGTAGGTAGACAATTTAGTAATTGGTTTAAATTCTGTATTGTCTACTATTCTTGTTAGCAAGAATAACTCTTAGATAAGTATACACTGCGGAGTGGTAGTTCAGTTGGTTAGAATACCGGCCTGTCACGCCGGGGGTCGCGGGTTCGAGTCCCGTCCACTCCGCCACTTATACTTATTCGAAACGGGTTCGAGTCCCGTCCACTTAAAGTGATAAACTCGAAGATAGATATATACTGCGGAGTGGTAGTTCAGTTGGTTAGAATACCGGCCTGTCACGCCGGGGGTCGCGGGTTCGAGTCCCG
>Ga0209826_1000434_pt1 | contig 30620 bp, 23 predicted proteins | sample GOMGulsemesocosm_5_FD_184637 | JGI IMG/M metagenome (GOLD analysis project Ga0209826, IMG submission 184637) | Methane-oxidizing microbial communities from mesocosms in the Gulf of Mexico - GOM15C Gulf of Mexico (SPAdes) (version 2) | ecosystem: Environmental > Aquatic > Marine > Cold seeps... | reverse complement strand
TTTTTCTGCACTTTTATTTGCGGGTGGATTATATTATTCACAATTCATGAAAATTGGCGATTTAGATGCGGGTGCTCCAGAGCTACGAGCTGATTCTCGTTATAACCTTGATAACGCTTTTATTGTGGAAAATTATACAGCCAGTACAGATGTTTTTGTAATTATCGTTAAATCTGCACCAGACCAATGTAGTAAGTACGATAACTTAGTCATCATGGATAAGCTACAATGGCAACTTAAAAACACCAGTGGTGTACAAGATGTGGTGTCAATTACTGATGTTTCAAAACTTGGTATGTTTGGCATGAATGAAGGTTCGTTAAAATGGACAAACCTCAATCGAAATGCATTTGTTACTAACGCAACATTAGGACAAGCACCCGCGGGATTTTTAAATACTGATTGTTCTATGGCGCCCATCATTGTCTTTTTGAATGATCACAAAGCGGATACTTTAATCACAGTAGTAGCAGCAGTAAATGACTTTAAAGATAAAAATACGCAAGATGGTATTGAGTTTTTACTAGCAGCGGGTAACGCGGGTGTTGAAGCAGCAACCAATATGGTTATTGAAGAGGCACAAACTGAAATGCTTATTTGGGTATATTCTGTTGTTATCATTATTTGTTTAATAACCTTTAGATCAATACCTGTTGTTGTATGTATTATCGTTCCTTTAGTTATTACTTCAGTACTCAGTCAAGCGTTAATGGCATTTCTAGGCATAGGTGTTAAAGTTGCTACGTTACCTGTTATTGCGCTAGGTGTAGGTATTGGTGTTGATTATGGTATTTATATCTTCAGTAAAATAGAAGAAGGGCTGGGAATGAAAAAATCTCTCTACCTATCTTACTTATACACACTAAACCAAACAGGTAAAGCCGTAGGTTTTACTGGCGTAACGTTAGCTATTTGTGTTGCAACGTGGGTGCTTTCACCTATTAAATTCCAAGCTGATATGGGCTTACTATTAACCTTTATGTTTGTTTTTAATATGATTGGCGCATTAACATTAATACCAAGTTTAGCTTGGTTGTTAGGCATAGGAAAAAAGAATGAAAAAGTTAACGCTAAAGCTAAATAAATAAAACATACTAGGATCAAGCCCTTTTACAGAATAGCGTGGTGCAAAATCTTATTATTGCACCTATAACTTAACCTGTAGGAGCGGCTTTAACCGCGAAATATTTTTAGTTTGTTTAGGAATATATGTATAGGGTTCAATGATGAACCCTATACTAAAAATTTAACTGTTCAGTTAAATTTTTTTTTGCTTATTTTTTGCTGCTTTTTGGTTATGTAGTTTGACCTGAAAAAAATAACGTCTCACAATGTTATTCAATATTAAAATCACACGCTATTTAAACCTTATCTTTTTCGGCTAATAGTCGCATATTGCTCCAACCCTGAAGATCTTTATAGTTATATGTTGTCTGTATTTGCCTTGCTATAGCCCAATAGATGCGAAATAATAAAGCGAAGAGTTAACGAAAATACAAGCTGCGATTCAACTATATAAGGATAATAAATGACGTTAATTAAAACTACCCATGTTCCTGGGCTACATTGCTGTAGCACTGCAATCGCTGACTTAGTTCGCTTCCATGGTTTTGGTTGGAGTGAAGATTTTTGTTTTGGTATTGGGGGTGGGTTAGGTATTACTTATTTGAAAACCCCTCAAGCATCGCCCACGCGTTTGTTACATACTCGCTCCTTAGGCTATGAAGAACGATTTTTTAACGCGATTGGTGTTACTGATTTTTCATGGGTGAGTGCTGCTACAGTAGAAGAAAGTGAACAGCAGCTCATTACGGCACTCAATGAAAATCGCCCTGCATTATTACTTACCGATATTTATTATTTACATTATTTTAATTCGTCTAGTCATTTCCCCGGTCACGGCATAATGGCATGGGGTTGCAATAAAGAAGAACAAACTTTTTATGTAACAGATACAGAAAGAGAAAAGGGAGAAACGGTATCATTTGAAAAAATGAGAAAAGCAAGAGTATCTCAACAAATCCCTTTTATATGTAATGGTGATTTCTATGCGCCACAGCATTTAGATAAACCGACTGATTTAAAAAATTTATGTCAGCAAGTGATTAAAGAAAACGCCTCAAGATTACTGGTTGCGACAGATCCCACAAGTGGCATCTCTGCATTACAAACACTAATTGATGACTTTAGCGACTGGGAAAGCTCAACAGACTGGCAGTGGAACTGTCGCTTTGCTTATCAAACGATTGAAAAGCGTGGTACGGGTGGTAGTGGTTTTAGAAAAATGTATGCCCGTTTTCTTAATGAATCAAGTCAATACCTTAACTCTATAAAAGAACTCCATTTGGAAGATAAAATGCTAAAAAGTGCTCAAAGTTGGCATGAACTTTCAAATGCCTTTAAACAAACATCTGAACTTGATAAACCAAACTTTGATCTCATTAAAAAAGCGATAAAACAAGTGGTTATAGATGAAACAAATTATTGTGAATCGGCTATTTTAGTCTAATTTGCATAAACACATTGTTATAATTTAAAAGGTTAGGAAATAAAAATATGTTTAAAAAGTTTTTAATTATTGGTGTACTGGCCGTAACAGCGACAGTCATGTTTTTTTCTGTTAATGAGCAGGTAGCTGCAAACAATTCATCAATGCCAAGCAGTCTTGCTAAATCAGCTGAGTTAGATCCTACTCAGCTTAACGCCGAGTTACTGAAAGAAAAAATTAAAATTAAGCTTGGCTTAACAGTACAAAGGGTTGAAACCACGCCAGTACCGGGTATCGCTTTACTTGTGACTAACCAAGGTTTGTTTTATGCCAGTTATAATGGTGATTACTTTATTCAAGGTAAAGTCTATAGCTTAGTGGCTGAAGTGAAAGATTTAGCAGAGGAAAGTTTGGCTAAAATACGCTTAGCAGGGTTAGAAGAATTTAAAGATGATATGATCACTTTTAAAGCAAAAAATGAAAAGTATGTAGTCTCTGTTTTTACAGATATTACGTGCGGTTATTGTCGAAAAATGCACAAGCAAATGGCCGATTATAATAACCGCGGCATTACTTTTCGCTACCTAGCTTATCCTCGCTCAGGTATTAAAGATAAAACAGGCAATTATACCGACAGCTTTAAAGACTTACGTTCTATATGGTGTGCAGAAGATCCTAAGGATGCGATGACGAAAGCTAAAAATAGTCGCGGTGTTGCTTATCGCGTTTGTGATAACACCATTGAAGCACAATTGAATTTTGGTCGCCAAGTAGGCGTTAATGGTACGCCAGCCTTAGTGCTTGAAAATGGCATGATGGTGCCAGGCTATCAACCGCCAGCGCAATTAGAAACATTATTAAAAAGCTTGTAGAAGTTAAAGCATAGACGCTTATAAAGGTAGAGAAAAACATCAATGATCAAAAACATAGTTCGTCGCCCATTGGTTGATGATAGCCATTTATCTTGTGAGCTACCTAAAATAATTAAACAAATTTATGCCAGTAGAGGTGTTGAGTCACAGCAACAACTTGAGCTTGTGGTTAAAAATTTACAGGGGCTTGGCACAACATCAAAACCACTTAAAGGTTTAGGTGGTGCATGTCAGCTTCTGCATCAAGCACTACTCACCAAGATGAATATTGTGATTGTGGGGGATTTTGATGCTGATGGCGCGACTAGTACCGCGTTAATGATGGTAGCGCTAAATTTAATGGGCAGTACTCATCACTCATTTTTAGTGCCTAATCGTTTTGAGTATGGCTATGGCTTAACCCCTGAAATAGTGGATATTGCCGCGAGTAAAGGTGCTCAAATGTTAGTTACCGTTGACAACGGTATTAGCTGTGTTGCAGGTGTTAATCGCGCAAAAGAACTTGGCTTGCAAGTGATCGTTACTGATCATCACTTGCCCGGGCATGAACAGCCTAAAGCCGATGCTATTGTTAACCCTAATCAACATGGCTGCCCTTTTCCCAGTAAATCACTCGCGGGCGTTGGTGTCGCATTTTATGTTATGTTGTCATTACGCAGTTATTTACGTGAAAAAAATTATTTTATCGAACAAAACATACCAGAGCCAAATATTGCCCAGCTGCTTGACTTAGTCGCTTTAGGCACGGTAGCAGATGTTGTATCGCTTGATGCTAATAATCGTATTTTAGTTGAGCAAGGTTTAAAGCGTATTCGCGCAGGGCAAACTCGTCCGGGTATTCAAGCCTTAATTGAGGTAGCAAATAAAAATCAGCAACGGTTAGTTGCCTCTGATTTTGGCTTTGCTTTAGGACCAAGAATTAATGCGGCAGGGCGTTTAGACGATATGTCTTACGGTATTAACTGTTTACTTGCGCCAAACTTAGCCAGTGCGCGCATAATGGCGCGTGATTTAGATGACTTAAACAAAGCACGCCGTGAAATAGAGCAGGGCATGCAAGCTGAAGCCGAAACTATTTTTAAATCGTTAAACGTCAATGCAAACAATTTACCCAGTGCCATTGCGCTTTATCAGGCAGACTGGCACCAAGGCGTTATTGGTATTGTTGCGGGGCGTTTAAAAGAAAAATTTCATCGCCCTTGTATCGTTTTTGCTAAGGGTAGCGATGATGAAAATATACCAGCAGATCAGCAAGAAATAAAAGGCTCAGCTCGTTCAATTCCGGGTTTACATATCCGTGATTTGTTAGAGCATATTGCCAGCCAGCACCCCAATCTAATACGTAAATTTGGTGGTCATGCCATGGCCGCAGGATTATCTATCAAGCAGCAAGATTTTAAACAATTTCAAACCGTTTTTAATGCCTTGGCAGAACAGTGGCTTAACGCTGAAGATCTACAAAGCATTATTTTATCTGATGGTGAATTAGAACTTAACCAGTTAACGTTAGCATTTGCCGAAACATTAAGAGATGCAGGCCCTTGGGGGCAAAATTTTGCCGAACCATTGTTTGATGATACCTTTACGTTGATTCAACAGCGTATTGTAGGTGAAAAACACCTTAAACTTGTTGTAGAAAAATCATCTGTCCAAGGTAAGCAAGTATTCGATGGTATTGCCTTTAATATTGATGTAAAAGCTTGGCCAAATAGTCAAGCAACACAAGTACACCTTGCTTATCGCCTTGACGTCAATGAATTTCGTGGTAAACGCACAGTACAATTAATGATAGACAATATAGTCGCTATATAAACGATAAACACTTAGGCTTAACTCAGCATGACAAAACCCTTAGCGATTATAGAATTACCTCAATTAGCGTTAGCTTTCATTCCTGTCTTAATGGTTTTGTTCATTCAGTTTACCTGGTCACTACCACAAAAAAGAACCGTGCATGCTATCCTTCGCATGCTAGTACAACTGCTACTTGTTGGTTTCTTTCTCAGTTATATCTTTGAAATAACTAACGCTTACTTAGTGCTAACCCTTCTAGTTATTATGGTGCTTTTTTCCAGTTGGATCGCCTTAAATAATATGGATGCACCTAAATTCATCTTATTTCAAAAAGCCTTTTTTGCTATTGCACTCAGTGGCGGCTTTACTTTATGTGTGATCACACAAGGGGTATTGCAATTATCGCCTTGGTATCAACCACAAACATTAATTCCCCTTGCAGGCATGGTATTTGCGAGTAGCATGAACAGTGTTAGCTTAAGTGGAGAGCGTTTTTACGCAGAACTGGCGAATAAAGCTAATTATACGCAGGCCAGAAATACCGCTTTTCAAGCCTCGATGATCCCTAATGTTAATGCGCTTTTAGCGGTGGGTATTGTCGCTTTACCGGGAATGATGACAGGACAAATTCTTTCAGGTGTATCACCGTTTATTGCCGCAAGATACCAAATAATGGTGATGTGCATGCTATTCGCCTCAGCAGGTATTTCATCGGCTTACTTTCTTTACTTAGTTAAACCAAAAACCAACACTTAGGCTAAACATCAAGGTCTGAAAACGCTAAAATCACTACGTCTTAGGCATTTCTTTGCTTATAATTTTGCGTTATAATTCGCAACTATTTTTTGGTTTTCTTCTGTTTTTTTTCGACTTACCTCGTTAATAAAGTGGGTTACCAAAAGCTTATCTTGATATTTAAATACTTATATTTGAAAGACTATGATTGAAGTAAACCCTGTTTTAAATAAATTAAAAGAAATTCGTGAACGCGCTGATTTGCTTCGGGGGTATCTTTGACTACGATGTTAAAGCCGAGCGTTTAATTGAAGTATCACGAGAATTAGAATTACCCGATGTTTGGAATGAGCCTGAACGGGCACAAGCATTAGGGAAAGAGCGCAGCGCGTTAGAAGAAGTGGTTAATACCATTGTTGAATTAGAAACAGGCTGCGAAGATATTGCAGGCTTAGTTGAGCTAGCGGTTGAAGAAGACGATGAAGAAACCTTTGAGGATGCCAAAGCAGAAGCTGATGCGTTAGATGCCTTATTGATTAAGTTAGAGTTTCGCCGGATGTTTTCAGGCGAACAAGATGCCAACAATTGTTATTTAGATATTCAGTCAGGATCTGGCGGCACCGAAGCGCAAGACTGGGCTGAAATGCTGATGCGTATGTATTTACGTTGGGGTGAAGCCAAAGGCTTTAAAACTGAAGCGATTGAAATTACCGATGGTGATGTTGCGGGTATTAAAGGCTGCACCATAAAATATACTGGCGATTACGCATATGGTTGGTTACGTACTGAAACAGGCGTACATCGTTTGGTACGAAAATCCCCCTTTGACTCCAGTGGCCGTCGCCATACCTCATTTGCCTCCGCTTTTATTTACCCAGAAATTGATGACAATATTGAAATTGATATAAACCCTGCTGATTTACGTGTAGACACTTACCGGGCATCGGGCGCCGGTGGTCAGCATGTTAACAAAACTGACTCAGCTATTCGTATTACTCATATTCCTACGGGGGCGGTAGTACAGTGTCAAAGTGATCGCTCACAACATAAAAACCGTGCTGCGGCAATGAAGTTATTAAAAGCGAAATTGTTTGAGCTTGAAATGCAAAAACAAAATGAAGACAAACAAACGCTTGAAGACGGTAAATCTGACATTGGATGGGGTAGCCAAATTCGCTCTTATGTATTAGACGACAGCCGAATAAAAGATTTAAGAACCGGTGTTGAAAACCGAAACACTCAAGCCGTATTAGACGGCGATTTAGATAAATTTATCGAAGCCAGTTTAAAATCTGGTTTGTAACAAATGTAGCTCGAGCAGGATGTACCCAAGCTCGATAAAAAATAAAATAGAGAAGTAACCTAATGACTGACAATGCAAAAAACAGCCAAGCGCCAGCACAAGATGAAAATAAACTGATTGCTGAGCGTCGTGTAAAATTAGCAAAAATCCGCGAAAATTGCGATGCTAATGGTTTTCCTAATGATTTCAATCGTGAACATTTAGCGGCTGATATTCAGGCAGAACATAGTGAGAAAACAAAAGAAGAGCTTGAAACGTTACAAGTTACTTATGCTATTGCGGGGCGTGTTATGGCCAAGCGTGGTCCTTTCTTGGTTGTACAAGATATGTCTGGGCGTATTCAAGCCTATGCTGAAAAAACAGTACAAAAAGAAATAAGAGCCAAATGGGGAAGTTTAGACGTAGGTGATATTATTGGAGTGAGAGGTATTTTACATAAATCAGGTAAAGGTGATCTTTATGTGAACATGAACGAATACTCACTGTTAACTAAATCACTACGTCCATTGCCAGAAAAATTTCATGGTTTGTCAGATCAAGAAATGAAGTATCGTCAACGCTATGTTGATTTAATTATCAATGAAAACACCCGTAATACCTTTAAAATGCGTTCAAAAATTGTTGATGGTATGCGCAAGTTTCTTGTTGAACGTGATTTTATGGAAGTTGAAACACCTATGCTACAGGTAGTTCCTGGTGGCGCAACGGCTAAACCATTTCAAACCTATCATAACGCACTTGATATCGACATGTACTTACGTATTGCACCAGAGCTTTACTTAAAGCGCTTAGTCGTTGGTGGCTTTGAACGTGTGTTTGAAATTAACCGTAATTTCCGCAATGAAGGTTTATCAACACGCCATAATCCAGAATTCACCATGATTGAATTCTACCAAGCTTATGCAGATTATAACGACTTAATGAATTTAACCGAAGACATGCTGCGTACTATTGCGCAAGATGTACTTGGTACCACAACTATTCGTAATACCGTTAAAAATGCGGATGGTGAAGTCGTTGAAGAAAAATTCTACGATTTTGGTCAATCATTCCAACGCTTATCTATGGTTGATGCCATTGTTAAATTCGCAGAAGAAAGACATCAAATTAACGAAGCCGCATTACGCGATCCTGAAAACAACTTTGACGCAATAAAAGCAATGGCCAAAACCGTTGGTGTTAAAGAAGGTGATGCCGCAAAAGTTTGGGGGCCAGGTAAATACATTTGTGAAATATTTGAAGAAGTTGCCGAGCATTTATTAGATCAACCAACGTTTATCACCGAATATCCCTGGGAAGTGTCACCACTGGCACGCCGTAACGATAACAACCCGTTTATCACCGACCGGTTTGAGTTTTTTGTTGGAGGCCGTGAATTAGCGAATGGTTTCTCAGAGTTAAATGACGCCGAAGATCAAGCCGCACGTTTCAAAAAGCAAGTAGAAGAAAAAGATGCGGGCGATGATGAAGCTATGCATTTTGATGATGATTATATTCGTGCTTTAGAGCACGGCTTACCACCAACTGCAGGTGAAGGTATTGGTATTGATCGCTTAGTGATGTTGTTCAGCGACTCACCTACGATTAAAGACGTGATTTTATTTCCTCATATGCGCCCTGAAGCAGAATAGTTACTGCATGTAGAGCGCCCTAAGTTTCATCTATACCTATAAAGTATAATAAACATATTAACGTAGTTTGTTCCGCTTCATTTTGCTCAGCTGCATTTTGTTCAGGACAAATTACATGGGTATATACTATCAATTACCTTTAATCATTAAAGCGGTAATACTTTATTTATTAAACGACTTGAGGTAAGTTAAGTAAACTCAAGTTGTTAAAACTTTAAGTGATTAAAATCACCTCATATTGGGATGCCATTATACTTATGTCTCGAAATACTAACGTAACACCAACTTCGAAAGAGTATGCACTTAAATCTGACGATCTCATCGTAACTAAAACAGATTTAAAGGGTCATATAACTTACGCCAATGAAATTTTTCTCAGGATAAGTGTTTTAGATGAAGCTGAAACCTTAGGGCAACCACACAGTATTATTAGGCATCCAGATATGCCTAAAGCTGTTTTTCAATTACTGTGGAAAACGATTAAGCGCGGAAATGAATTTTTTGGTGTGGTAAAAAACATGTCCACAGATGGTAGTTATTATTGGGTTTTTGCTAATATAACGCCCAGTTATGATGCTGACCATAAGGTGATTGGCTTTTTTTCGGTACGTAGAAAAGCGAACAAAGAATTAATTAATATTATGTCTAATTTATATCAAAAAATGCTTCAAGAAGAAAAGCGGTATGGCGAAAAACAGGGTGTTAAAGCTTCTACGCAAATTTTAAATAACTTTTTTGACGAGCAAGGAGTTTCATACGATGAATATTTACTCTCATTTGTTTAGCCTTGTTAGCACTAAAGCAGCACAGTGGTTGCAATTTTTACTTGGTGCTTTAGCGACAGTAATCCTTGTTTTTATTCAGGGTGCTAGTCTTTATTATCTCCTTTTTATTCTTGTCGGAATAGTTTTTCTACTGGCATCAAGAGGCAATTCTAAAAACCAATTAAAAACATTAACCCAAATTATTGAGGTAATCAAAGCGATAGAGCAAGGAAACCTTGAAAAAAGAGTGATTAATGTATCAAAAACCGATAAAAACTACTTGTTTACGATTAGTTTAAATAATGCACTTGATCAATTAGAAGTTTCAATGAGAGAAGCTAAGTTTTCTCATCTTGCGGCAAAAAATGGGCGATTCTATCGAAAACCACTCACACAGGGTGTTAATAAAGGTTTTTATCATGAATTAAATAATACGTCGCTTGCTGTAGATACACTTACCGAAACATTCTTTGCAGATAAAACTAATGAGCTACTTAATAAGTTAACAACAGAAAAATCTGAAAGTTTATTAAATGGTCTTGCGGGAGCACAGAAAGATCTAGGCTTTATTACCAGTGAAATGAAAACGGTTGAGAATCTTTCAAAATCATCAATGGGCAGTGCGATAACTAATCAAAAAAATGTGAAAACCTTACATGATAGATTAAATACTATTGTTGAACGTGCAACGGATATGCGCAGCAATTCACAAGAATTAGCGGCAAGTAGTGAAGAAATAAAAAACATGGTTTCTATGATTGTTGGCGTAGCTGATCAAACCAATTTACTTGCACTTAATGCGGCTATTGAAGCCGCACGAGCAGGCGAACATGGTCGTGGTTTTGCGGTTGTTGCTGATGAAGTTAAAAACTTGGCAAATACGACGAAAGATGCAGCAGAACAAATATCGAGAATAATTGAACGTTTTGCTAGTGCTTCAAAAGTAATGGCTGAAGATACGGAGCACATGGCAACGATCTCTGAAGATTCAAAAGAATTAATAGATGACTTTAAAGTGAGCTTTGATGAAGTTGCTAAAGACTCACAGAAAACGTATCAAATGGTGTCTAACGTACAAATTATTTGTGATACCACATTAATTAAAGTTGACCATCTCATCTACATGCAACGCGCTTATTATGCGGTAGAGCATAATGAACCTAACGGTGAAGAAGCATCAATGGTGGCAGTAAACCACCGTGGTTGCCGATTTGGTAAGTGGTATGAAAGCTCTGAAGGAATTGATACTTACGGACACTTACCTTCTTATAGCCTAATCGATGATCCTCATAGCCGTGTTCATAATAATATTCATAATGCTATGGATATTATTCAAGGTGATTGGACTCACTCACTTGATCTACAAACTGACTTATTTAATGTATTTGGCAGGGCTGAAACGGCCAGTAGAGAATTAGTTGTATTGGTAGATAGTTTAGCGGAAGAAAAACGTTCTTTTGAAACCTCTAACCCTAAAATACAGCAAAGTAGTACTGTTTGAAAAAATAGGGTAGTGAAAAAATAGGATAGTACAATGATTAAAGCCTTGGCCAGTTAAGCTGCCAAGGTTTTTTTAGTTCAAGTAGCTTATTTTTTACGACTTCTGTTAAATAATATTCACCTTGGTTAGGTGGCTCAATAAATTCATATTGTTTGTCTAAAAACTGAAAACGTAGTGCATAAGCATGCAAGTAGCCTCTATCAGCTATTGGATTTACTGTAGCGTTGGAACCCTTTTTTAAGTGAGTGTAATACAAAAGGTCGCCTATAATTGGCGCCCCAATACTTGCTAAAGCGACTCTTAATTGGTGTGTTTTGCCTGAATGAGGCTTTAACAAATATAACCTTTTACCGTTACCTAAAGAGTAAGAGAAAAATTGTGTGCTAGCTGGGTTATTTATACTACGCATTAATTTGAACATGCCGCGGCGGCTTTTTGCCATATCGCCTTTTATTAACCCTTGTTTTTTAGTTGGCTTTTGATCACTCAGTGCAAGGTAGTATTTTTCCATTTTGTGTTGTTGAAATAATTGGCCAAAATGTTTTGCACTTGCTTGGTTAGTAGCAAAAATAATTAATCCTGAAGTCATTTTATCTAATCGGTGTACAGGATAAAGATCAACAATACGTGCGTGTTCTCTCAGGTGTGTTTTTACCTGCGAAAATAATCCTGAGCCGATCTCTCCCTCATCGTGAAAGTTCACACCTGCAGTTTTATGTATCACAATAAAATCGTCAGTTTGAGTCATAATTTTAAACATTTAATCAGTCTACTATGTTCTAATATTGATCTATTATTTGCTATGATAATTCAATCAACCACTTTTTACTCTGATTACAGGATGTTATTTTGAAAAAAAACTTTCGCTTTATCCCAAGGTTCAGGATTTTAAGCCTTAGCCTAGTTGCATTAACTACCTCGTTATTATTTTCTTGCACCAGTAACAAAAATATAGAGCAAGCGAATGTAAACGTTGTGTTACCCGTGGGCATTAGTTTAGTTGAAACGGTTGTGAAAACTAAAAACCGGCTAGTTATTCCATTTAAAAAATACAAATTAGCCAACGGTCTTACAATCATTTTACATCAAGACAATTCAGATCCACTCGTGCATGTTGATGTTACTTACCATGTTGGATCAGCGCGTGAACAATTAGGAAAATCTGGTTTTGCCCATTTTTTTGAACACATGATGTTTCAAGGATCAAAAAACATTGCGGATGAGCAACACTTTAAAATTGTTACCCAAAGTGGTGGTAACTTAAACGGTACGACTAATACCGACAGAACTAACTACTATGAAACAGTGCCTAAAAATCAATTAGAAAAAATGCTTTGGCTTGAGTCTGACAGAATGGGTTTTTTATTGGAAACGATCACCAAAGAAAAATTTGAGATTCAGCGCGCAACCGTTAAAAATGAACGTGGACAAAATGTTGATAATCGTCCTTATGGTCGTTTAAATGAAACGATTAATCAGATGATGTACCCAAGAGAACATCCTTATTCATGGCCAGTTATTGGTTATATGAGCGATCTTGACCGTGGTACCGTTGGCGATTTAAAAGAATTCTTCAGTCGTTGGTATGGTCCTAATAATGCGGTATTAACAATTGGTGGTGATATAAACGAGCGTGAAACATTAACCTGGGTTAGCAAATATTTTGGTGGTTTAAAAACAGGGCCTCAAGTTGATGATATTGCCAAGCAATTAACAACGTTAAGTACAGATCGGTATTACTCTTTTAGTGACAATGTATCACTGCCATTACTATATATCAGCTTTCCAACCGTTTATGGCATGCATGAAGATGAAGCGGCGTTAGATGTATTTTCGAACATTATTGGCAATGGCCCAACCTCGTTACTGTATAAAAATTTAATTAAATCAGGTATTGCCATACAAACAGGGGCAAGTCATCCTTGTAAAGAATTAGCCTGTCAAATGAGTTTTTATGCGTTACCTAATCCCCAGCAAGGTTTGTCATTAGCAACACTAGAAAAAGTGATTAACGATACGCTAGTTGAATTTGAACAGCGGGGTGTTAATGATGATGATTTGCTTAAAACGAAAGTTAGCATCGAAACAGGCACTATTTATGGGCTGCAAAGTGTTGCAGGAAAAGTATCAACACTCGCTCATTATCAAACTATTTTAGGGAATGCTGATTATACTCAAGCGCAAGTAACTCGCTACAACCAAGTGAGTAAAGCGGATGTAATGCGTGTTTATCAACAATATATAAAAGGCAAAGGGGCTGCTATTTTATCTATCTATCCTCATGATAAAAAACAATTTATTGCGAAAAAAAATAACTTTACGCTACCTGATGTCAGTAACCCTCCCAAATTGACTCAGCTTGATACACCAATCATGCACAACACCAGTGATTTTGATCGTAGTATTTTACCTAAGTCAGGCGTAAACCCGCAAATTAAAGTGCCAACCTTATGGCGAACCCATTTTAGTAATGGTATTAACGTAATTGGTACTAAAAATAGTGAAACACCAACGGTAAGCTTACTATTGAGTATTGAAGGTGGATCTTTACTTGATCCTATTGAAAAAGCAGGGCTTGCAGCATTAACGGCCAGCTTAATGAATGAAGGCACTAACAACTATACAAAAGAAGCGCTGTCAAATGAGCTAGCCAAACTAGGCAGCGATATTTCAATTAGCGCGTCAGGGCATAATACTAGTATAAGGGCTCGCTCTTTAGCTAAAAATATTGATGCAACATTACTGCTAATGCTAGATATGATGTTAAATTCTACTTTTAAAGAAGTAGATTTTGACCGAGTGAAAAATCAGTTAATTCAACGCTTAGAGCAAGGAAATAAAGACGCACAAACATTAGCAAACAGAGCTTTAAAACAAGTTACTTACGGACAAAATAACCGTGTTGGGTTGCCTAATAGCGGCACTATAGCCACTGTTAATGCCATTAGTCTTGAAGATGTTAAGCACTTTTATCAGCAGTACTTCTCACCTAAACATGCTTCTTTAGTCATTGTAGGCGATATTAGCCAGCGTAATATTATCGCTAAACTTGATCCGTTAAAGGCGTGGGAGGGCGGTGATTATAACGTTCCTGATCTTGAGCATATTCGCTACAAAGGGTTTCCGAAAGTTACGCCAAATAAAATTTATTTTGTTGATTTACCTAACGCCAGTCAATCGATCATCCGTTATGTTCGCCGTGCTATGACATACGATGTTACGGGTGAGTATTTTAAGGCGACTTTAATGAATTACCCACTAGGCAGTGCATTTAATAGTCGGATAAACTTAAATTTGCGGGAAAATAAAGGCTATACCTATGGTGCATCCAGCTATTTTTCAGCAAATAAAACATTAGGTACTTTTAAAGCAGGTGCAAGTGTTAAAAAAGAGCATACGTATGATGCTATGATAGAAATAGAAAAAGAGCTAACTCATTTTCAGCAAAACGGCATTACTTCCGCGGAAGTTGATTTTATGCGTCAAGCTATTTCGCAAAATGAAGTGCTTAATTATGAAACACCAAACCAAAAAAGTGGATTTTTACGACAGTTATTACAGTACAGTTTACCTAAAGATTATGGTGAGCAACAAAGCGCTATTATAGAAAGTATTTCTCAACAAGAACTAAATACAATTGCTAGTAAAGAATTAAGTAAACCAATGCAATGGATTGTTGTTGGCGATGGGCAAGTAGTCAGGCCACAATTAAATAAAATGAATTTAGAAATTGTCGATTTGCCACTCGTAAAATAAAAGTAAAAAAAAAGTAAAAAAATTACTTTACGGTAAACATTGAAAATTAATTAAAAACCCCTTATTTATAGAATAATAATAAGAAAGGGGTTACCCGATATCCCTGAAGGTAGGACAAATTTTGACATTATCATTGAACGATTATATTACTGCTTTTAATAAAACTGAAAATTTAGCTGCAATAGCCGGTATTGGTCGCGGCATTGAGCGTGAAACATTACGAGTATTGCCAGAAGGTAAGCTTTCTGAGCATGGGCATTACAGTCAACTAGGATCAGCGTTAACTCATGGTGAAATTACCACTGATTATTCTGAAACCTTACTTGAATTTATCACACCTGTAAGTCATTCACCTGAGCAAGCTATTGCCCAATTGCAAGACATTCAAAAGTACACTTTTACTCATATTAATGGTGAGTTATTGTGGCCGATGAGTATGCCGTGTTTTGTTGATGATGCTGACAAGGTACCATTGGCTCAATATGGTTGTTCGAACATAGGAAAAATGAAAACGGTGTATCGGCAAGGTTTGAAAAATAGATACGGTTCTATGATGCAAGTTATTGCTGGTATTCATTTTAACTTTTCATTTTCGCAAAACTTCTGGCAAGTAATGCAATCGCTACATGATAAAAAAAATCAGCCAGCAGAAAACCGACAAGACTTCATTTCACAACGTTATTTTTCTATTTTGAGAAACTATAAACGCTATTGCTGGTTAATTCCTTACTTATATGGCAGTTCACCAGCCTTATGTGAATCATTCTTACAGGGTAAGAAACCACAATTACCTTTTAAAGAATCAGCCAGTGGCGCTTTATACTTAGAATATGCTACTTCTTTGAGAATGAGTGATTTAGGTTACACTAGCAGTGAACAGTCAAATTTAAAAATTTGTTATAACAACCTGCACGATTATGTTGATGGGGTACAAAATGCTATCAGCCTGAAATCAGTCGAGTTTGGCAATATTGGTATTAAGGTTAATGGTGAATATCAACAGCTTAATAACAATGTTTTACAAATTGAAAATGAATTATATGCCCCTATTCGCCCTAAACAGGTAATAAAGTCAGGTGAGAAACCCTCTCAAGCCTTACGTGACCGTGGCGTTGAATACATCGAAGTACGTGCGCTTGATGTTAATCCTTTTGTTGATACAGGCATTAGTATTGAACAAATTCATTTTTTAGATATATTTTTAACTTATTGCGCTTTTGTTGATAACAAAGAGTTTGATTGTGATTCACAACAGCACCATGAAAATAATATGAATGATGTTGTTATGCGTGGTCGAGATCCTGAACTATTACTCTCGGATGAAAATTGCGAAGGCGAAGTGAACCTTAAATCCATTCAACAATGGGGAAATGAATTATTTGATAGTATGGAGCACGTTGCTCAGTTATTAGATAAAGCTTATGAAACAAGTAATTATACCAAATCAATGGCTAGAGAAAGAGCGAAAATCAATGATGCTTCACTAACACCATCGGCAAAAATTTTAACTATTATGTTTGAACAAGGGCAAAGCCTTTCTGAATATTCACTTGCACAAGCGATAAAGTATAGAGAAGAAACCTTAGCCCGTGATTATCAATTTTATTCTGAGCAATATTTTATTGATAGTGTTAAAAAATCACACCAAATGCAAAAAGAGATAGAAGCGAATGATAAAGTAGGTTTTGATGAGTTCTTAGCGGATTACTTTCAAAGTTAATCTCTAAAGCTATTCTCTAAAATTAGTTTATAAATAGGCAAAAAAAAGTGCATCTATAAAATAGATGCACAAAAACATGAAACACTAAGGGAATAACATAACACTAGGTTACATTAAGTAAGACCGTGCTTTTTCAAATAAGTTCAAAATTAATTGATCTTTTTTTCGAATAGACTAATAAAGCTTATTACCCCAGCTAAGTTTACTACGCAATACTTTGAAATAATCATGATCAAGTGGGTGTACTAAACGAATACCACAAGCGCTTTTTTTAATAATCACCTCATCACCAGGCATCACCGCTAAAATCACATGACCATCACAACTGACTTGTAAACTTTCTTGGTTTTCATTGGCAAGTATCAATTTTATTTCACTATCGCCATCAACCACAATAGGGCGACTAGTTAACGTATGAGGAAACATAGGGACTAATGAAAGTGCATTTAAATTAGGGGTTAATATCGGGCCACCTGCAGACATTGAATAGGCGGTAGAGCCTGTTGGTGTTGAAACAATCAAACCGTCTGAGCGTTGGCTAAACATAAAACAGCCATCAATATACACTTCAAACTCTATCATGCTTGCCACCTTACCCGCATGAAGTACCGCTTCATTTACCGCGCTGTTTGAACTTTTAAGTTTTCCATGACGGTACACTTCTGCTTCAATAATAAAGCGTTGTTCTGAACGAGACTCACCCGCTAAAATTTTGGTTAATGGCTCAATTATTTCATCAGGAGAAAGATCGGTTAAAAAGCCTAAATTACCGCGATTAACGCCAATAACACCAATATCAAAGCACGATAAAACTCTCGCGGCACCTAGCATATAACCATCACCACCAACCACAATTGCTAAATCAGCCTGATGGCCAATTTCAGTTAATGAACAAACAGTTAAATTGTCAATCGCTACTGAGCTAGCAACCGTATTTTCAACGAGCACCTTGTATTGATTATTAATAAGGTAATCGTGCAATACCTCTATAGTGGTGTGAGCACCTTGATGGTTAGGCTTACCAATAAGCCCTATTGTTTTATAGTGTTGTGTTTTATCGTGTTTGTTTTTAGTGTGCTGAGTCATAACAGGTATTTCGTTATTTAATCACTTTAGATGGATTTTCCCTTTATTTACATGGCTTGTAAAGTTCACTTTTGATAAAATATTTTCATTATATTGTGGTTAAGTGCTTGAATCAGACAAGTGAGACCCCATTATTAGCATCAATAATTTTTAAATTACAAAACATTAAGTATTAATTGGAGTTTTTCATGACTACTGGATCAAACGAACCAACAGGCGAACAAACAAGCACTGCTGATCAACAAGCAGCTGAGCTAGCAAATGACATAGTACAAGAAGCAGAGGCACAAGTAGAAGTGCAGCATGAGCATGCTCACGAAGTGATCAGCGAAGAGCAAGAACGTATTAATGAATTAGAACTAGCATTAGCAACAGCACAAGCGACTGTTGTTGATCAAAAAGATTCGGTTATTCGGGCTAAAGCAGAAGTCGATAATATTCGTCGTCGTGCTGCTCAAGATGTAGAAAAAGCCCGTAAATTTGCGTTAGAAAAATTTGCCGCAGAATTATTACCAGTGGTTGATAATTTAGAGCGCGCTATTGCCAACATTGATAAAGAAGATGAAGCGCAAAAAGCTTTAGCTGAAGGTGTTGAACTAACCCTACAAAGCTTTTTATCGGGTGTAGAAAAATTTGGCGTAAAAGCCATTGATCCACAAGATCAACCTTTTAATCCTGAGTTACACCAAGCAATGTCAATGCAAGAAGTACCAGATGTTGCACCAAACACCGTTATTGCTGTTATGCAAAAAGGGTATGAGTTAAATGGTCGTTTAATTCGTCCAGCTATGGTTATGGTTTCTAAAGCGGCGCCAACTATAGACACTAAAGCTTAATATTTATGCACGATTCAACCCTTTAGTATGGGTAAAGGTGCATAATTTGATTCTTATCAAAGAGAATGCATAAGCAATTGTTCTATTCGTGCTATCGATAAAAATATAAAAATAAAAATCCGTTAATGCAAATTAGCGGATTTTTTTATATTTTAATGCATTTTTTACATTTTAATAAATTATTCAGTAATAAAAACACTTTTTTACTCTTTTTTTATGGTAAATAGTTGAAAAGCAATTTGCTGACCCCACTTACTATTTCAACAACAAATTAGATTTAACTTTTACTTACATCTTAATTAAATAATAAATTAAGCGTGTAATAAATATAATGAATAGGAGCTCCATTATGGGCAAAATAATCGGTATTGACCTAGGAACAACTAACTCATGTGTAGCTGTTTTAGACGGCGACAGTGTACGTGTAATTGAAAATGCAGAGGGTGATAGAACTACCCCTTCAATCATTGGCTACACAGCAGAAGGTGAAACGTTAGTCGGTCAACCTGCTAAGCGTCAATCAGTCACTAACCCTGAAAATACGTTATACGCTATCAAGCGTTTAATTGGTCGTCGCTTTGAAGACAAAGAAACACAGCGTGACATTGACATTATGCCATTTGGTATTGTTAAAGCCGACAACGGTGACGCTTGGGTTGAAGTAAAAGGCGAAAAAATTGCACCGCCACAAGTATCAGCTGAAGTGTTAAAGAAAATGAAAAAAACCGCTGAAGACTTTTTAGGTGAGTCAGTATCTGAAGCGGTTATTACCGTTCCTGCTTACTTTAACGATTCACAACGTCAAGCAACAAAAGATGCTGGTCGTATTGCAGGTCTTGATGTTAAACGTATTATTAACGAACCAACGGCTGCTGCTCTTGCTTACGGCATGGACAAGCAAGAAGGCGACAAAGTTGTTGCTGTTTACGATTTAGGTGGTGGTACTTTCGATATTTCAATTATTGAAATTGATGAAATGGACGGCGAGCATACTTTTGAAGTATTAGCGACTAATGGTGATACTCACTTAGGTGGTGAAGATTTCGATAACCGTTTGATTAACTACCTTGTAGCTGAATTCAAAAAAGATCAAGGCATGGACTTAACGGCTGATCCTTTAGCGATGCAACGTTTAAAAGAAGCGGCAGAAAAAGCAAAATGTGAGCTTTCTTCAGCGCAACAAACAGATGTTAACTTACCTTATATCACGGCTGATGGCTCAGGTCCTAAGCACATGAACATTAAAGTAACGCGCGCTAAACTAGAATCGTTAGTTGAAGACATGGTTAAGGCAACTTTAGTACCACTTAAACAAGCGCTTAAAGATGCTGATTTATCAACAAGTGATATTGATGATGTTATTTTAGTGGGTGGCCAATCACGTATGCCACTAGTACAAAAAGCAGTAACTGATTTCTTTGGTAAAGAGCCACGTAAAGATGTTAACCCTGATGAAGCCGTAGCCTCTGGCGCAGCAATTCAAGCGGGTGTTCTTTCGGGTGATGTAACTGACGTACTTCTTCTTGATGTTACGCCATTATCATTAGGTATTGAAACGATGGGCGGTGTAATGACTGCGGTTATCGAGAAAAATACGACTATCCCAACCAAGCAATCACAAACGTTCTCAACGGCAGATGATAATCAATCTGCGGTTACCGTACATGTTTGTCAAGGTGAGCGTAAGCAAGCTTCTGCTAACAAATCATTAGGTCAATTTAACCTTGAAGGTATCGACCCTGCACCACGCGGTACACCGCAAATCGAAGTAACGTTTGATATTGATGCAGATGGTATCTTGCACGTAACGGCTAAAGACAAAAATACGGGTAAAGAGCAAAAAATCACGATCAAAGCTTCTTCAGGTTTATCTGATGAAGAAGTAGAGCAAATGGTACGTGATGCTGAAGCTAATGCTGATGCGGATGCTAAATTTGAAGAATTAGTAACAGCACGTAACCAAGCAGATGGCATGGTTCACGGAACTCGCAAGCAAGTTGAAGAAGCGGGCGATGACTTACCAAGCGATGATAAAGAAAAAATTGAAGCGGCATTAACTGAGCTTGAAGAAGCGGTTAAAGGTGATGATAAAGAAGCCATTGATGCTAAATCTCAAGCGTTAATGGAAGCATCAGCTAAGTTAATGGAAATTGCTCAGGCTAAGCAACAAGCTCAAGGCGCCTCAGAAGGCGGTGAACAAGCAACGGATGCTGGCGCACCGGCTGACGATGTAGTAGATGCAGAGTTTGAAGAAGTTAAAGAAGACGATAAGTAACGTTTAATTCTTTTGTTTTACTCTTTAGTTCGATGGTAGCGTTGAACTAAAGAGTGCTAACAAAATTGATTAAATTACTATTTTAGTCTCGTAAAATCAAAGCGTCGATATTTATCGGCGCTTCTTACGTTATATACATAGCGTTAAAACATAGCGTTAAAATGTAGGTCGTTCCAAGTAAAGCGAGGCGCGACAACCTAATAGAAAAGAAGTCCTTTATGTCAAAACGTGATTATTATGAAGTTCTAGGTGTTTCAAAAAGCGCTGAAGAAAAAGAAATCAAAAAAGCCTATAAAAAGCTGGCAATGAAATATCATCCCGATAGAACCCAAGGTGATAAAGCCAAAGAAGAAACCTTTAAAGAAATTAAAGAAGCATATGAGATCTTAAAAGATGATCAAAAACGTGCGGCTTATGATCAATACGGTCATGCAGCTTTTGAGCAAGGTGGTCATGGTGGTGGCGGTTTTGGTGGAGGAGGCAGTGGCTTTGGTCAAGACTTCGGTGATATTTTCGGTGATATTTTTGGTGGAGGAGGCCGTGGCCGCCAACGTCAACAACGTGGTTCAGACTTGCGTTATAACGTAGAGTTAAACCTTGAAGAAGCTGTAAAAGGTAAAAGTTTAGAAATTAAAGTACCCACGTTTGTTAGCTGTGAACCTTGTAATGGTTCTGGCGCTAAAAAAGGGACATCGGCTAAAACATGTTCTACTTGTCATGGCCATGGTCAAGTGCAAATGCGCCAAGGGTTATTTGCTGTTCAACAGACTTGTCCTACCTGTAGCGGTAAAGGTAAAGTTATTGAAAGTCCTTGTCCTTCATGCCGTGGCCAAGGTCGTGTTGAGAAGAATAAAACCTTGTCAGTAAAAATTCCACCAGGTGTTGATACTGGGGATAGAATTCGCTTATCAGGTGAAGGTGAAGCCGGTGAACATGGTGCACCAGCAGGTGACTTATACGTACAGGTAAATGTGCGCGATCATGATATTTTTGTTCGCGATGAAAATCATTTGTATTGTGAAGTGCCTATTAGTTTTGTTACTGCTGCATTAGGTGGTGATATTGAAGTACCTACACTAGCAGGAAAAGTTAAGCTTAAAATACCAAAAGAAACGCAAACTGGAAAAATGTTCCGTTTACGTGGCAAAGGCGTTAAATCAGTACGTAGTTCCTCTACTGGTGACTTAATGTGTAAAGTGGTACTTGAAACACCGATTAATTTATCAGGTGACCAAGCTGATTTACTACGTCAATTAGAAGAAAAAATGGGTAAAAGCAGTAAAAAGCACAGCCCGAAAGAAACAGGTTTCTTCGATGGCGTGAAAAAGTTTTTTGATGACTTAAAAAGTTAAATGTTGTAAATACGATTTACATCGCATTTAAAAGAAAGCCCAAACTAAAAAATTAGTTTGGGCTTTTTTATTTTTCAGATTGACGTTTATAAGTTCTGTACTTCAAGATTAGATCTAGGATATCGATGAACATTCATTAAGCAAGATCATCCTAAAATATCTAGCGTCATTAGTCGTTAATGAATTGCGTTTAAAGAAACGCCATCTTTATGTCGTTTGGAATATAAAGAATCAACAACAAAATTAGGTATAAATCCCTGTGCACTTGCTACAACGATTTTTGATTTTGTACCAATAATTCTGGCATTTACAATAACGCCTCTAGAGTTGTGTGTTAATGTACCGCTAAGTACATACTCTATAGACGGGTAGCTACCTAATTCTCTACCATTACGGCTAAATGAAAAATCACCATTTGGTGTGACGTGTACTGCACCAGTATGTTTGAAATCGACAACGGACAAACCAAACTCTTGTAATTCATTAATGAAACTTTCAGCTAGCTGGTTGCCAAAAATACTTGTTGTTTGTAGATTATTATCTAAATTAACAAATGACGTTACAGCAATAGGTGCTCTCTCGGTAACATATTTCATATTCTCAATTAACTTCATTGCAAACTGTTCGGTATAATCACTTAATAATTTATTGGTATACATAGGGCGGTAGCTATTTTCAGGTGCTTGCCATCCCCAGTTAATATTTTGTTGGTTAGACCTTTTCCCTTTATATACAGGATGATGCGAGCAAGCTGAAAGTGATAATAAAAAAGCTGTAGATAAAAAAAATATTTTTTTATTTAGTAACATGGGACTTCCCTAGAATGAAATGAAGATTAATTTGTTTACTTATGTAGTATCGGCAAATAAATAAAAAGCTTTAGGAGCTATTTATTTATTGTTACTTCATTAGGATAAATATTTAGCATAAAAAGATGAAAATAAGTAAACAATAGGGAAAGGGTAGGAAGATGTTTCAGATGGCATAATTTTATTTTATGAGTTTTATATTTTGTCCTTTTTTTGCCTTAGGAGCTCTAGGAATAATGTTATCAATCACGTTTCGTGGAATGATAATTTGTGCGGCGGCAACAACAGCATCTGATCTTACACCGACAATCTTTGCATTTACTTGAACACCATCCATTAATTCGGTCAATGTTCCCATTAAAATATAATCAATCGGTTGAATGCTTTTTAGTTCAGTGTAGTCATTTGATAGAGCAAAATCACCTTCGGGTAATATTCTGATAAACCCTGTTGATTTAAATTCAATTATAGATTGGCCTACTATATGGAACTCATAAATGAAGCTTTCTTGAATTTGTCTAGCAAAGTTAGGTGTCGATAAAAAATTACTATCTATATATACAAAACTTGATGCGGCTAATATTGAGTGAGGTTTAACATGATTCATATTACTAATTAGCTCATGCGTTAACACTCGGACATAATCATTTAGATTACGGTAAGGTGTTTTAATACCTATCAACATGCCATTACTATTTTTTTGCAGTGAAGGAGTAATTTCCTTGTGGTTTTCATTATTATAAGGAATATTATTTGTTGAAGAGCAAGAAATAGTACTTAATATTAAAGCATAGCTAATGAAAATTCGCTTTATTAGTTTCATTTGTTAAGCCTTACTTATTAGCGCTATTTCGATATAGCATTCCATTATAATTAGTGACTTGGCGGCTATTCCAAAATACATTCATAGGAATAAATTTTGTTGTGGCAGCAGAGATTTGATCATTTTCTAAATCAATAATTCTTAAGTTAACGGATGCTCCATTTTCCTGATAAGCAATTGTGCCCGTTAAAAAATAAGCAATATCTTGATCTTGTTTTAGGTGCTTAATTTCTCTAGTGATCATCAAATCTTGATTATTACGAATAATAATACTTCTAGAACGATGATATTCAACGATCTTATAACCTCTATTTAAAAAAGAACTCATAAGCCCATCTTGCAATGTTAAGCCGAGTATATCAAGAGGATGAGTTTTATCTTCTGAGAGTTTTAATGTATCAATTAGCCCAATCGAACCTACCGCAATCCTTCCACGTTTAATACGATCATAATGATCGTTAACTATTAATGAGTCCGCCATTGAATCAATATAATTTTGTATATATTGAACTCTATAATCTCGGCTTTGATTATGTGTTATTTGTTGTTCTATAGGTTTATGAACAGTAGACGAACAAGCAATAAGAAATATTGTAAAAGTAGAATATAATCCTGTTCTTAACATGGATTTAGGGGCTAAATTTTTAAGTATAAAGTTAGTAATACTTACCATTTGCTGCATTGAAAAATTTTCTCTGAAAACAACTTAAATAATACTTGTATCTAAGCATTACTTAATAAAAAAGGCAATAAAAAACTTAAGAATAATTTAACTGTTTGCTTTAATAGCCTTTAATGACATATTATGTCTTTTATTCACTTCTTTAAAGTAAAGGTAAAACATGGCTATAACGACCATTGAAACATTTTTTAAAAAGGAATCATCTAGCGGTATTATCTTAATGTTTGCTGCGGTGCTTGCCATGATATTTGCTAATTCTCCGTTGGTTGGTTGGTATAACTTATTACTTGATGTGCCTGTTGTTGTTGCTGTGGGTGCTTTTGAAATAGCAAAGCCCTTATTGCTATGGATTAATGATGGGCTAATGGCGCTATTTTTCTTTTTAGTTGGCTTAGAGTTAAAACGAGAATTTATAGAAGGTGACTTATCAAAACCAGGACAAGTAACATTGCCTGCTATTGGCGCAGTAGGCGGCATGTTAATGCCAGCATTAATATATGCCGCCTTAAATTACGAGAACCCAAGCGCTCTTAGTGGTTGGGCTATTCCTACTGCAACGGATATCGCTTTCGCTTTAGGTATTTTGGCTATTATTGGCTCTAAAGTACCATTACAGTTGAAGGTTTTTTTAACTTCTTTGGCTATCTTTGATGATTTAGGCGCGATTATTATTATTGCGCTATTTTATACCGAGCAACTATCAATGCTTTCGCTTATTGTTGCGGCGAGTATGTTATCGATATTATTTGTACTTAACCGGAAGAATGTTACCAGTACTTCTCCCTATATTTTTATTGGTTTAGTTTTATGGGTGGCCGTTTTAAAGTCGGGAGTGCATGCAACGTTAGCCGGCGTTATTTTAGCCTTTTTTATTCCGATAAAAGGAAAAGGAGATGAGCCATCGCCCTTAAAATCTTTAGAGCATAACTTACACTCTACAATTGCTTTTATTGTATTGCCTATTTTTGCTTTTGCTAATGCAGGTATTAGTTTTACCAATGTTGGCATTGAACAAGTTATGTCGCCAGTACCGTTAGGTATTATTTTAGGTTTATTTATTGGTAAGCAATTAGGTGTGTTTGGCTTTTGTTTTATTGCAATTAAGCTAGGTTTTGCCAAATTACCAAGCAACGTTAATTGGACGTTACTTTATGGAGTAGCCCTATTATGTGGTGTTGGCTTTACCATGAGTTTATTTATTGGTTCTCTAGCGTTTGAGCAAGTTAATGATATTCCGCTTTACAAAGATAGATTAGGTATTGTTATTGGTTCTTTAATTTCAGGTGTTTTGGGCTACTTAGTGATTAAAGCTGCGGTGAAAAAACTTCCTTAACTTTTTAAGTTAATCTAAGTATTCGTTTTTTAAAAGGTAGCTATTTGATCTTCTTAGATGAAATAGCTACCTTTTTTCGATACAATAGCGCAAATATTTTATCCCTTTCTTATTGAATATGCCTTATCAGTATCAAGATCTTATTCAGCTTTTTCATCGCACTTTTTACCAAGAGTATAATACTCAGTTAGTGAAAGGTGGAGATGAACCACTTTATTTACCTGCAAATAATAAATTGACAAATGCTGATTGTCATTACCATCAAATTATTTTTGCTCATGGATATTATGCGAGTGCTTTTCATGAAATAGCCCATTGGTGCCAAGCAGGCAAAGAAAGACGATTATTAGAAGATTTTGGTTATTGGTATGTGCCTGATGGAAGAAATGAACAGCAGCAAAAAAAATTTGAGCAGGTCGAAATTATTCCACAAGCAATAGAATGGGCGTTCAATGTAGCTGTGAATAAAAAATTTCATGTGTCTTCAGATAATTTAGAGGGGTTTCAAGCAGACACTAATGGTTTTAAACAAAAAGTATTTGATCAGGTACAAGTATTTCTAAAAGCGGGTTTTCCTAACCGAGCAGCAAAGTTTATTGATGCCTTAGCTACATTTTATAATACGCCTATGCCACTTACCTTAGAAAGCTTCATAGCGACTGCTACTATGACTGAATCAAATGTTTAAATTAGGGTTAATTATAAACCCTGTAGCAGGTATTGGCGGTAGTGTTGCACTGAAGGGTAGCGATGGTATAGCACAACATGCGCTTGCTTTAGGCGCGGAGCCAAAAGCCAATAACCGTACGCAAACAGCATTAAAAGTGCTGTTGCCATATAAAGATAACATGGTGATATATACGGTAAACGGTGACATGGGTGAAGTAAGCGCCTCAACCTTAGGTTTTAATGTTGAGATAAGCTATCAAACGAGCACAGAAAACACGAATGGTAATGATACTGAACAAGCCGTTGCTACATTATTAACGCAACAGGTTGATATTATTTTATTTGCGGGTGGTGATGGAACAGCCCGAAATATTGCAAATGCTGTGGAACGCTTTTATTTACAAAATGCAACCGCTCAAACGCCTGTTTTAGGGATTCCAGCAGGCTGTAAAATTCATTCAGGGGTGTATGCCATCACACCAACCGCTGCTGGCCGAGTTATTGAATTGATGGTAACGAAGCAATTAGTTACGTTAACCGAAGGCGATGTTATGGATATTGATGAGTCCTTATTTCGACAAGGTATAGTGAAAGCTAAGCGGTTTGGCGAAATGAAAATTCCTAGCGAGCTGCGTTTTGTACAAGCGGTAAAATCTGGCGGTAAAGAATCGGATGAACTGGTATTACAAGATATAGCGGAACATATTATTGATAATATGCGTGAATATAATGAGAGCATGTTTATTATTGGCTCAGGATCAACCACTGCTTTTTTAATGGCCGAATTAGATTTAGAGAATACCTTACTTGGAATCGATTTAGTTCAAGGTGAAACATTACTGGCTAGTGACGTAACAGAAAATCAGTTGTGGCAACTATTAATGAAAGCTAAGCATATACAACAAACTGTACATTTAGTGATTACTTTAATTGGCGGTCAAGGACACATTTTTGGTCGTGGCAATCAACAATTAAGCCCACGTGTTATTCGTTATATTATTGAACAAAGTGGCGGTAAAGAAAATATCAGTGTTATTGCAACAAAAGCAAAGTTAACAGCGTTAAATAACAAGCCACTCATTAGTGATACGGGTAATGAAAGCCTTGATCAAATCTTATCAGGTTTTATGCAAGTGACGACCGGTTATAAAGATCTTGTTTTGTATCCTGTTGCTAGCCCACAATAATACTTTACCCATAAAATAAAACGAATAAAGGTAAACCATTTTGAAAAATATGAGAACAGTCGCTGATCTTTATCTACATTTAGATAATTTATTTGATCAAGAAGTTGATAGTGATACTTTATTTGCTAGCGGCTACTTACGCGGTTTTATTTCCTTATCAGCAACCGATTTTGGTGATGAACAGCAGTTAATATCTGTACCACTTATTGCATGTATTTCAGGTAAGTTAACACAAGCAAAAGCAGAGCTTAGTCCACAAGATCATTTGATAGTGCAAAACTTTTGGTTAGCCTTACAATCGCTTATATTAAAATGAAGTGATGAAACTAAGAAAATTTTCGTCTAATAATATCGCGTATCACAAATCGATTTGGACTTAAATTAAATAGCATCTCGCTATCTACAGGGTAAGGTGTGCCACATAAATCAGCTACTAAAATATCAGCAGCCAATGGTGCAGAGCATAAACCACGTGCGCCAAATCCCATCATAATGTACAAATTATCAATTACTGGCGCAGATTGGTTATATTTCCAGTTTTTGTCTTTAGCTAAATGTGGATACATTTCAATATGTCTCGGAATATCAGGCATAGGGCCAACCATAGGGATATGGTCTGGCGTCATACAGCGCAGTCTGGCTTTACTTAAGTGAATATTGTTGGTAGACCAGTTTATCTTTTTGCTTAATTCCGGCAAGCATTTTTCTAACATAGTTAAATTGAATTGATCATCAGCAGCGGTAGGTTTAGTGCAAGTACTGCCTTTATTAAAAGTCGCCCCAATACAATGAATGTTATTGTGCTGGGGAGTAAGATAACCTTTGTGACAAATAACCGTTGATAAACCGTTAATGTTAGCATTAGTTTGCATGCTAGTAATTTGTCCTTGTACAACACTAAAGGGTAATTGTTTAATGTAATCAAACTCAATGGCTTCTGCGCCACCACACATAATTAACACGCTAGCATTAAACGTTTCTTTCGATGAAACAAGTTGCCAACTAGTCACTTGTTTATTTTCTTTCACTTGCTTAACCTGTTTTATCTTTAGTATTTCTGTATTATTTTTTACCTGTAATCGGCCGGTGGCTTTTGCCGCATTGATTAATTGATTTACCACTTCTTTAGGTGCTAACCAACCTGCATTTGGCATGAATAACCCGCCATGTTCTACGGTTATATTTGCTATTTTAGTCGCCTGTTTGGCGTCAATGCTGTGAATTAACTCACTTGGCCAAGTATCTAATGCAGTAAATTTTTTCTGACGCGTTATTAATGATTCTTTGTAAGAAATATCAAGTAAACCGCACCATTGATGAGCAAAATTAAATCCATCGGAAATCACTTGGTTATAAATTTCTTTTGCTCGCCAAAAAGCGTGTTGATAAAATAAGCTAATATCATCTTTTTGTTGATGTAATAAGGGAAATAAAGCACCAATGGCATTGCTAGAGGCACCCTGAGCAAGGCTATTGTCTTTACAATACAACGTTACTTTAATACCTTTTTGGGTTAAAGCATACGCGGCACAGGCCGAAGCAATACCGCCGCCAATTATACTGACATGCTGTGGTTTGGTGATTTTATTTCGAAGTTGATAACCTTTAAGGCTGTTGGGGTTTTGCTGAAATACACCCGTTAAATAATGCTCTTTATTGCCAATGTATTTTTTCTTTTCCATTCGAAAGCCAACTTGCTGTAAGTGCCTTTTAACAAAACCTGCGACAGTGAATGTTGCAATAGTTGCTTGCGGTTTTGATAAGCGACCAATTTGCTCGAATAATTCAGCATGCCACATGTCAGGATTTTTTGCTGGAGAAAAACCGTCTAAATACCAAGCATCGACTAAGCCTGTTTTACTGGATTTAAGGGACGTTAAACTTTGAGTAGCATCGTAAAAAATTACTTGTAGAGTAACTTGACCATCAAAGAATTGTGCGTTGAACTCGTTTTTATTTGATTTTAAATCGACGAGTTGTTCTTGATTAATTTCTGAGTGTCGCTCGAACGGTAGTACTGGATATTGCGCTAATAGCAAATCAGCTAACGATTTTAGTTGCGGCAATGCCTGTAAAGATTTAGCTAACTGTGCGCTAGTTAGCGGAAATTTTTCTACACTAATAAAGTTTAGCTTTGCTAATTGCTTACTGGGCGATTGTTGTTGTAGTTTTTGGTACGCTTGTAAGGTTAATAAAAAATTAAGGCCAGTACCAAATCCCGTTTCTGCAATCGTAACGGTTGATGATGACTGTTTTAATTTATTATAAAGTGTACTACATTGAGCAGTGTTACCGTGAATCAAATTGTCTTGAAAAAAATTACGTTGAATAAAAATATGCTGACTTTGCTGATAACCCGATTCGCTATCAAAATAAATATCATTAAATTGATGAGAGTAGGGTGAACCGTTTTGTTTAAAGGTTACGTTAGGTATTTTAGTCACTGTAATTGCCAGAGAAGTTAATCATTCATTAATATCATAGTGTAATACGCTTATTTTATCCTCTTTTTGAATTGAAGACAGTATTATTGGTTTAACATTAGTTAAAGGGCGTAGCTATTTTTAAAAGAACATTATAATATGGTGTACAAGTGTACGCTGGTTTGTGTTTTTTATATTTGCTTTTTATCTTTTTTATTATTTTTTATTATTGTTATTAAGGGGCTTTACTTTTATAGCAAGTAATGAGTAATATCACTGGATTAACGAAGTTAAATCCTATTTATATCTTATAAAATAATGGTTGTTTAAATGAAACGTGTAGTGATCACCGGTATCGGTATTGTATCAAGCATTGGTAATAATGCAGATGAAGTATTAACTTCATTAAAAACGGGTAAATCAGGTATAAGTCATTCGGAAAGTTTTGCCGAGCAAGGTTTAAGGAGTAATGTTTGGGGAAAACCTGATATTGATATTAAAGATCATATCGACAGAAAAGCATTACGCTTTATGGGTGATGCCGCAGGTTATGCGTATATTGCTATGGATCAAGCTATTAA
>Ga0209826_1000431_pt1 | contig 30721 bp, 29 predicted proteins | sample GOMGulsemesocosm_5_FD_184637 | JGI IMG/M metagenome (GOLD analysis project Ga0209826, IMG submission 184637) | Methane-oxidizing microbial communities from mesocosms in the Gulf of Mexico - GOM15C Gulf of Mexico (SPAdes) (version 2) | ecosystem: Environmental > Aquatic > Marine > Cold seeps... | reverse complement strand
GTCTTCGCGTATTTTGGCCACTGCGATTTCGGGTAGCACGGTGTAGTTGGAGAAGGTAGAGCAACCCATGTAATGCAGGATAGGTTCGCCGTCGAGTGAGAAGCGACTGGTGCCGTCAGGCATCAACCCCTGCCCCTGGGTATGTCGAATGGCCTGACAGAGGTTGGTTTTCGGGTTTAAACAAAACTTACAGCCTCGGCACTCTGGTGTGTAGAGCGGAATCACGGTGTCGCCCTTTTTGACCGAGGTCACGCCTGGGCCAATATCAACCACAATGCCCGCGCCCTCATGCCCCATAATCGCGGGAAAACGCCCTTCTGGGTCATCCCCCGACAGGGTAAAGGCGTCAGTGTGACAAATACCCGTGGCCTTAAGCTCAATCAATACTTCTCCGGCCTTAGGACCCTGCAGGTCGACGTCGACCACTTCCAATGGTTTACCGGCGGCAAAGGCCACGGCAGCGCGTGTTTTCATAGTATTTCTCTCGGGCAATCAATGCTGGGATGGTGAATCATAGGTGCCATATTGGCAAGCACTGGCAACCGATTTACATGGCCGAGCGATTCGATGGAGGGGCAGCAACGCCAAATCATCTAACGCGCCTTAAAATCTGAGCCCATCACCCGATTACCATCTATAGTCGATCAATGAACTGTATTTACTGCAATCTCTCGGTCTACGGACACAACGGCTTAACAGTACCCGCCGAAGGCGCGGCCCATCAGCAGTGCTATCAAATGGATCAGGCGCTTAAACGCACCTTCCAGCACCTCGAGATCAGTAAACTATCCGACGATGAGTTGAACGACCTCAAAGACCTTGTGCTCACGGAACTCAATGATCGCGATCGTACCGGTAACGACAACAGCGACATTGAATTGTTTTAAGCCTCCCACCACAATCGCTTAACTGTTAATGACCTGACGCTCGCCCACCGGCCCCATACGCGAGGCCGTGGCGCACACCAGCTCAAAATACTGATTATTATTGAATTCAAATTCTTGGATCACCTCCAACCCCGCTTTCTCAACATGGGCGGCGTAGGAGCGCGGGTTAACTTTGTTAATAAAGGTCACAAGAATAGGGTAGCGGCTCGACATCTGCTGCAGCGCAAACTCAAATATGGCTTCGAACACACCTTGCCCACGCACGCGTTTATCCACACACACGGGACCATACTGGTAGGAGTTCTCAGTGCTCAGGGTTTGCCCCTGATAGCTCAGCTCCGGCAAGCCCTTCACCATATGCACAAACATTGGCCAGATAGACCAAAAATGCCAGGAGGCGGCCATGGCGTAGGCGACAATATTCCCACCCTGCACGGCAATAAATAAACCCTGCTCTTTCTCAATCAAGTCCGTCAATTGCTCAGCGGTAAACGCGGTGGTAATAAAACCATCGGACTTATCTTCAGCGGCAATAGAATCGACCTGGTAGCGATAGTGCAATTCCAACACCTCGGGAATGTTTGCCGTTGTTGCTGTTAGTAGCTCGATATTTATATCTTTAAATACACCTACACCCATAACACCCTCGCGATCACTTCATTCGGAAAAGCAGCAATTTTATCACCGGCGCAGCGAAATATCCGATAACAGGGTAAAATCAACCATACGATCTATCCCCACACGCCACCTTAAAAAACTACGTTAAATAAAGCTCCCGTATAAAGAGCACCGAAAGAAGAGTCTCCGTGAAAAAGCTTGAGCAGATACCCACCAACATCATTACCGGTTTCCTCGGCAGCGGTAAAACCACGCTGATTCGCCACCTTCTGCAACACAAACCCAAGCATGAGCGCTGGGCGGTACTGGTGAACGAGTTTGGTGAAATTGGTATCGATGCCAGCTTGCTCAACTCAGCTTTGCTCAATGACGGCGGCGAGGAGATAGGCGGCATTGCTGTTAAAGAAGTCGCCGGGGGCTGTATGTGCTGCGCCACGGGTGTGCCGTCTAAGGTGGCGCTAAACCAACTGATTCGCAGCCACAAGCCAGATCGCATATTGATAGAACCCACCGGCCTTGCCCACCCCCAACAAGTACTGTCCCTGTTCACCAGTGACGAATACCAACAGCTGCTCGATGTGCGTGCGACTCTGTGTATCGTTGACCCTTGGTGTTTCACCCAGGAAAAATTCCTCGAGCTGCCCGCCTTTCACAGCCAGCTACAGCTGGCCGACCTATTGATTTGTAATAAACTCGACAAGGCCAGCGCGCTAGAGCAACAGGCGTTTGACGATTATTGCGCGCAGCACCACCCTGACGGATCGGTGGCGGTGATAAAAACGGAGCAGGGAAAAGTTGATTGGACGCGGCTAGACACACCGCGACAACATAAACCCCAACGCGCCGCTAAGCTTGGTCACACGTCTCAAGTGCATACGTCTCAAGTGCCCCCGAGCGAACCCCTTGCACGCCCGCAACTGGTCACCGAACTGGTACACAAAAGCAGCAGCAGCGAAGCAGGTTACAGCGGCGGTTGGCTGTTACCACGCCACTGGCAATTTGATCATATAAAATTGCACGCGTGGGTTAGTCAACTGTCGGTGCCGCGCCTAAAAGCCGTGATTAACACCGACCAAGGCTGGCAGTTAATCAACCGCATGCGCGACACGCCATCGATTGAAATGCTCAGCGATAACCAAGCGCAACAGGAGCAAAACCGTTTGGAGATTATCAGCGCTGAACCGCAAGACTGGAAGCAATTAGAAGCGCAGCTGTTGGCCTGTCTGACCGAACATTAAACACCCGAATACGAAGCACGCTACCCACTGTTTTTACGTTGAGGTTCAGCCACGCCACCATGCCAACGACCATTGTCCCATTTATTAGCCAAGGCAAAACCATCGCCACACAGCAACTCGACTACCCACTGTGGCATAAAGGCCGTACCCGCTACGGCATCTGGGCGCTGGAGATTGATGCGGCGAATATTTTGCTGCGCTTTCACAGCGCGCAGCAAGCCCTGGCCGATTACCTCTTGCCGCAATATCAGCGCCAGCCTCATATCACACTGTATGTGTGCGGTTTTCTCGATTGGCTTGGACCACAGTGCCCGCAAGCCAACGACAATTTCAGCCAGCACGCATTAGAGCAACAGCGTGTAAGGCTGAGCGATAAATTGAAGGAGATCACACAGGGGCAGAAGGGTTTCAATTTACAGGTGGGGAGCGTAAACAGTTTTAGCTCGGCGCCCTATTTACAAATCACAGACCCGCACCAACACCTGGGCCGTTTACGCGCAGCCTTTAGCTCCGGTACAACGCTCGATAACACCGATGAATTTCGCAGCAGTCCGTTCACACCACATCTAACGCTGGGGCTCTACAGAGATGCGTTTAACTGCCGTACGCTCGACGAAGAATTCCAGCGCATCAATCATCAGCGTGGCTTTGAGACTGAGCTGCCCCTGACGATCAAGGCGCTGCACTTTATGAGCTACGGCAGTCACTGCGTGGGCTCATCCCTGCGCACAGAGTTGAGCCTAGAGGTTTAGAGGCTAGCTCGGGGGTTTTGACGCCCAGCTTCAGGCCTAACGTCATGGCTAATTTCACGTCTAACATCACGGCAAGACTCAGTCCCGATACCTCGTACGGGGTATCAGGTCAGTCGCACTAGCGAGTGGTGGACACTAAGGCTAGTGGATGGAGATCTTGCGAGACGGCAAAGCCTCTTGAGGTTTTAGCGGTATCTCCAGCATCAAAATACCGTCGGCATAATTAGCGCTGATCTCCGCCTCGGCTAGGTGTCGGTGGGGCAGCGGAATCCGCCGTTCAAAACTGCCATAAATAGCTTCGCTGTAAAGATCCTCCCCCGTAACAGCACCCATAGTAAGAGGGCATGTTTTATCGCCCGCGATGATCAACTCGCTGCCCTCAATGGAAACATCCAGCGCTTCAGTGTGCATACCGGGTATCTCTACGCGCAGTAACAACTGATCTTCCACCTCTAACATATCCACAGCGATCAACGCCCACTCGGCATGCTCCCCTTGGTGAAAAGCGACCAGGGAGTGATTGGCCCGCTGGCGTAAACTGCCCCACTGCTCCGACACACCATGCACGGCATGGGAGAACTCATTGCGCATATAATTGATGACTTCTTGGGTATTCATTACTGCTACCTCACAACGACACATGCAGCACACCGACGCAGCGCCTGCTAGTTGTAAGGATAGTTGAGACTGCCTAAAGCCTTGCACCCTGCTTGCAACACTTATCTATAAAACGACATGTGGATAAGTCTTTAGCGCCTTAACCGGTCGCCATTAGCCTCAAACCAATCGACCTTAACGCCTGCGCCAAGCCATGCAGACCATGAGCAGCCCTATGGCAGCGGCAGCTCCGTGGTATTAACCACCTTGCGCATGACAAAGCTCGACTGCACCCCCGTCACGCCTTCGACGCGGGTCAGTTTACCCAGCAAAAATTCTTGGTAGGCCTCCATGTCGGCAACCACCACTTTCAACAGGTAGTCAGCATCGGAGCCGGTGATCAACAAGCACTCTTGTACCTCGACAAAACTGGCCACCGCCGCCTCGAAGAGCGCAAAGCGCTCAGGGGTATGTCGGTCCATGCTGATATGAATCAGTGCTGTGAGGGTTAAACCTAGGGCTTTCGCGTCCAACAGTGTCACTGTCTTCCCGATCACACCGGCCTCGGTCAGCGCTTTGACCCGCCGCGAGCATGGGGAGGGGGAGAGCCCAACCTTATCGGCTAGCTCCAAGTTACTAATACCGCCATCACGCTGAAGTTCAGAGAGTATGCGGCGGTCGGTACGGTCTAACTTAAGCATGGGGTTAGCCCTTATGTTCACAACAAAACAGAGAACCACAATAAACCAAAGAACCTGCCAATAAACAGCAGTTATTGCTCAATCATACAAAATAAGGGGTTTATTTAGAAACACATAGCGTGAATTAGCCATTAGAATGACTACACCAATCGCGAACAGGGCTAGACCCGCTATCAGCGGTCCTGCTTCTAACGTCTCCCCACGAAGGAGACGCCTCGGTAACGCTCAAAAAGCAGCCACCGAAACCCAGGAAGCACCCTGCTTTAAGATTTGTATTTAACCGCTCGCTTTAAGCACTAACAACACTCCGTTCAATACTCACCTCAACAGCCCGCCACACTGACTACCTCAACTCAACCTCAACACTGAACCCGCCTTGAACTACACTCAAACCATCTTGCCGCCACTGCTCCGTTCCCAGTTCCCATCACAAGAGCCCAACCTATGACCGATAACAAACCAGTCAGAATCGCCGACACCCCCTTTGTCGTGGCCGTTGAGGCCGGGAAACGTTATTTTTGGTGCAGCTGTGGCAAAAGCCAAAAACAGCCCTTTTGCGATGGCACCCACAAGGGCAGCGAGTTTAGCCCCGTTAAGTACGTGGCTGAGGCCTCCAAGCAAGTGTTTTTCTGTGGTTGCAAGTCCACGAAAAAAGCCCCGCTCTGCGACGGCAGTCACAACCGCTGATCCAGATAAGAAGAGGCTGAAAAGTAAAACGCAGACATAAAAAAAGACCGTATATTTACGGCCCTTTTTATGTCTGTGTTTATCTACTTAAAACTTAAAGCCCGACTTGGCTTTCACGCCTGCCGCCGCCTTGGCCTTGTCTTGTCCGTTGTCTTCCACCGTTGTAGGCTCTTTCACAGTTACTGAAGCAACAGGTGCTGGAGCAGCGACCTGAACAGTTGGTGCCGGTGCAGCAGGCGCGGGCGTTTCTTTCTTTAGGCCGAGGGTCTTTTTCTCACCCACTGGCCGACCTTTTCTCGACTCGGCCAATTCCTTTTGCAATCGTTCAGCATCCGAAACAGGCTTTACCGACGATGATTTTTTAGGCTTGCTGTTAGACTCAGTTTTAACGCCTGTCTCGACCTTCACGTTAGCGCCGGCTTTTGCAGCAGCCTTCGCTTCTTTCTTAGCGCCCTTTACGTAGGTTTTCGCCTCGACTTTTTTCTTCCACTGCTCAACCGACTCAGGTTTCGCCGTGTGGAATTTTTGCTGTATGCCGTTGAGGAAGTTACGCAGAATCTGATCTTTACACTCGCGGTAATGCTTGTGATCAACTTTGCGAAAAAAGGCACTGAGCTCATGTTTGCTCATGCGGAACTCAACCAGGCCCAACAAATCAAGAATGTCTTCAGCTTGCAGGTTAAGCGCAATTTTCAACTTGCGAAACACAACGTTGTTGTTCAATGTCAGGTCAGGCGCTGCGGCTGGGCCATCTTTTGGGCCACGCTTTTCAATAATCAAACCATCGAGAAAAGCCACAAACGTAGTATTGCCACAGGTTTGATACTCCGCGTCTTCATCCTGCTTTAGCCAAGCCCGAACTTCATCTCGAGTGGCCTTCACTCCAGCTAAAGCGAATATGCCGATCATCTTGTTGTCATCGTAATCAAAGGTGTAGCGCAGGCGACGCAAGATATCGTTATTAATCATGGTGTATTCCTAATCAGCAGGGCTTAGCGTAAACAGTATGGTTCTAATCAGCGCGACGTTCTTTGCGGCCGGCTTCAATCTTCAAAAAGCCTTTCAACTCCTCAGCCCCCCAGCTTTGGGCCTCTGCCTCTGAAGCAAAACCTTCCTGCGCCTTTGAAACGACACTGTTTCTCTTGGTTGCGCGTCGCACAATCTCAGCTTTCCAGCTACTGCTGTCTTCACTGCTGGCGGCCACACGTACGCTGTACTTACTCATCACGGTATTCCTAATGTATCGATTAATCATTACTCGGCTATGTCGATAAACGACGCCTAGCCCTTAGCATAGTGGCAAACTTAAGCGCCACCGCTCAAAAAGCCTGAAATTCATACGGCTATGGCTTATTAGCCCGCCTTAATGAGGCTGAGCGAGCGCCATTATCGGCGTGGGCAAGGAATAGTCAACCAGAGATGTGAAAATACCCTAACAGCAAGCAGCGATAGCCGTCGACAGTAAGGGAAAGGTCCAGAGACAGGGGGCAAGCCGCTCACAGAGGCGACAGTGAAGACCGGCAAACGGTATTACTAGAAGAGTTTTTTGAACTGCATACCAAGGGTCTCTGGCGGCTCCTGGTCGCCCAATTTACGTGCGCTCACGTAACCCGAATCTAAGTTCGCCCTGCAGACAACATAATCAATGTTATTCGAGTAGTGACCTGGGGCGTCAACCTGCACTACCACATGGTAGGCATCGCTGTGCAACTTGCGCGTTGAACGGCTATCCACATTGATCACAGAATAAGAGGGGTAATCGCCAGCAACGCGTTCCTCACAAAGAGCCTCAGCGTCCCATTGATTGTGGCCGCGGGTGCGCTCGTTGGCGTCACTGCCCGTATAACTGCCCAAACCTGTGCGCAAGCGTAAACTTTCAGAGGTGGCCAACACATAAGTTGATGCCACTGTCGCGCCCACCAACAATAGATAAGAAGCGGTTATTAACCTTTTCTTATGAAGGGTCTTTTTACTCGATAACACTTTGGCCATAATTATGTTTCTTATTATTTCGGTCAGTACTAATAAACAGCGGCTAGCAGGCGCTTAACTTTAGTGCCCCCGCCCCTATTCACGGCAATAATATGATCCTGCTTCACCGCCTTAAGCTACCGCTGTACGCATTGCTCTTCATACAGTTTAGCTATGCCAGCTCGGCGAATAGCGAGCAAGCTCCCATCCCCACAAGCACTCACCTAGTAACCGCCGACTGGTGCCCTTCGTTTGCCCAGGATCGTAAGACCAAACCCCCTCGCCAATAACGGCCTCCGCCATTAAACCTCATCACTTAAGCGGTCATACAATTGGCAGCGAGCGATGCTAGGTAAGCACAGCTGAGCAATACACCATAGGCGACTAACGCTTTTTATCAGTTTAAAAACAGGAAATTTCTTCTCAGCTTCGGCGGGCATATGTCCATAGCTTCACTGGACATAACACTCGAACCCATAAAGGAAAACGGCTAATACTAAAACTTACCCACGATTATCGATTGTCTGGGGTTTTTAATAACCAATCGTTCTCTCAGGCCACCTCAAAATAATTTTATGAATTCAAAAGACGTAATAGATTTGTACAAAATGTAAATACTAACTACGCTTAAAGGACAGTGATTTATAGATGGATTCCGCTATGAACATTTTTCGCTCTTCAAGATTACTTCTCGTCGTGGCCCCCTTGCTGTTTTCATTTCAGCTCTACGCCGCAAATCCAGAGCCGGTCGCCGTCGAAGTTGAGTTCGTCACACCGATTACCATCGTTGAAGACAACACACTTAAGTTCGGTCTGGTCAGCACTGCCATCGTCGACACCAATGTTATTACCGTTGCTACAAATGACGGTGTAACAGACGCTACCTCTAGAATCGTGGGTGGTACTCAGGAAGCCGGTCAGGTCACCATTGGTGCTAATGTGGGTACGGCCGCCACGCTAACGGTGGCCGAAACAGGCTCGCCTACGTACTACAGTTTGACCGCATTTGACTGCAGTTATGACTCCGGTGGCACGCCTCAAACGGGTGACTGCGGAGCTGGGTTAGCCGTGACCACGGTAGCCTCAGGCGTCACCTTAATAGGTGCCAGCTTGACCGCCAACGCTACCCCTGCTGTTGCTGGTGCTGATGACACCATCCTCGAAATCACCATGACCTACGATTAAAGCACTGTATTGATGCACACCATCAAATTAACAAGTCAGCTGGTAGGATTTCATCCTCTTATTGCCTGCTTACTGCTAAGCCTGTGCCTTTCTGAAAGCACGGCTGCAGACGGTGCAGGGCTGCTCATTTCAGCCCATGAATTAATATTTGATCGCGACACCCGCAGTCATTCTCTACACCTCAACAATCGTGGCAATCGAACCGGTGTCTACACCCTGAGCTGGGTTGATCACACCATGACAAAAGAAGGCAGATTGTTTATCTGGAAAGACCCCAGCCAGTCCCCTTGGTCGCTGCAGCCCTATATTCGTTTCTCTCCTCGACGGGTCACACTCCGCCCAGGAGAAAGTCAACGCATACGCGTTGCACTAAAAAGTAATCGTTCAGAATATGAAGGCGGCGAACTTTTTTCTCACTTAAATATTTTGACACTCAACAGCAACTTAGAAGAAACCAAGCCGCCCACTAAAAGTACGCAAGAGGCCGCCACCGGCATTGAAATAAAAACACGCAGCGCCATCAACATCCCGATTGTGTGGCGCAAGACGTCAGATAAACCAAAGGCCAAGATCACCATAGAATCAAAAACAGCCAACAGCCTGACGCTGAAGATCCAACGAATCGGGCAAGCCTCTAACCGTGGCTTTTTACACGTCATACACACACTACAGGGAAAAAGCTCGCCACTGAGAGGTGTTCAACCACTGATCATTTACGCCAATATTGAAGAGCGTACCACCACTCTAAAATTTGATTCCTCAATACCACAGCAGGGAAAGCTGGACATTTACTATTCAAAGAACAACGATAATATTGATCAACTGTTGGGGCAGACGAGACTGCAACTCCAGACAAACCTATGAAGACCAGCCACTTCAAATACGCCTCTATACTTACCGCTCTGCTGGCTATGCCCGCAACAGCCGTTATCACCCTGACCGAAATAACCTCCCCCAGTCTGGGACTGATTCTCAGCGGCGCTTCCGGTCGACAATTCATTCTGACAACCTCCGATACGGTTACCGGTGCTAACGCCGCGGATTATGTCAGCTCGGCCGTCGCGGGAGCGATCACCGTTACCGATGACACGTCTCCTGCGACCATAGAAATTCTCGCTGACAGCATTAGCAGTGCCGGCGGACTGACGATTAACCAAGTGTTGTGCAGCTACGGCGGCGGTGCTCAGACACGCTGTGATGGCAGCCCATTAGTTGAAACCAGCGGCGCGTCCACCACACTCAAGGTCGGCGTTGATATCACCACCAGTCAGGTGCATTCGGGCGGAGACACCGCCAGTGTCAACTTCGACATCACCATCACCTATCAGTAAATTTTTTAAAGTATCAATGGTGAATAATGTCATCAACTTCCTGATAATTATCTTTTTTATCCAGATAAAAAAATCGCTCGTGTTGCTGAAAAAAATTCTTGGTTGAGCGTGTCACCACCCGGTAGCGGCCGACAGGCATGGTGTTAAAACTGTAATAACCATCGTATTCCGCGGTGGTTTTGGCGACCAGTTTATTATCCTTATCGTAGAGCTCTATCTCTGTGCCGGGCTTAGCCACCACATGTTCACCGCTGGGCTGCTGCGCTTGGTAACTTAAGACCTGCCCCTCAATATCCCCCGTGTGCTGCACCGGCACGTTAAAGGTCAGATCACTGCCAGCGTGGGTGTAAATACTGTAGTAACGATTAGTCGCCACCAGATAAGGGTCTTCCAGCGTAATTTTATCGGTATCCAACTGGTATTCATTTTGACTGGGCACATCAACGATCGATAGATAGCGACTTAAGGACAGTTTCGACGCCTGCTGGTCGCGGTAGTCAACCCGAGACAAGAGTGGCTCACCTTCATCCAACTGATTGTTCTGATTGTCATCCACATAGACGTTAAAGGCCAAACGCCCCTGTTGTGCGAGACTGCTGTTGCGGCTGTAGAACGAGCCCTCGTGTCGGTTGTAACCCAGTGAACTGCTGATCCCCAAACCCATCGACCAATTGTCATCGGTACTGGCGCTGGCGGAAAACGAGACATCGAAGTATTTATTGCGCCAAGTAATATCGCCATTGATCTCGCTTGTGCGTTGATTGCGTAACTGTTGACTCAACTGCACACTGCTAAACACCTTAGGGTTGACCTGCCAGCGCACCTTGGTCTTAGCTATTGTTAAAGGTTTGGCGTGCTGGGGGTCATAACCGAGCTCGGCATTGAGGCTGTAGTTCTGATAACGCCCAGAGACTTTGAAGGTGCCGTTATAACTCTCCTGACCAATACTGGAATCGGTATAACGCAGCTCATGGCTGACATAGCTGTTGCCGATGCGGCGACTGAGTCGATTGTTGATTTCATTCAAGCGTACCCCGTCACTCAGATTGCGTTCGGTTAATTTCAAACTGTATGAATCAAACAACAAACCCTTGGTCTGCCCGAACAGCGACACATCAACACGACTATCCATGCGATTGTCGCGCACGGTTCTGGCGCTGTCGAAATCGCGGCCGATGTTTTGATAGGTCATGTTGTAGGTGTGTTTACCGAGGTTTCCAAGGTAGCTCGCCTGCCAAGCCCCGCCCTTATCCTGCTGCTGATTGTACTCACCCAACAGCACACCACTGCCCAGGTTTGCGCGAAAACTACCCGTCCAATAGCGCTCATCACTAAACGCTCCGTCGCTGCCGCGTACCGCGACGACACTGTCAACATAACCCAGCCCCAGCTGCAGGTTTCGATGCAGCCCGTAACTGAATTCTGCGCTTTGGTTTTTCCTTGCCGCCAGCGAGTCCGAATCGTCCAACTCACCATTCAGCAGGCTTTGCGTGTAGTCTACTAGGTCAACACGGTAGCTGTATTCGCCTACATCCAAATCCAAACCACCGCCCCATACCAACTGCTCCTGTACTTCGTACTGTCCCTGAGGGCCATAGAGTCGTACGGTAAATTCATTCTTGCCCGGTTCCGTATTTTGACCTTCAAAGCGGTAGCGGCCGTCGGCGCCAACATTACTAAAACCCAACAGCTGACCGTGGTGGTAAAGCTCTACGTCCCAGCCCGGCGGTGCATTACCTATGATATCGGTACTGCCCTGACTGACACTGCCCGACTGCTGCTGGCGCACCAGACTGATACCCTGCCCGCGCCCGCCTAAACTAGAAAGATTGTTGGAAACGCTGTAGACATCGCCCAACTCATAGCGACTAAGCCCGCCAGCTAACCAGCCATTGGCCCGGTCGCGGTATCGACTTAAGGTCGCACGTTGGGTGCCTGCTATGGATTCACCGCTGCTGTCATTGACTGAACCGGTATAGAACAATTGCTGCTTGAGAAAATCCATACTGCCGGTCACGGATAGACCGGCACTGTCACGCCCCTGACTGTTTGAATCACTGTGATTAAGTTGGCTCTGTAGATACAACTGTGGATAACTCAGCCAGTGATAGCGGTCGGGTAATACCACCGGTGTCTCGCTTTTCTTGGGCCAAAAATTTTGACTGGCGTAGCGCTGTTCCCGCTGCTCAACCGGGAAAGCTTCTGCGGCTTTAGCTTTTAGCGATTGCTGACGAAAGTCGGCCAAAAACTCGATACCAAACCACTGTTGTAATTTATCCAGCGCGACAAACATGCGCCCATCGATCTCAAGTAAGACCTGTGCGTCAAACGATTCGGGTGGCTGCTTATCCACGGTCACCTGCATCGTATTTGGGTCTAATAATAGATGATGGTCATTATTAAAAAATAGGCCCTGCCATTGACCGTTGTTTTGTTTCTCAATGAAAAACTCAGAGGCGCCGACAAAGGCTTCAAAATCCAGCCACCAGACACCATCGGCATAATAGGCCGGTAAAACTTCATCGAGGACAAAATGTTTAACGCTGTATTCCAACAACTGCACATCCAAAGCGCTGCGCTTATCCACCGCCAATGACTGATCCGGTTTTGGTAAGGGCGGTAGAGGTAGGTTATCCACAGGTGCTTGTTCTTCAAGTTCTTCTTTTTCAAGGGCTTTGGTTTCAGGCGACGGCGAAAGATCATGCGGCCCCTTGACCACGGCAAGCAGAGCAGCATCACTTAACACGATAGGAATCTGTCGTTGTGCCCTCAGGGATTTCACAGCTTCTTGCCGAGGGGCGACCCAGTCGTCGATGTAAATATCGACCACCAGTCGCGGTGGATTATCCAAGGTGAAATGGTGGCTGCGCACACGACTGTCAAGATCAAAGACAATGCGTAAATCTTCGCTGTTGCGTATACCTGTGCGAAATTTTATTACTGGAATGTCATCGTGCAATCCGCGAGGTACACGAACATTTGGCAACATGCGCGTACCGCTAAAATCCAGAACCAGCCGCTGTGGTTCGTCGAGCGTGAAAATTGTGTAGCGTGTGCCCCGATCGAGATCAAACACCACCCTGAATTTATCCGCGTGGTAGCCCAGGCGAATATCATTGAGCTCGCTGTAGCTGGCCATTGCGCTGGGGAAAACACAGCAACTGGCAACCAACAACGCCAAACAGCCGTGAACTGGCCAACGGACGAATGAACTCGTCTGATTTGGGCAGGTTTTGGGCGCACATAAAGTGAGCCCCTTTTTTGCAGAGAGACCGGAGGATTTTACCGCGGGCGAAAGGCACGGGCCAACAGGGGACGTCGCGCAGGAGACCCTACACGGGATAGGCAATGAAGCCTTACCAACAATCGGCCGCTCCATCGTAATTAGGTGTTTCTGCCACCCCCCCCTACGGCAGCGCCTTATCAACATAAGACACTCGTCATTCAGGACCACAGTTACTAAAAGATTAGCAGAATCTCGGCACTTCGTAGGCCGTCGCTATCTATTAGTGCATATCAATTAGAGTCATGCGACTCCCAATCAGAGTCCCTGTAATTTTTTACCTCAGATCACCTGTGCTAGAACGGATGTGGTGGTGTAGGCATAAAAAAGGCGGCCCCATAGGAGGCCGCCTTCAATTAGTCTTGAGCACAAACTTTCTATTTAGTCGTATATCCGCTTAGCAGCCCGCACCCAATATTCACCCGGCAACATAGACTTACGTTTACGCTTTTTTACTAACAAACGCTTAGGGCGCTTTAAAATAGTCCGGCTTTTCATAGGTCCACAGTTCTCCCCAGTAGCGACCGCCGCCATCAAGTGTCATCACCTCACCGGTCATAAAGTTAGAGGCATCCGAAGCCAGATAACCGCAAGCTTGGGCAATATCCCATGCGGTACCAAAACGTTTCATCGGATTGGACATGGGGAATTTCTCCACCGCTTCCGGCGGATACGCTTCCATGCCTTCACTGGAAATAATACCCGGCGCCACGCAGTTAATACGAATATTGTACTGAGCCCACTCCACCGCTACGGTTTTAGAGGTGTAAATAACACCCGCGCGTGCCGCGCAGGTATGGGCAATATCGGTCATGCCCTTATCAATCACCGTCACCATATTGATGATATTGCCCGGCGCACCTTGATCCCGCCAGCGCTTAGCAGCCGCCTGCATCATAAACCAGGTGCCATTGAGGTTATTATCAATAACCGCTTTCCAACCGTTGGGGCTAATGTCCAGAGCGGGGCTTGGGAACTGCCCGCCGGCGTTGTTGACCAACACATCCAGACCGCCAAACTCTTCAAACAATTCATTAAAGAAAGTGTCGATCAGTTCTGGGTCTTTAATGTTCAGCGGTTTGATCGACACATCAATACCATGCTCAAGCATGACGCTGGCGGCCGCCTCTAGCTTTTCAACCTTTCGGCCGGCAATGATCACCTTGGCCCCAAGACGGCCAAACAACCAAGCGGCAGCCTTTCCAATACCGCTGCCACCTCCGGTGACGAGGATACGCTTACCCTCAAAGGCTTCACGCGAATACACCAACGGGTTTGTTTGCAGCGCTTCATCGGTCATGCCAAATTTCTTGGTGGGTTTATTCTCTGCAGTCACTTTATGTTTCCTTTTCAATCACTTTGCCGAGCACTTATACCACTCATGCGCATCGAGTCGCATGCATGTGGAGCACGTCAGAAATGCTAGAGCATGTATCGACCTAAACATAAGCCGCTCCTACGCATCCATGCGTCCGCGGCACTTGTACCCCCTTGCGGGGTATACCGTTCATCCTGAACATAAATGGCCCTACTGATATCAGCAGAGCCACTTTAATCGTCAGGCAATCAAATGAGCCTTAACGCAGAAGCTCACCAGCAATGATCATCTTGCGCACTTCGGTGGTACCGGCACCAATTTCAAGCAACTTGGTGGAGCGGAACAGGCGGTTCATTTCCGACTCCCAAATATAACCACCACCGCCGTGGATCTGTACACCGTTATCCAATACTTTATTACACATATCGGCGCAGTACATCACCGAGGCTGCTGTGCGCGCGTGAATTTCACCACGGCCGGCTTGGGATTCATCCACCTCAGAGACTTCACTCAATACCTGGTGGGAAAAGGTTTTCATGGTTTCAACCCAGGTGTACATATCAGCCAAGCGCGCCTGAATCATCTGAAAGCTGGCGATGGGTTTGTTGAATTGCTCGCGGGTCTTGGCGTATTCAACCGAGATCTCCAGAGCGCGTTCGGCAATACCGGTATTGATAGGGGCAATCATCGCGCGTTCAAAATCCAAACCACTCATCACCACCTTGTGGCCCTGGTGCTCTTCGCCGACGATGTTCTCGACAGGGATGCGCATGTCTTCAAACACCAATTCTGCTGTCTGGCTGCCGCGGAAGCCCATCTTCACCATCTTCTGCGCCACTTTAAAGCCAGGTGTATTGGTCTCGACAACGAAGGCGGTAATACCCTTAGAGCCTTTATCTTGTTCGGTCTTGGCGTAGAGCAAACAAACGTCCGCCACCGGTCCATTGGTAATGAAAATCTTCGAGCCGTTGATGACATACTCATCACCGTCACGCACGGCTTTCGTGCGCATAGAACCCAACGCATCAGAACCGGCGCCCGGCTCGGTCAAACCCAAGCAACCGGTGTATTCACCGCTGCACAGTTTTGGCAGGTATTTATTCTTAACAAATTCCGAACCGTTGTTGAAAATGTTGTTGGCGCACAGATTGTCGTGGGCCACCCAACTTAGGGCCAGTGCGTGGTTCCAGCGCGAAAACGCCTGCAGGAACAAACCCGCTTCCATAATACTCAGGCCAGCGCCGCCGTATTCTTCACCCACGGTGACACCCAGCATGCCCAGCTCGCCCATCTGCTTAAAGATGTCTTCTGGCCACCACTCTTCGTTGTCCATCTTCTGCGACAGTGGGTACATCACTTCGCGGGCAAACTTGTCCGCGTGGTCCATCAAACCTTGCTGCTCGTCGGTCAACCTAAACTGAGACATAACTATTACCCCAAAAAAATTAAAATTATCTTTTTATGTTTGCTGAAAACCACCTTCTGGTTTCCACAACCTAATAAATATGTGCGCAGTGCGTGCACAGCGTGATGAGCGAAGCCAAGACAAGGCATACATTTGCGAAAGAGCGGAGTTTACGTTTAGTAAATGAACACCTTAAGCAAATGTATAACGCCGTATTGGCGAGCGTAATAGCTGTGCGCACTCTTGATTAGTAGCGCATCACCCCGTAGTTAGTGCCTTCGAATGGCGCGTTCAAGGACGCCGCAATGGATATACCCAGTGCGTTGCGGGTATCGACTGGATCGATGATGCCATCGTCCCAGATCTCTGAACTGGTGTAGTAGGCGCTGGTCTGATGCTCGAAACTTTTTAAAGTGTCCGCTTCGATCTGTGCCAGCAACGCCGGGTCTGGCTCAATGCCTTCGCGCTTAAGCTGATTGATCTTAATGATCGCCAGCGTTTTACAGGCCTGCTCTGCGCCCATCACCGCGGTCTGACTCTTCGGCCATGCAAACAGTGTGCGTGGATCCCAAGAGCGGCCACACATGCCGTAGTTACCCGCACCAAACGAGCCGTTGGTCATCACGGTAAACTTAGGCACATCCACACCGCCCTGCACCATCAACATCTTGGCACCGTCTTTGGTGATACCACGACGTTCGTATTCCTGCCCGACCATAAAACCGGTGATGTTCTGCAAGAACACCAGCGGCACGTTGTTCTGGTTACACAGTGACATAAAGTGCGTGGCTTTGAGTGTTGACTCGTTCAACAGCACACCATTGTTACCGAGAATACCAACCTTGTAACCGTGAATATTAGCGTAACCACAGACGATGGTCTGACCGTAATCCGGCTGATATTCGGCGAAGCGCGAGCCATCAACCATACGCGCAATCACTTCGCGTATATCGAAACCTTTCTTGATGTCATCGGGGATAATGCCGTAGAGCTCGCTCGGATCGTAATAAGGATCTTCCGGTGTCTCACGCTGCAAATCAAACTTAACCTTGCGCTCCCACTGACTGACGACTTCACGGCCCTTGGCAATAGCATCGCTTTCATTGTGCGCGTGGTAATCACAGGTACCCGAAACGGTTGTGTGCATAGTGGCACCACCGAGGTCATCAACGCTGACGACTTCACCGGTTGCCGCTTTCACCAGCGGCGGACCACCCAAGAACACAGCACCCGTGCCCTCGACAATAACGGAATAATCGCTCAACGCCGGCGTGTATGCGCCACCGGCCGTGCAGTGACCAAACACCAACGACAACTGCTTACAGCCCATCTTTGAAAGTTGAACTTGATTGCGGAAGATACGGCCGGCCATGTGCTTATCGCCGAACAGATCAAACTGCAGCGGCAGGTAACCACCCGCCGCGTCACACATGTGAATCACATCGAGACGATTCTCGATGGCGATGTCCAGAGCACGCACCATCTTCTTAACCGTCAGCGGAAACCAAGCGCCGCCCTTTACCGTAGGGTCGGAACAGTTGATCACCACCTCGCGACCACCGACGATACCAATACCGGTGATCACACCTGACAGCGGCGCAATGCCGTCGTAGGCTTCAGCGGCGGCCAAGGTAGAAAACTCGAGGAACGGCGTGCCCGGATCAAGCAACATCTTGATCCGATCGCGTGGCAACATTTTACCCTGGCCGAGCACACGGTCGAGGTCGCGCTGGGCGCGGGTGTAACGCGCATCAAACTGCTTCTGCCGAAACTCTTCCATGACCTGCGTGTTATACGCTTTAAACTGCTTGTACTCTTGCGAGTTGGTGTTCAGTTTTGATTGAATTCTTCTCATGATCTTGATTCCTAAAAAACCGCGCTAGTTCGGTTTCTTTCTCTCTTGGAGAGGCGCTAGGCCGATTTACTGTCTAAAGATTTTTAAAAATCTCAGCGATTTACTCTGACCCGGGCACTTCGATGTCAATCAAGGTCACACCCTTATCAAAGCTGGCACCGGCTGCAAAACCGATCGACTTAACGGTGCCGCTGATGGGGGCCTTTATTTCTGTTTGCAACTTCATGCTCTCAATCAGCATCAGTGCATCGCCGTCATTGACCTGTTGGCCTTCACTGACGTAGCTCTCGATCATCACACCCGGCATCGGCGCCTTGATACGACCGCCACCGGCGCCGCCTTCATCGCCTGCGCCGAACTCGTCGAGCGCATCCAGCTGGAATGTCTTGCCGTCTAGGTGCAGGAACAACTTATTGTCGTCCTGGGCGGCATACACCTCGCGGGACTTACCGTTAATGGTCAACTCACATTGGTAACGATCCAACCAATGAATGCGGGCATCCACAAGATGACCATCGATCTCAAGGGTAATGTCATCGCTGCGACGCACCAACTCCACAGCGTGGGTATTTTCATTTAAAACATATGTCGGGGTCATACTAGTTACTCCAGCGGCCGATGGATGCGTAGATGTCCGGCGTGTTTTCCATGATCAATCTCATAGAACGATCGGACAGCATGGCGGCGCTCAATACAGCGCGTTGCTGTTCAGCGCTCAGCTCATCTTTTTTCAGGTCTGTGGCGTAGGTACCGACAAAACCCGTGTCGATATCGCCCTCGATGAACTTGGCGTGTTCGAGCACCTTAATCAGATACTCAGAATTGGTGTTCACACCGAGCAACACCAGCTCTTTCAGTTTTTCGATACAACCGTCAATCGCCTGCTGACGTGTCGGCGCGTGCACAATCAACTTGGCCAACATCGGATCAAACGCGGTGGTGATGGCTTGGCCTTGGTAGAGGCCGCTGTCAAAACGTACGCCCTCACCGCTTGGCTCTTTCAGGAACAACACTTTGCCGGTTTCTGGCATGAAGTCATTAAACGCGTCTTCAGCGCAAAGGCGACATTCAACGGCGTGACCGTTCATGACCACGTCTTTTTGCTTAATCGACAACGGTTTACCGGCCGCTATTTTTACCTGCTCAGCAACCAGGTCAACGTTATAAACCATCTCGGTAACCGGGTGCTCTACCTGAATACGTGTGTTCATCTCGAGAAAGAAGAACTCACCATTGCTGGTGTAAAGAAATTCCACCGTGCCGGCGCTGACGTAGCTAGCGGCCTTGGCGATACCGGCGGCCGCTTCACAGACTTCTTTACGCTTAGCGGCGTCCAGCGCCGGTGATGGCGCCTCTTCAATAATCTTCTGAAAGCGACGCTGTATTGAGCACTCGCGCTCGCCTATGTGCACAACGTTCGTGCCGTCGCCCACCACCTGAACTTCAATGTGCCGTGCGTTTTCAAAGTAGCGCTCAACGTAAACACGTTTGTCGCCAAAGTATTTCTCAGCTTCTGAGGCGGCAACACGCAGGGTTGATTCCAACTCGTCCTTGGAATTAACGATGCTCATGCCCTTACCACCGCCACCGGCGGATGCCTTAACCACTAACGGGAAACCCATCGCGGCCACCGCATCAATAAAGCCTGGCGCATCGGCGTCCATGTCCACCGACGGAGGAACAGGAAAACCGTGTTCTTCGACAAATTCGCGCGAGGTAATTTTATCCCCCATCAACTCGATGACCTCAGCCGATGGACCGATAAAGGTAATACCGTTGTTGGCCAGCTCGCGGGAAAATCCCGCGTTCTCAGAGAGGAAACCGTAGCAGGGGTGCACACCGTCGACACCGAGTCGCTTACAGATATCGATGATCTGCGCGACGTCTAAGTGCGCCGCACTGGGGCTGTCGCCAAAGATCTCTATCGCTTCATCCGCCTGACGCACCACCGGCGAGTTTTTATCGCTGTCGTGGTAGATGGCCACAGAAGGGATACCCAGTTGCTGTAAGCAACGCAGCACACGCAGGGCAATCTCACCGCGGTTGGCGATCAGCACCTTATTAAACAGTGTCTCGGTAGTCATAAGTCGTATCTTAATTAGTTATACGTATGTGAAATCAACAGCCACTCAGGCCATCAGCACTAACAATATAATGAGCCAAACTCAATAAGACAACAACAAACCCTAATAAAGTGAATAAAATACTAGATGTGAGCTGTAAATATATAAGAACTGTAACTCATCAATACTTATAAGTTGACGGGGCAACCCTGCCCCAAGCTATAATTGAGCCTGACTCATAAGAATAGAAACGCAGACCCCCACACCGGTCTGCCGCCAGCCTAATAGCCACCGCTAGGAAACACCCATGTCACAAGTTGAAGCCGGAACCCTACTCTGGGAGCCAAACCAAGCCCGAATCGATCAATCCGGCATCCAACACTTTATAAATTGGGTAAACGCACGCGATAACACGGGCCTTAACGACTACCAAGACCTGTGGCGCTGGTCCGTCGAGGATGTGCCGCGCTTCTGGGAGGCGATATGGCAGTGCTACGACATGCAGTCGAGCACACCTTACGACGAAGTGATGAGCGACAGTAAAATGCCCGGCGCCCAGTGGTTTACAGGCGCCAAGCTCAACATGGCCGAATACCTGCTCAAGCAAGGCGAGATAACATTCAACGGCGTTACGTCCGACCCACTGCGGCCGGCGGTCTTTGCCGAGAGCGAAATTTTTGAACCGCGCTCGATTAACTGGGTTGACCTGCGCGAGCAGGTTGCCAAGCTGGCCACTCACCTGCGCGACGCAGGCGTACAGCCCGGCGACCGCGTGGTGGCTTACCTGCCCGGCTCCATTGAGTCCATCGTCTCGGTGTTGGCGGTGATGAGTATTGGCGCAATCTGGTCGAGTTGCTCGCCGGATTTTGGCCCCAAGAGCGTACTCGAACGTTTCAGCCAGATTGAACCCAAGGTGCTGATCACCGTGACGGGCTACCGCTACAACGGCAAAGCCTTCGACCGCCTGGATGCGGTTAACCAAATCATTGATGCCCTGCCCTCGCTGGTCGAGGTGATACACCTGCCGTGGCTGGACCACGAAGCGCCGACGCCACCCAAAGCGCCCATTAATAAAGCGTCGAACAACAACGGCACGGGCAAGCTCAGCAGCTGGGAGCAAGCCCTGAATAACGACGCTCGCTACGCAAGCTTTGAATTCGAACAGGTCGAGTTCAATCACCCGCTGTGGATTATGTACAGCTCCGGCACCACCGGCATGCCCAAAGGCATCGTGCATTCACAGGGCGGCGTACTGATTGAATCCATCAAGTTTGCCTGGCTGCACGACGACCTCAAACCCGATTCCGTTAAGTTCTTTTTTACCACCACCGGCTGGGCCATGTTCAACATGCTCATCGGTGGCTTCGCGTCAGGCTCGGCGATTGTGCTTTACGACGGCAGCCCAACCTACCCGACCGAACGCCTGTGGGATATGAGCGAGCGTTTCGGCATCACCTACTTCGGTGCCAGTCCGACCTACATCAATGGCTTGATGAAAATGGGCTACTCGCCCAAACAACACTTTGACCTCTCAAAAATCACCACCGTCGCCAGCGGCGGCTCGCCGGTATCACCGGAAAACTTCGAGTGGTTCTACCAGAACATTCATCAAGACCTGCACGTCGTCAGCATGAGCGGTGGCACCGACATCGCCAGCGCTTTTGTCGGCGGCACGCCAACCCAACCCGTGCACGCAGGCATCATTCAAGCGCCCTGCCTCGGTGTCGATGTCTGCGCCTTTGATGACGACGGCCATAAAGTGGTCGGCGAGGATGGCGAACTGGTCATCACCCAGCCGATGCCCTCTATGCCGCTGTTTTTCTGGAACGATGATAACGGCGAGCGCTATAACGCCAGCTACTTCGAAACCTTTGCGGGTATCTGGCGCCAAGGTGATCTGGTGCAATTTAATGAAGACAACAGCTGCTCCATCTCGGGCCGCAGCGACGCCACCCTCAACCGCTTTGGCATTCGCATAGGCACCTCGGAGATTTACCGCAACGTTGAATCCATTGAAGGTATTAAAGACAGCCTCATCATCAACATCGAGCTGCCAGGTGCGCAGTTTTTCATGCCGATGTTTGTGGTGATGAAAGAGGGCTTCGAGCTTAACGACGACATTCTCAAGCAGATTAAAAAGAACCTCAGCGAGAACTGCTCACCGCGCCACGTGCCGGAAAAAGTCTACGTGATTGACGAGATTCCCTACACCCTCTCCGGTAAAAAACAAGAGATTCCGGTGAAGAAACTGTTGACGGGCAAGCCGCTAGAAAAAGCCGTGAATCTCGGCGCCTGCGCAAACCCCAAGGCCATCGAGTACTTTGTTGAGTTCGCAAAAACCATTAAACAAGAATACGTGTAGCGCCCATAGGTTTATAGACACCATGAAAAACCAGCAGGTTGTTTTGACCAGCCGCCCAGAGGGGTTTCCCCAAGCGCACAATTTTACCCTCAGGCAAACGGCGCTACCCGTTTGCCCAAGCGCAGGTGTGTTGGTTAAAAACCTCTACGCGTCGGTCGACCCGGCAATGCGCGGTTGGATCAGCGCTGAAAAAAACTACCTAGAACCCGTCGCCCTGCAGAGCGTTATGCGCGCGCTCGCTGTCGGCCAGGTGATCGAATCGCAAAACGCTGACCACCCACTAGGCAGTTATGTCACCGGCTGGTTTGGCTGGCAGCAGTTTGCCGCCGCCGCACCGAGTCAGATCATCCGCAGCATGCATGAATTTCAAAACGAAGCAGACAACTCACTGCCCCTGTCGACCGCGCTTGGGGTGCTGGGACTCAACGGCATTACCGCCTACCTCGCCCTCCACAATATCGGCCGGCCAAAACCTGGCGACACACTGCTGGTCAGCACAGCCGCCGGCGCCGTCGGCTCCATTGTCGGACAACTGGGCAAGCTTGCCGGCTGCCGCGTGCTTGGCCTCACCGGCAGCGACAACAAGGTCGAACAATGCCTCGGTGAATTTGGCTATGACGGCGCGATCAATTACAAAACCGCGGCCGATCTAAGCGAGGCGGTTGCCGAGTTACTGTCAAGTACGCCGCACAACTCACAAGCTAATGCACCAAGCAAAACATCAACCACAGACCCCGACGCCCAAGCAGCAGGCGTGGACATATTTTTTGACCACACCGGCGGTCATATCGGCGATGCCGTTTGGCCACACATGAACCTCAATGGCCGCGTTGTGCAGTGTGGCACCGCCGCCATCGAACGCTGGCAGCCGCTGCCACAGGGGCCGCGTAAAGAACGCTACTTTATTACCAAGCGCTTATTGCAACAGGGCTTTGTGGCGTTTGATCACCTGCCCCAATGGCCCGCCAGCGTCGACGCTCTGAGTCAATTAATCCATGCGGGAAAACTGCATTACCGCGAAGACATTCACCGTGGTTTAACCCAGGCGCCCAACGCGTTAGAGGCACTTAATCGCGGCGATAACCTCGGCAAAACGATCATCGAGATTGAACACATTTAACACCTAACACCTAACATTCAGCATTTAAACGAACAAAGATAAAAAGGAAAGTATTATGCCCGGACTGTATTTTGACGAGTGCGAAGTTGGCCAAACCCTCAAACACGGCCTGCGCCGCACCGTTACCGAATCTGACAACGTGCTGTTTTGCGCCATCACCCACAACCCACAGCCCCTGCACCTAGACGCCGAATACGCCAAGGGCACCGAATTTGGCCAGCGCGTATTCAACAGCATGTACACCGTGTCTTTCGCCTGCGGCGTCTCGGTTGAAGACACCACCATGGGCACCCTGGTGGTTAATCTAGGTTTTGGCGAAATGAAATTCCCAAAACCGGTGTTCATTAACGACACACTGCACGTTGAAACCGTCATTAAAGAATTGCGCCCCAGCGGCTCGCGCCCCAACGCCGGCATCGTCACTTTTGAGCACCTCGTTTTTAACCAGCGCGATGAAGTAGTATGCTCAATTATTCGCATTGCCATGCTGCAGAAACGCTCAGCGGCGGTTTAACCAAGGGCGGCGTCAAGCGTGATCACACGCCTGACACCGCGATAACAACAACATTAAAAAATAACCACCTTAAAAAAAACAGGACCGCACCATGCTGGCTAAATCGTTTATGTTTGTCCCCGGCGACAGCGAAAAAAAGCTGGGCAAAGCCCAAGATCTCGGCGCCGACGCCGTTATTCTCTGCCTAGAGGACGCGGTCAGCGAGCCAAACAAAGCGCAGGCGCGCGCGATGACACGCGCCTACCTTGAACAACACAGCCCAGAACAACAGGGCAGCAAACCCCAACTGTGGGTACGCGTGAATCCGATCACATCCGAGCACATGCTGCAGGATCTAATCGCCGTTATGGCCGCCAAGCCCTTTGGAATATTTTTCCCCAAGCCCAGCCACGCCGACGATTTCAAAACCCTCGACAACTACATGACGGCACTGGAAGCCCAGAACGGCATTGAAATTGGCAGCACAAAAATAATGAGCGTGGCCGAGTCCTGCATTGGCACCCTGAATCAAGGCGGCTTCGTTAACGCCAGCAGACGTTTGAGCGGATTAACCTGGGGGGCCGAGGACATGTCCGCCGACCTAGGCGCCTTTACTAATATCGATGATGATGGCGCTTACTTTTTAGTGCACAAGATGAATCGCGCGAACTGTTTGGTCGTTACCGCCGCCGGCGGCATGCAAGCCGTCGACGGTATCTGCTCTGATTTTCGCAACCATGAAAAATTGCGCGAAGAGTGTAAGCGTTCACGCATGGAAGGTTTTACCGGCAAGATAGCCATACACCCAGATCAGGTCGCTATCATCAATGAATGTTTCACCCCGTCCGAGCAAGAGATTGCCTACGCCCAACGAGTGATTGCAGCCTTCGCCGAGGCCAACGGCGCTGGCACCATTGGCCTCGATGGCCGCATGCTCGACAAACCGCACCTAACCCAGGCGCAGAAACTGTTACAGCTTGTGAAGGTTTAGCTTGGCAAACTCATATACGTTAGAAGTAACAGGCACAAAAAAGGCGTTTTATGTGCCTTAATCTAGACCTATCTCGAAGCAGAGAGATAAAAGAGAATGAGCTAAAAGCCAAGTGTATTAACACTGTATTTTTATTATTTACACGCTTCATCACTACAGGGTTCAAGGCCAGCAGTCAGTCAAAGGATTATGGGCTTGAGCAGTGGGCTGAAACAGGGAAGAGAATAACAAGCGTCACTATTAACAATCCAGACTCATATTTAAATACAATAAAGCTTTCTCTGGTCAACCCCCTGCCGATGCCCGCAGTTTGCTAAAATAACAGCACCTAGGGCAGAAGGGGCAGAGCCATGATGATTTATGAGCACTTCAAGACACCCAGCGGTGCACATTTTACCGCCAAGCGTTTGGCCTATATGCAGCCGCAAGAACTTGAGGACAGTATCGAGCAATTCTTTAACTGCGACGACCATATACCGCAGGACATGTTTGCAAAGTCGGCACTGACCCAGGCCCTGGCGCTAAGCCATAAACCAACCCAGCACTGACAGCTAGGTCGCGTCGCCCAATACTCGAGCGCGCCGGTTTAAAGTATTAGCCAGAGGGTGTTCAGGCAGATAAAAATCATCGAGATCATCGCCCTGGCGCGGCTCTCGACGGCGCCCCTCGGCTTCTGCCCTAGGTCGCTCTATACGCACCGGAACGCAGGCTAACACCCAGCTGTACGGCTCGGTCGTGGCGTGCGCCCCCTCTAACAAGCCGAAAATGCCAAGACTGGGAAGCTGCCGCCTCAGTACTCTAAACGTCTGTTATAGTGCCAGCAGCCATCCACTATTGTCTCGCCCCTATGACGCCAGCCGACATTGATCACCAGCTCGACGCTTGAGTACAAACAGCAACGGTTAGCGGTACTGATTCGCACTGCGCTAGGTATCAACCGCCACACGGCGGCGCTGGAAGACCTGCTGCTCTCTCGTCCTTCCCCGCCAAAGTCAGCCAGTACATGGCTTTGCTGGAGGCCAAGACCTCCACGCTCAGTGACCCGCAACTGAGCTTGCAGGCGGACAAATACGAGAGTGCCTGCCAACGACTGCTGCAGAGCCTACGACAAAGCGTACAGCAGGCGCAGCGCCTGCTCACCGATGAGCATCAACAGGAAGACTTTCCCGAGCAGATAAAAGAGCGCTTCAAGCAATTTAAACGTTTTACTCAAACTGCTGTGGGGCTACGGGCGCTGCTACAGGAGCGGCCGGTGGAAAATTACGCGACTCAGGTGCAACCATCAATTAAAGCTGACGCTCAGTAACGCCTATTAATGTGGCGTCTTTTTGCGTTACATTAAATTATTTGCTAGAGGGTCATTCCGGAAGTTCGATCACAATGTTTCGCTTCGGTGTATCTCCGGCTGACAAGTATTGTACTAACTGCTTTTTAGCGGCATCAATAACAGCCACTTTATTCTGACCGGCTAACGCAATAAAGGCGTAACGGCTATCAAGGGAAAACGTAATCCAGTAACCCTTGCCTTCAAGAGTCATAAGATGTGTCTCCGGGTATGAACGATCACTCACACTATGAATGGTCAAGTGCTCGGCGCAGGCAGACCAAATCTCTTCCTGATCAGGCCTTAACGCCAGCCCGTGGCAACGCTTAAGCCCTTCCAAAGTAATGTAGCCAAATCGATTGATAGGCATAAACCCGCCGAGGCGGGTTGAGTGCTCCACAGACGCGATAACTTTGAGTTGCTGTACATCCGCAACTTCAAACCCATTGAGTCCATCGACCTGTTGAAACAAGAATCGTCCGTCAGCCGAAAGCGCAGGTGGCCGAACTGAATCGGAAAAAGGGATAAACCCTACCACCTTATGCTGGGCTTTAATGTCCACCACAGTTACGCCCTGCGGTTTACCCATGGGGGACAAAAACATGTAGCGTCCGTCTCGTGATGCCTGGGTGTTATGTGGTCGCCCACCCGTATAAATTTTGGTAACAACTTTTCTGGATTCGGCGTCAATAACCCAATAGCTTCCATCCCGACAAGGTACGTATATCCATAACCCATCGGGTGTCGTTGCAAGCGCGTGTGGCTCTGGCCCTACCTTGAGCCGATGCTCAATTTTCAGTGACTGCGGATCAATCCACAAGACTTCGCCGTAGTCTTGGCCATTTGCCTCCAAAGATACGTAGATAACGCGACCATCATCTGGCGCAGCGATACCGTGAGGTTCTGGCCCCACAACCAAGCGGCTTTGCAATTCGAAGTTTTCGATATCGAATATATGAATATCGTTTCCTGCTGAATTTGTCTGCCACAGAAACTGCCCACTTTCAGCGTTAGCGCTCAGTGTCACTATTAGCGGAAAAATAATTACTAACAACGTATGTCGCAGCACTTTCATATTTTTGTCATCTAACGCTGTGCTCACCAGTGGAGTATTTTGGATTGTATTTTTGCAACAAAAAAATCAGATCACAATGTAGAATCTGTGTGCAGTACCTTGTTAAATGGTGCCAACTGCTTGACTAGGAAAAGAGACCTCCATAACCAAACATTCGTTTTCACAAATAAAGGGACCATGTACTTCACCAGGGGGACGACTGGCATAGTGCCCGGCCTCTAGCCATAGATCAAAAGCTTCGTCATAAAGACGGCCAGAGATAATATAAATTTCTTCGGGGTAATCGTGTGACTTACCTCCAAAAGCTTTAGTGTTTGCGCCGGCCTTAAATTTAGTTAGGCGGGTATAGTCACCCGTGACCTCGTCCATTGAGAGGGTCAGTTCTTCTAGCATCCCATCTGTACCTTCAATGGGAGACCATTTCGACGCATTCTCAGGCTTTAATGTATTCCAATATGTACTTTGAGATTTACTCATAAACTTCCTTGTGCCTTTTAACATTTGTATATCGCGCATGCTCACTTTTCGATTTCTAACGTTTGTGCGCAATTGATATGTCATTGAAAGAACAGAGGTTTTCGAGAGGTGTCTGAATCCGTTCAAAACAAAGCGAGCGTGCGCGCCTTTTGACTTTAAAGAAAGCCTAATAACCGGACCCCACTATGTAGCCAGCCGAGTTTCCTAACTCATTGATTCGTAAGATATATCATTTTCATGCTGGTGACAAAGCGTGCCCGGCTGGGGAGAAAGCGTGCCGTTGAAACAAGTGACTGCCAAATCAACTGCATGCCTGAACAGCTAATCGGATAACACCTTCAATGCCCGCTAAGGGCACACTCGACCTCAATCACTCAACTTGCCGAGTGGCGGCTTTGGGTTGTGCCAGTTACAGCCAAGCGATGGTCACATCCGACGGCCGCAGTAGGCGCCCATGAACACGGCGTGCACAAAGGGCTAAACGGGGCATAGAGAAACTCTGGGGCCGGACGAATGACTCAAAATGCAGCCAAGGCTCCACGCTTGGCGTATCATAGCCTCTTAAAAAGAGCGCCCTGAACCGCGCCACATGATTAAGCCCTGCACTATGACGGCCCCACTGAGGTAAAGCAGCACATGAGCAAAACATCCCCCCTAAGCCAAACCCTGACCCGCGATGGCAAGTCCGTCAAGATTGAGATCACCCAAGATGGTAAAAAAGAAAACGGCTGGACCCTCAAGATCGTTGATGAGTACAACAACAACATCACCTGGGAAGACAACTTCAGCTGCGCACAAATGGCCCTAGACGAAGCCCTAGCCTGCGCCGACGAAGAGGGTATCGATTGCCTGATTGGCCCCGACCCCAAACTGTTTCAATAACACGCTCTGGGACAGCTGCGCCCGCCCATTCAAGGCCCCTTTACTACGGCGCACTTCACCACGCCCCCTTTATCATTGTTCAAGGGGCGCATCGTCGATCAAGCCAGCGACTCTGTATCCACAACTGGGGCCTGCGTCTCATCGATACACGCATGTCGCCCGAGATCATCCAGAATAAAGCTGGCCGCTCGGTAAGCGATCATCATGCTCGGCGCGTTGATGGCTGAGACGGGTATATTGGGAATAACCGAGGCGTCGGCCACTCGCACATTGTCAAAGCCCTTCAATTTCAAGCAACTGTCCACCGGCGCGTCTTGCTCTGGCCCCATCTTGCAAGTGCCGGCGTAATGGAAGGTGGTCATGGTAGCGGCCTTCGCCCAACGCTCAAGCGCGGCCGGCTCAGTCGCCTCATAACCTGCCGCCAAGCCCTCATTACCCCACTCACGCAAACCCTCGTGCCCCGCCATACCCTTGGCAATGGCCACGGACTTTAACAACGTCTGCATATCCTCAGGGTCGCGGTAATAGCCCGGGTCAACCACCGCCTGATCACGAGCGTTACGCGACACCAGCCGCAACTCACCCCGTGATTTTGGTTTGCCAAGAATCACCACAATGGCGTAAATACGATCGACAAAGTTGGATACGAACGGCAAATAAAAAGCGCCGTCAATCAAGCCGCGAAGCAGCTTGCGCAACCAACGGCTATAAAATAAGCGACCGGGCAACAGCATGGCGGGCACCATGCGGTGCATCGATTTCTGAACCGTGATGGGTGCTGCCATAAAGGTGTAGCAGGTATCTGGCTGCCCTTTGGCCAGATCACTGTCGGTGTTACTGCGGCCAAAACCATAGAGTTGAGGGTAGCCAAAATCGATTTTCTTTTTGCCCTTAAAGCTCATTAATACATTGGGGTGGTCGTGCAGGTTTTTCCCTATAAAAGGCTGTTCCTGTACCACCGGAATGGACAGTGACTGCAACTGGTCCCGTGGACCAACACCGGACAACATCAGCAGCTTCGGGGTTTCTAAGGCCCCCGCCGTCAGTATTAATTCGCGTCCGATAGACACGCGCTGAGTGACACCGGCGATGTCCACTTGCAGTTCGACTGCACGCTGCTGATCATTAAACACGATACGCTCAACCAAGCTCGAGGTTTTAATCGTTAAGTTGGCTCGGGGTTGCCCGTGAATATAGGCCATGTATGAGCTGCGGCGGCGATCGCCGTCGAAGTTCATGTCGTTATAACCCATGACATTGCCGAGCTCGCCGTCGTTCATGCCGTGCTTACGGGTGAAACCCATACGCTCGGCAGCCGCCAATGCACGCTCAAGGAAGTCCGTACCGGGGCGATTGTGGATACGCAGGCGCTGCTCGAGCGCCTCAAAACTTGGGCTAATATCAGCCCACTTCCAACCCGCAGGCCATTGATCAAAGTCGCGTTTATCGCCGCGGGTATAGACCATGCCATTAACCGCACCGCTGCCGCCCATGCCAGTGCCTGTGCCCACATAAATAGAGCGCCCACCGCAATCGGCCTGTTTAGCCGACATGCGGTCCCACATGACCGCATCATTGGCAAAGGCGTATTTAAAGCCGTCATCGCTCATGGTTTCTGGGTTATTTTCAGCTGGCTCACCCGCCTCTAGCAGCAACACCGAGGCGGCGCTTTCTTCGGCTAAACGCGCAGCCACTACACAACCCGCTGAACCGGCGCCAACGACGACATAATCAAACGTAAGTTCACGATCTTTTTTCATTATTTTTATGCTCTCGTGCGAATACAAACCTCAACACTAATCAGCACGGCCAACGACATCAAGTCACGGCCCCACGCTTTACAAAGGTTTTCACTTGAACCACTGAGCCGTGCGACAGAGGCTTGTGGGCAGACTTAATCCAGATCAAACAAAGCTCAATGACGTCTTGTCGAGTCAATGGCATGACCCTAGAATAAATGACCTCACAAAATACAATCAGCATTGATTATGGATTCAGCCCCACAGTTTTTATTAACCCTTGGCGGCATACTGCTGCTTGGGCTTATTACCTCCGCCATTGGCCGCAACACACCACTGCCCCGTGTTACCCTGTTGTTGATTTTTG
>Ga0209826_1000430_pt1 | contig 30728 bp, 29 predicted proteins | sample GOMGulsemesocosm_5_FD_184637 | JGI IMG/M metagenome (GOLD analysis project Ga0209826, IMG submission 184637) | Methane-oxidizing microbial communities from mesocosms in the Gulf of Mexico - GOM15C Gulf of Mexico (SPAdes) (version 2) | ecosystem: Environmental > Aquatic > Marine > Cold seeps... | reverse complement strand
CCACTTTACTGATGTCTATATCGACGACCTGTCTTTTTTGGAAACCAACTTCCCGGTAGCTGTCTTTAGGTAAAAAATCACGGTCAACCAAAATGACTTCTACCTCATCGGGCGTCTCTGTTTGAATTAGCGTATTTACCAATACGACCTTTTTGACCACCTGCTAACTTGTCTGATTTATCTTTTACTTGTTTTTTTCGGTTAATATCTTTTGATGGCGGGATCGGTCAAGAGTTAAAGAAGATCCTTTGAAAATAATTTACCTTGGTGAATAGTTGCAAATTTAGTTATGAGTAATACCCGTAATTGCTTAAAGGTCATTTTTGATCGAGTTTTTTGACTGTTAAGAATGCTAGAAGTAAAAGGCAGCTTCTTTGAGTTCAAATGGTGAATACAAAGCGGACATTTCACTAATGACTTTTTCACATCATTATCAGGTGACTATTTTAGTTGTAACGAAGTTATATTACCGTTTAGACTTTTGTCTTTATCGGCAATCAAGAGAGCAGACATATTAGGAGAAAATGCTTGCATATTGCCTGTTTGAAGTAAGTTGGCAACAAGGGTTACTCGTCGTTCAGACTTGATTTTTGAAAGCAGTAAACGATAGACATTTTTTTGCATGCCCTCTTTATAAAGAAGCATAACCTCTTTACCGTTAGTATATGTATTGTAGGGTGCTAAATTCATATATTCTTGAACAGGTTCACTCATGGCGGTTAGTTGTTCGGTTTGAAAGTTATAAGCAACAAATCGCATAGTTTGGTAATCAAAGGCAACTATTTCACCCGTGTTAAGCTCAAAAGCAGTTAAGCCAATATGGGGGCGCTTTCTCTTAATAACTAATTTTTCTGCATCATAAAGATACATGGTGATATTACTCAAATGCTCACTAATATAAATGTGCTTATCATCTTTGCTCCAGCCTAATGGAAATTTAATTTCATCAAGTGGTGTTGAGTTAGTTATTTTTCCTGAAGCGAGATCTAAAACCCCTAAACGAATATGGTCAGTAGAGTATACGAGGGCGACTTTACTATAATCATTTGAAAAACTGTAATGCCAAATAGTTGTTGCTTTTAGGTTACTGATTTTACGAATTAATGACGTGCTCTTATGATAACTGTACAATTCATAATCACCGCTCCTGTTAGAGGTAAAATAAATCTCTTTGCCATCAGGTGAATAACGAGCTGCTTTATCTACTAAAGTAGAATTCAATTTGGGCAAATTGTTTTGTTTTCCTTGTAGGCTTACTTCTTTTAAGTCGACTCGTTGTCCTTGAAAACTATAATATAAGGCATGTTTTTTTGTGCTTAAGTAAGCCTGAGTGATGTCGTTATCTGGGTGTGAAAATATTATCGATTTTGCACCTGTTTTAAGTGACACAGACCAAATCCCCTGAATAAACTGATATGTTCCTACCACTAACAATTCATCTGTTGTTTTTCCTTGGCTTAAGCTAGTAACTTTATCGAAACCGTTAATTTGATATTGATAAGAATCACGCTTACGCTTTAGGCCGTAAATGATAGGTTTTCGTCCTTCAATACCAACAAAAAATAAAATATTTTGTGGTACTTGGTAATAAGGTGAATAAATTTTATTGGGGATTGTGACGTTTTCGAAAACCAAAGGAGTCACTTTTTTACTCATAAACGAGTAGCTATAAAGCACAACACTATCGTTATTTTGATAATGATTAAATAATAGGGTTTGAGTTTCATCATCGAAGCTAAGTGAATAAATAGGTGTATGTGTGTCGAATAATACGACCCATTCGCCATTTAATGTTTGTTGAATTATTTGGTAATTGTTATCCCTAAATCGAATATAAAGCAGTAGTTCATCGACGACAATCAAGCTTCTTTTTTGCCATTGATCTTCTATCAATACCTTATGAGCGTGATTTTCTTCACTAATAACCAGTTTAGTAAGGTTATCATGTTCATGAAAATAACCAGTAAAATGCTCACCAGTCACATAACTGTATTCTCGGCCCTCTTGATGAGTAATAGGTAAAGAACGCTGGACCTCATAGTTCGACATATGTGTCGATTCAGGCCAATTATACCAAGTTAGCATTACACCGAGCAAAAGGCAGCAGCCAATGATAATAGTTATTGCCTTTTTATTACTTGAAATTAAAGGCACTGGCTTAGCCTTCACTAAAAATACATAACCTTTTTTGGGTATTGTTGAAATAAATAAAGGAGATTTAGCGTCATCACCTAATGCCCCCCTTAAGTTAAAAATCAGCCGTGTTACTACATCGTCTGCAACAACTTGCCTAGGCCAAATTTCATTTAAAATATCTTGCTTGCTACATACCTGCCCTTGGTACTGCACCAGAAAACCTAATAGTTGCATAACTTTAGGTTCCACTCTTTCATTTTGAATGGTACTTAACTGCGGATTAACAACTATGTTAGCTATACGATAAGACATTTTTGGTGTTTTTTTGTCTGACACTTTTGAAGATACTAAGCAATGATTTTAAATATGATAGGTTGTTCGAGCTACTGTTACAACAAAGGGGCAAAACTAGTTGCCCCTTTGTTGTTAAATCATGCCGTTATCATGAGGCATTTTTTCAGGTATTTCTTGCCACACATCCCAATGCTCAATAATTTTTCCGTCTACGACTCTGAAAGTATCGACACCAGCTCTTCCTGGACCTTTTTTCGCTGTATTGTACGCATGTACGTGCAATACAACATAGTCACCAGACGTAATTACACGCTTAATAACAGTCTTATAATTTGCAGATCTTTTCTTAACCACGCGAGAAAATGCGGTGATAAATGCTTCTCGGCCTGTGGCAACCCAAGGATTGTGTTGAATATAATCTTCATGCACATATTGCTTTGTTATTTTGCGAACATCGCCACCGTGCTGTACAAAAATTTTATCGTAAAAATCAACGACAATTTTTTCTGCTTGAGATGTTTCACTAGCAATTGATTGACAGCTCAATGTGACACCTATAACCAAAATGGATAATTGTTTAACTATTTTAAAAATTGAATTCATGTATTACTCCTAATAGATTTTTGAAAACAACGCTAATGTGCATAAACGTGGTAAGTATTACCATGATGAAAGCATTCAAAAAACATCCGGATTTTATTATTCATATTAAACAGTTAGTTACGGGTACGTTTTAAATGCGGAGAAAGTCACTTTAATAGTGGAAATCAACATATGTATGACAATTCCAGCGGTGAATTTCGGTCTTAAATCCCCTAACTAAGTAATAAAATGCATTAAACAGCAGGACTGTACGTTATGTTTTGCAAGGGTGTTAGATTATATCGGCATAGGCAATAGGTGAATCAGGTATGGTTTCCAAAGCCTGATTCACCTAATGAATTTACTTTGAGCTGAGTTTTTTATCATTGTTCGAAGCGTTTAATTCTTTTAGACTCCTGATTTTTGGTCGCAATATTTAGTCCTTTTTTATAGCAAATTAAAGATTTTCAAACTCGTTAATGCCTTCGTGTTAACACTTCGTAGTATGAAGCGATAAATATCTGACGATACTCGATACTAATTTACAATTTGGATAACAATTTTAATCTGAGTGTCGGTTATCTACACCTTCGTATCAGAAAATTACGGTAGAGCATAAAGCTGAACAGCCATAATAAAAAGTATGCATTAGTGCTTCCGCCAGATGAAGAATCATTATTAGATGCTTCAACCGACACAACATTGTTTACTTGTACATTAATTTGTTGTTCAACGTCAGTATAGCCATCACTTACTGTTAATAAGAAATTAAGCATAACCTGAGCTTCAACTTCTGGAGCTATAAAACTTAATGTCGCTTATCGCGATCTGCCTCGTTATATCACCGATTTTAATCGTCAATACCCTGATATACAGATTGAATTGTTGGTTAGCAATCAAGCATTTAATATGTCTAATCGCCAAGCTGATATCGCGGTACGAGCTACCTCTATCCCGCCAGAGCATTTAATTGGCAGGCAGGTTAGCACGCTTAATTGGAGTGTGTTTGGCAGCAAAGAATATGAAAATAAGTTTGGTTTTCCCAATGATACTAATGAGTTGGAAAGTCATTCTTTAATTGGTGCTACGGGTGCCATGCGTCGCTTGCCAGCGTTTAGGTGGCAAGATAAAAACTTTGCTGAGCAAGTGATAACACGCTGTGATGATTTGACCGCAATGTCTTACTTTGTCGAGTCGGGCCAAGGGTTGGCATTTTTACCTGACGATCAACATCGGCCTGAATTAATAAGGTTATTTGAGATTCAAGAAGGTAAACACAGTAACCTATGGTTATTAACACATCCCGATTTACGTAATGTAACAAGGATAAAGTTGGTCATGCAGCATTTAGCTGAGGCCTTTTCACCGGAATGGGCGGTATGAAGTCATTGCATGGTTAAATTGATTTTTGTTTCCAGTTCTTTGAAATTATGAGATATTAAGGTAAATAAAATAACGATTATGGCTCAGGAGTTGTTGAGATTTATCCTGCTATATAATTATGCTTTAAGAGGTGAGCTATTGTCTAAAGTTATTTTGCAAGGTCATATTGTCGTGCCTGATACAGATTTAGTTATTGTTAAGAGCGAGCTTATCACTCATAAAAAGTTGACTGAACAAGAAGTTGGTTGCTTAATTTTTGAAGTGACTCAAGATAGCACTAACATTAATGTATTTAGTGTTTATGAGGAGTTTGTCGATCAGCAAGCATTTGATTACCACCAAAAAAGAGTTAAAAACTCAAATTGGGGTAAAGTGACAGACAATGTCCAAAGACACTATCAAATTAGTTATGGCGTCTAAAAGGCATAATAAGTATTTAAACAGCAATAAAATCGTTGGCTTTTGTTGCTGTTCGCTAACTTTAGCCAACAAATTTGCCCATTATGGGCATTAATTGTTTAAAACAGGTAGACAAATTATGAGGATTGTATGTTAGTTACCGGTGCTTTTTTAGCAATATTCTTAGGTTTAGTTCACTCTTATCTCGGTGAACGCTATATTTTGATTCGATTGTTTAAAAAAGAGTTACCTAAACTACTGGGTAGTGATTGGTTTACCAAGAGAGTTTTAAGGTTTGCATGGCATTTAACGACGGTAGCTTGGTGGGGGTTCGCAGCCATTCTTTTTATGCTTTCGAGCCCAAGTGAAGATATTCAACAGCAAATACTTATGGTTATTGCCGCAGTATTTTTAATCAGTGGTTTGTTTTCGGCTGCGTTTACCAAAGGTAAACACATTTCTTGGATATTTTTTTGGTCGATTGCTGGGCTGAGTTTTTACGTTGCCCAGAGCAGTTAATAAACACACTAACGATCGCCCACAAAAGGAGCAGTGGGCTGAAGCTTCACTATTAGCCGTTCGTCCCATGATGACGGGCTTTAGACGCTAGGTATAGAGAATGTTATGACCAATCTCCAGACTATTATCAAAAACACAATCAAAAGTTCTATTAATGAAAAAAATGAACTGCCTTTTGCTGTGTATTCGTCAATTAAAGAGCAGAACCTATTAAATGTGCCTATTGTAAAACCATTATTGGTGGTTGTTCTCAGTGGTAGTAAAGAACTTGGCAAGGATAAAAAATTGATATGCCATGCGGGTCATTTTATCTTTTTATCTGATAGCCCGGCGATAAACATGCGCAACATCCCGAAAAATGAAGAATATTTTGCGCTGTTAATTGAGTTTGACTATCAAGATTTTAATGGCCTGCAAAGCCGTGTTGCCAATAAACAACATTATTGCATGGGTGAAACAACGCCGATACTCGAGCAATGCTTGCAGCAATTTGTCGAAAGCTCTCTCTGGGCGCCTAAACATTTATGGTCTTTGCGAAAAAGAGAGCTCATAACGTTACTTTGTTACTTGGGGCATAAAGAAATTTTGTCCATGAAGGCTAATGCCAAATTAGGACATAGATTGCATGATATGTTCTGTGAGCATGGTTTTCATGAATTAACCAATGAACATATTTGTGAACAGTTGGCCATGAGTGAGTCGACGCTGCGCCGAAAACTGAACTCAGAAGGAACTAGTGTACAAGAGATTAAGGATCAAGCTAGATTGAGTCTAGGCTTGCATTTGTTACAAACGACGCGACAACCTATCAGTTTAGTGGCTGAAAAATGCGGTTATCAATCCCAATCACGATTCACCGATCGTTTTAAAAAACGTTTTGGATTAACCCCTTCTGAACTTCGAAAAACTAAAATGGCGGGTTAGGGCGAAATTATGACTGTTTCGGGGCAATATCAACCGTAAAAAAGGTTAACATAGCGATTAAATTAATCATAAACTAACAAGGGTCATTATGCGTCATACACCGAAACTTCTTTCAACTGTATTACTGGGTCTTTCCGCATCGGTATTTGCCGGCGATCTAACATTAACTAGCCAAGATATAGCTCAAGGTGAATTTATGCCTAAAGCACAGGAATTCACTGGCTTTGGTTGTTCTGGTGGCAATTTGTCACCACATCTTAAATGGTCAGGCGCACCTAAGGGCACAAAAAGTTTTGCCATTACCGCCTATGATCCTGACGCTCCTACAGGCAGTGGTTGGTGGCATTGGCAAGTAGTGAATATTCCAAAAAACGTGACAGAAATAGCAACAGCTGCCGGTAGTACAAAAAAAGATCTTGCACCACAAGGCAGTATGCAAATAAAAAATGATTACGGTAGCCGGGGCTATGGTGGAGCTTGCCCACCTTCAGGCCATGGCGTACATCACTACCGCTTTACGATACATGCACTCTCGGTAGAAACACTGGCCTTGCCTGATGATGCTTCTGGGGCATTAGCAGGCTACATGATTAATGCCAACACCATAGAGTCTAGTACTATTGAATCTCTGTACAAACGAGACTAGCTGAGTTTAATAGCATATATATGTTTATAAAAAAGCCCGAATAGCAATATTCGGGCTTTTTTACGTTAATCTATAATCATATTTTTAGTCATAATCGTCGACAGTAATCCCCTCATTAATATTGCACGACAGTGTTTAACTAAACCCTTGTATTTTCTTACGTCAGTTCAGATTAAGTGCTACCATACTTCTAATGACAGTCTTTTGATTTACATCAGCTAATAATGATATTTTTAACATTAGCTGCCATACTAATTTGAATTATGGCGTAAAAAAAATAATGAGGTAACCGTGTTTCTCGACCAGCAAAACGGCATATATTTAGCGATGAACTTCGAGCACGCATTTGACAATGCGACAACATTGGCTATCGATACATGTAATTGCTTAATTTCACAAATCAATTTAGTTAGCGTAGATAAGCAATGGTGTCGAATAAACAAGGTTTTGAGTGTTGCGTCATTAGATAAAAACACAGAAATTCATGAGCTTATACTTAACGAAAATGACTTTTGTGAAGTGCCTGATACCTTTGAAGATATTCGTTTCACTGAAAATAAACTACTAGTCCATGGAAAGGTTGTTAGGTATTGCGCAGGCATACCTTTGGTGATGTCTGATGGCTGTGTCATCGGCACGTTATGTGTTATGGATAGTAAACCGCAAAAATTGACTGCATATCAAATATCAGTTTTTCGTTTATTGGCTAGCGATATTGCTTCACAGGTAGAGCTAGTTAAAAAAAACCATGAGCTTAATAGTGAAATAGATGAGTTTATGCATATAGTCTCTCATGATTTGAAATCGCCCATCAATGCGATAAAAAATGTTACCTCATGGATCAAAGAAGATTTAGCCGAAGATGTTGTGGCAAGTAATAGCAAGTATTTTGGCATGATTGAAAATAGTATTAACCGCATGCAATTACTACTGAGTGGTTTACGCCACTATTCGCAGACGGGACGAGGTGATAGCCCAGCAGAGCATTTGAATTTTAGCAGCATTGTGAAGGACTGTTGCGCAACGTTAGATATAAGCAAGGAATTTGATGTTAACGTTAATGATTGCGAGATTAATCTTCCCAAACGTCCTTTATCCATTGTTTTGTCTCATTTGATTTCTAATGCCATTAAACATCACGATAAAACATCAGGGCTCATTACTATACATTGTTTGGCTAACTCTGCCGATTATCAATTTTCAATAACTGATGACGGCCCAGGTATTCCTCTTGAGCTACATGAGAAAATATTCAAACCGTTTCAAACACTCAAGTCAAAAGATGAAATAGAGGCTAACGGGCTTGGCTTAGCCATGGTAAAAAAAATATTAGCCATCTATGGCGGCACCATAAGTGTTACCTCGCAAGTTGGCCATGGCGCTAAGTTCAGCATTGTTTGGCCAAATTAATGGTATGTATAATGTTCAAAAGAACTAGTGATTTAGTCGCGTAAAGTCGAAAATTAGGAAAAATTATTATGGAAATATTATTGGTAGATGATGATGCGATTGATCGAGAAACCGTTAAAAGAGCATTAAGTAAGAATGAAGATGCGCCGCGATTACACGAAGTATGCTCTGCCGAAGAAGGCTTGAAAGCGGTTGAAAATAAACGCTTTGATGTATTATTACTTGATTATAGAATGCCAAAGGTAGATGGTATCGAAATGGTTATAGAGCTAAGAAGTCGCCCTAACCTTGGTGAAATGGCCATTGTTATGATGAGTAATTCTGACGATGAAGTGCTGGCACTTTCATGTTTACAGGCCGGCGCTCAAGATTTTATTACCAAGAGTGAAATAACCTCAGCAAAACTTCACCGAGCTATTATTCAAGCTAAAAAGCGCTTTGAACTAGAGAAAAAACTCTATGATAGCTTTTGCCAAGTACGAGAGCTGGCAGAAAAAGATTCCTTAACCGGCTTGTCAAATCGCTACCACTTTGAAGAAGCGTTGAAAGTATCCATTGCCAACAACAAACGTTCGCAACACAACATTGCCCTATTGCTGTTAGATCTCGATCATTTTAAAAATGTTAACGATACTTACGGACATGAAATGGGTGATAACCTACTTAAACATGTTGTTGACCGTATTAGTCTTTGTTTACGGGGGAATGAGTTATTTGGCCGCCTTGGTGGAGACGAATTTGCCATTCTAATTACCGGGTTAAAATTTGCCAATAGCGCCACAGTTGTTGCGCAACGTATTATTAAGTCGTTAGAAGTGCCCTTTGAAATTGGTGGTCATGTTATACAGTGCGGTGTTAGTGTTGGCATTGCCATGCATCCTCAAAATGCTGATTCAGCAGAAACGTTAACAAAGTATGCCGACATCGCTATGTATCGAGCTAAGAAGCAAGGGCGAAATCAATTATGCTATTTTGAAGAGTTAATGCAAGAGCAGTTTTCACGTAACTATCAAATTGAAACCGAATTAAAAAAAGCGATAAAAAATAAAGATTTTGAACTTCATTATCAACCGGTGATTAATACCGTCAGTAAAAAAATAGTGGGTTTTGAAGCACTCATTCGCTGGCCCAATTGCTCGTTAAAGAGTACTCCTGATGAATTTATTCCTATTGCAGAACAATCGCGCCTCATTGACAAAATAGGTGAATGGGTTTTAGAAACAGCGATTAAGCAGCTAGCTATTTGGCAAGCAAAATTTAACCTTGAGCTGACCATGGCAATAAACATCTCAGCGATACAGCTTGCACATACGTCACTGACCTCAACTATTGAACAGCTTTTAAAAAAGTATCATGTTGCCCCTGAATCTATAGTATTGGAGCTTACCGAAACAGCATTATTGTCTCAAGACGAGGAGAGCAGCAGCAGACGTATAACGCAATTGAATGATTTGGGGTGTAAGTTAGCCTTAGACGATTTCGGTACCGGCTTTTCTTCCTTGTCGCACTTACTGAATTACCCTATTAATATTGTTAAATTAGATAAATCTCTTTTACCACAATCAGACACTGAAATTCGGCATTTAGCTATAGTGAAAGGGATAGCGGCAATGGCGAGTACTATTGGTTTGCATATTATCGTCGAAGGTGTTGAAACGCAGTTTCAGCATGAACTGTGTTGCCAAATAAATGCCGATGAAATACAAGGCTACTTTTTTGAAAGGCCGTTACCCACGGTAGCAATAGAAAAAAAATGGCTGCAAACATAACTCTTGTGTATTAGATTTTGCATAACAATTTTGATGTAAACAGGGCGGCTGAATTAGTGCCGCATTTGAGAGTAAACTTTATATTTTAGCGAGGCATAAATGAAGTATATATTAAGGCTTATGGTGTTTCTTTTACTATCGTCAATCGGTTCATTGTCGGCTGCAGAAACTAGCGAGAAGGTGTTATATATCTACCAAGACGCTGATACTTCAAATCACCATGAGTCAGCCCAAGCTATACAGCAAGGGATTGAGGTTGCCTTTAATGAAATTGATAATCATATTGCTGGCTATAAAATTGCTTTTAAATATTTAGATCATCGCGGTAACGTTGTGCGCAGTAAGCGCAATTATCAAACGTTTATTGACGACCCTAACGCTTTAGTTATTTATTCAGGTATTCATTCGCCGCCGTTAATTAAAAACCGAGCTTTTATTAACGAGAATAAAGCGCTAACGCTTGTGCCATGGGCTGCTGGTGGGCCAATAACTCGTTATCCATCAAAAGAAAATTGGATATTTCGTTTGTCGGTTGACGATACACAAGCAGGGCCTGTAATTATTGATTTTGCCATGAGTAAGCAGGAATGCCAAAAGCCACATTTATTGCTTGAAGAATCGCCTTGGGGAGATTCTAATTTACGAAGTATGTCTAAAGCACTTAATAAATATAATATTGGGACGCCAAGGTTGACTCGTTTTAGCTGGAACTTAAAGGCAAAAGGAGCTCGTTTTGTGCTTGATAACATCATGGATAAAGGCAGTGATTGTGTGATATTGGTTGGCAATGCTGTTGAAGGGGCTGTCATCGTTAAAGAAATGCTTAAATACCCACTAGCTCAACGCTTACCAATCATCAGCCATTGGGGCATTACCGGAGGCAATTTCCATGAGGTTATTAATGCTGACGCCAGAAAAAAACTCAGTTTACATTTTATTCAATCTTGTTTCTCCTTTACCAATGAGGAACAAAGCTCATTAGCCCAGCAGGTTTTTAAGCAACTTATTACGCATGCTAATGGTTCTATCTCTGCACCTAAAGATTTGAAATCAGCGGTGGGATTTATTCATGCTTATGACTTAACCAAACTGCTTATTCAAGCGATAAAACAAACTGGCTTGAGCGGAGATATTATCAAAGATCGTGATGCGATACGTCTGGCATTAGAAAACATCAAGGTGCCAATTAAAGGTCTGGTAAAAACATACCATAAACCTTTTTCAGTTTTCGATGCTGAACAAAACACTAACGGGCACGAAGCATTACAAAATGACAGCTACTGTATGGGCAAGTATGGACAGCAGGATGAAATATTAATTTCAGATGACTAATTCATGAAAATAACCACAAAAGTATCCACTGCTGAACGCAATTCAATGTTGCGTACTCTTAGCCTGTTTACGGTTAGTTTATTCTTATTGATTATGCTGATGAGTGCTTTTGTGATCATCCCCAAAGTGAACCAAATGTTTGAGTCGCAACATCATGAGGACTTACAGGTTGAGCTAGCATTAGAGGCGGCATTATTTAATAATTTTGTTGAAAGTCAACGCACTATTATTGAAGATTTAGCCACATATCCCAGCCTTACTAGTGCGGTAATGTTGTCTGATGCCAGTAATCGAACTATTCAAGAATTACTGGATAATGTGATTATTGGTGGTGAAAAAGGTCGGTTGGTACTACAAGACATTGCAGGTAATGTTTTGATGCAAACAGGTAAGAATTTGCAAGCTGATTATGTTATTGACAATCAGTGGATAGAGCCACTATTAAGCGGTGTTAAGCCTTATCATTTTCAATTATTGAGTCAAGAGGGTCAGCGGTTAACATTCAAAATGTCCGTTCCTGTTTTATATAATAGCTATGTTGAAGGCCTGTTAAGTAGTGAAATGACCGTGTCACTGGCAGATGTTTTTGTGATTAAATCATTTAATAACAATGTTGCTTTTAAATTAGTGCAAGATAATTTAGTGATAGACACGGGCACCAAGCACATTAAAACATTTCGTGAAAACTCAATGCAATTACCTGGCCCCAACCTTACTTTTATTTTCATTACTGACGATGCATTGATTATCGACAGCAAGCGTTCTCTGCAAAATACTATATTATCGGTACTGTTTTTTAGCTTTGTATTATCATTTTTAGTGTTTGTTGTACTGGGTTATCAGGGCTTATTGCAAGCTCAACATACCAATAGTATTCGGTTTTCATTTTGGAAAACCTATGCCTTACCAATATTAGTGGGGGTGATAGGAGTAAGTGCCAGTATCAGCGCTTATATGATGACCTTGAACCTTGAAAAAACCACCATTGAAAAAGCATTAACGGTTGAAAGCCAACAAAAAATAAATGCTATTCGAGCAAGTATAGATAAAAACCTGCAATCACTAGACGCAGTAAAAGCGTTTTATAGTGCTTCAGCAAGTGTTAGTCGTCAGGAGTTTAAAACGTTTACTGCACCACTACTCGCCAATCATGACAACATACAGGCGCTTGAGTGGATACCTAACATTAGCCACTCACAGCGAGAATATTACCAACAACAAGCAAAACTAGATGGCATAAGCCATTTTGCCATTAAAGAAAAAAGCGCTAATGGCAGCTTGATTGTCGCTAAAATGCGTGACAACTACTTTCCAGTTTATTATGTCGAACCCATGACAGGAAATGAAAAAGCGGTTGGTTTTGATCTTGCGTCAAATAGTAGACGTTTAGCGGCATTGATGGACGCAGAAAAGCATAATCGTAAAGTGGCGACCGCTAAAATAAATTTGGTACAAGAACAAGGCAGTCAGAGTGGTATTCTTGTGTTTAATCCCATTTTTTCAGATGACGTAACTAGTGATATGACTGAGCAAGCTCAACATTTGCGCGGGTTTGTGCTTATGGTGTTACGTGTTGGTGATCTTATTGCCAGTACCTCAATGAGCGGAGCAGGTCAATTATCATTATATATTGAAGATGTTTCGGATGCTGATAGCCCTGAAGTTATTTATGGAAACTCACCCGTTAACAATGCTTTTTCTCGTGCCGAGATACTCACGGTTGCCGGCAGAAATTGGCGTATTAGCACTTACAGTGAGATTAATGATGAATCAATAGTATGGTCAGCTTGGCTAATACTTATTGGCGGTATGATACTTTCTGGAATAATAGCCTTGGGCATGGTCCACCTTATTCGTCGTCGAGAAATTGTTGAACAGCTAGTTAATATCAGAACTTCTGAACTAACCGCGAGTGAAGAAGAATATCGCGCCGTGGTGGAAAATGCCGTTGATGGACTCATCACCATTGATGAGCAAGGCCGTATTGAAAAATTTAATGCCTCAGCACAAAAAATGTTTGGTTATGCTGACACCGAAGTTATTGGTAGCAATATTAAAATGCTGATGCCTGAGCCATATCATGGTGAGCATGATGGTTATTTAAAAAACTACCATGATACTAGTGTCAAAAAAATCATCGGTATTGGTCGTTATGTTGAGGGGAAACATAAGGATGGTCGCGTTTTTCCTATTGAACTTTCTGTCAGTGAAATGCTGTTTGCTAATAGCAAAAAGTTTAGCGGTATTGTGAGAGACATTAGTAAACGCATTGCCTTGGAAAAAGAGCGTGAGAAATTTATTGATGAGTTAACCGACTCCAATGAGGAGTTAGAGCGTTTTGCTTATGTTTGCTCACACGATCTTCAAGAGCCACTCAGAATGGTTCGTAGCTTTTCTGAAAAACTACAAGAACATATTGCTGATGATCTTAAAAATGATGCCAAAGGTCAAAAATATTTTAACTTTGTTACCGATGGCGCCTCAAGAGCGCAAACGCTTATTACCGATATTCTTGCCTACTCAAGCATCAGTAGTGACACACAAATTTTGGAAAGAGTGAATATTGAAAGCTTAATTAATGTAATCCGCACTAACATGCTTGCTAACCAAGAAGTGAATAAAGGAAAAATCACCTTTGAGCCACTACCTGAACTACAAGGCAATAAAACCCAACTGCTGCAACTATTTCAAAATTTGATTAACAATGGTATGAAATATCAAAAGCCAGAGCAAATACCTCATGTACATATTAGTGCTGAAGATGCCGGTGAGCACTGGACTTTTATTGTCAAAGATAATGGTATCGGTATGGAAGAGCGGCATTTTAAAAAAATATTTGAAGTGTTTCAGCGCCTACATAGAAGAAGCCAATTTGCGGGTACTGGCGTAGGTCTTTCTATTTGCAAAAAGGTGGCAGAGCGTCACGGAGGAACTATTTGGGTTAACTCGAAGAAGGGTTTCGGGTCTACTTTTTACATTAAACTATTAAAACCAACTCCCATTAAGGAAAACTAATGACAGAAAATGTTAGATTAGCAGAAATCCTGCTTGTTGAAGATAACGAAGGTGACATAGAGCTGACTCGAGAAGCATTTGAAGAAGCTAAATTTCGCAATAATCTCCACATTGCCGAAGATGGTGACTTAGCACTCGATTATTTGTTTAAACGTAATGGCTATGAAAATGCGGTGACGCCCGATATTATTTTATTAGATCTAAATCTACCCAGTACCGATGGCCGAGAAGTATTAGAAATTATTAAAGCGGAGCCAATGCTGAAAAGAATTCCTGTCATTGTGTTAACCAGCTCACAAGCCGATAAAGATATTGTTGAAAGTTACGACTTACATGCCAATTGTTATATCGTTAAACCCGTTAATGCCATGAAATTTATGGGCGTAGTCAGAAGTGTTGAAAATTTTTGGGTCGACATTGTTTGCCTACCCCCAGCTAATAATTAGATAAAGTAAGGTCTGTTATGAGTACAACATTAGCAAAGCAGTTGGTTAACACCCAACAAGAATTAGCTGCGTTGAAAGCTGAATACGATGAATTTACTTATATTGTTTCGCATGATCTCAGCGCGCCTTTACGCCAAATAGAAGGCTTTATGGAGCTGGTCGTTGCTAATAATACCGACAGTTTCGATGATAAAACTAAGCGTCATATTGAGCTTGTTTTAGGAGGTTCTGCTCAGGCTAAGCAATTACTTGAAGCCTTGCTAAGTTATTCTCGATTAAATGCAGCGACAGATCCTTATACCTTGTTAGATGTTAATAAAATAGTCATTGAAACTCAGCAGTGCTTTTCAGCGGTTATTGCCGAGAAAAATGCTGTTATCAACTGTGAAAACCTGCCAAATATTATCGGTAGAGAAGCTCAAATGAAGCAGGTTTTTTCTCACTTGATACACAACGCTTTACTTTATCAGTTACCAAACAGTCGTGCAGATATTACTATTAGTGCCATTGAAATGGACGATGTTTGGCAATTTTGCATTAAAGACAATGGCATTGGAGTTGCCGATAAGCTGACTGAGAAAATATTTAAAGTCTTAAGGCGAGCGGTTTCAGATAAAAAATATGCCGGCATGGGCATGGGACTCGCCATAGCCAAAAAAATATTACAAAACCATCATGGTATGATTTGGTTGGAAAGTGAGGAGGGAATTGGTTCTTCATTCTACTTTACTGTTGCAAAGGATTTACCGTTATGAAGAACGAATTAAATATTCTCTATGTTGAAGATAATCCTGGCGATGTCGAATTATTAACAATGTGCATTGAAAGGTACTATGGCTCGGAAAATATCGTGCTAGAAATCGCCGAAACAGTCGAAGAGGCGAAAGAGATCTTTCATGCCAATAAATATGATTTGGTGCTTACCGACTGGAATTTACCTGATGGCGAAGGTATAGATGTTGTGCAACTTATACGTAATATAGAGGACAGTTTACCTATTTTCTTACTAAGTGGTGGGCTTACCGAATACCATATAAATATAGCCAAAGAGTATGATCACCTGTGTTGTTTAGAAAAAGATTATTCCAAGTTATTTGTAGACAAGATATTTGCCCAGTTTGGAGCAACTAAATAGCTTGGCTATAAGCTTAATCGTTATGTTTTTTCATTTTGCTAACATTACATTCAGTTGCACAAATATGCTTAGCGAATCGGTGTTTATGTGACAGAATAAGAAGCTATAGTGTAAAAGCTTACTATTTCTAGGATCGGAAAATGAAAAAAACAACCAGTTTAATGGCTTTAGTATTCACGACTTTAACCTTAGCTGCCTGCGTACAAATGCCCGTAGAAAGTCCCAGCAGAGCCAAGCAATTGGCGATTTCAAGTGTCAGAGATTTACCGCTTAGTTACCCTAAGGGCAGTTTATTTTCATTGTCGCCTAAATACGTTAAAGAAACCTCTCTTAAAGCTAAGCAAACTCAAACTATTTATCAGCTATATACTAATGCGATTGAAGCTGACCTACAGCAGAATGGCTTTGTAAATACTAAGGCGTTAACGCAAGCTAATTTTTATGTTGGCTTTGGTATCGCACTAACAGAAGATTTTTCTGATGATAAAATTAATAAAAAGTTTGGTATATCGCCAGGGTTGCCTGAGCAGGATAATTTAAAGAAGGGTAGTTTTTTAATTTATATTGAAAATGCTCAAACAGGTGAGCGTGTCTGGCGTGGTATTGCGCAAGGGTTTGCCAATGAAAAGTTATCTCCTGAACAGAGGGTACAACGCACTGAGACTATTGTTGCCACGGTAATGAAACAATTCTACCAAACAAATTGACATTTTTTTACAACATAATACTTAAAAGCATGGTCTTATATACTGAGTCAACGGAAAGAGGATATGATAATGAAAACACTAACTACAATGTTAATCGCTACACTGACGTTAATCACCATGCAAAGCCAAGCTTTTGCGGCCACCAGTGAAGTGACTTGGACAGACTATAAGAAGTATCGCGATATAGATGCTGGCGATGGAAGCCGTAAACATTTTCGTGAAAGAACCTTTAAAGAATTTGAAAAATATTTTGCCGAATTGGCAGAGCGCTTACCTGAAGGGCAGGTATTGAAAATTGATGTCACCGATGTTGATTTAGCCGGAGACACCAATGCCGGTGGAATTCATCGCTTACGTATTGTTAAAGACATTTTTTTTCCGCGCATGAATTTCTCTTATCAACTGGTCAATGCCGATGGTAGCGTGGCCAAAGAAGATACGGTAATACTTAAAGATATGAGCTTTATGATGGGTAGCAACCTTAAATATCGTAATAAATCTTTGGGTTATGAAAAGAGAATGCTTAATGATTGGTTCTTAGAAACCTTTAACGATCTATTGGCTGATAACAAATAACCGACCAATTGGAGTTGAGATTAATGTACTTATTCAGCTTAGAAATATTTACCACAGAGAGCACCGAGAATAACAACATCTCTGTGTAGGCTCGAAGAGCCCTGTGGAGCATCGCGGCTCGGTGGTGAACAGCGACATATTAATTTTATCAAATAAGAGAAAGCTGCTTCGGCAGCTTTTTTATTGTCTATATAAATTGAGATTAATGACTTAGCTGTGTAAGCTAATGTGTATATTTAACCTTCGGAAGTTGTTAATGAAAGCCCTGCTCTTGATGTTTTTTTGCTTATTCACCCTGTCTTTTTCTCATACTTTATACGCACAACAGCAACTCACGCCTACAGTTTCCTTGAAAGATATTTTGAAGGACGATGCCCAGCCAGAAGAACAAACAACTGCAGATGAATTATCTATTGAGGAAAATATCCCTGAGGATGAATACAGACGGGGTCAACCAAGAAGTAGTTTTCAGGGGTTTCTAGCGGCAGTCAAAAAACAAGATTATGCAAAAGCGACAAAATATCTCGACTATAGAAATTTGCCTGCCGAGGTGCTCAATGTTGGTGAAGAAGAGTTAGCGCGTCAGCTTTATGTGGTGTTAAGTAGAACAATATGGGTTGATATTAATGGTATTAGCGATGAGGCAGAAGGTGATTTAGATGAAAAGAATGTCCCTAGCTACCGAGAGTTTTTTGGTAATATAAACACCAAACACGGCTCGATAAAGCTCTTTCTGCAACATGTACCCCGTAAAGACGATAGAGTTAAAATTTGGAAAATATCTAATTCTACCGTGGCAAAAATCCCCAGCCTAAGTCTTGAATATGCTTATACGCCATTAGGAGAATGGTTATCAAAAAACTTACCCGCCATGAGTTTTTTAGGGGTGAAGTTATGGCAATGGCTTTATTTTTTATACATGATTGTTGTTTTTTTTATTGCCGCTAAAATTTTAACCTTAACTTTTAGTTATATGTTGAAACGCTTCAAACCCAATGTATCAGCAGACACCCAACAATTTATTGAGAAACCATTATCTTTATTGCTGACTGTGGTTTTATTAAGGTTTTTTATTCCTGAGGCCAATGCTACACACGAGTCTAGAGCCGTAGCAGAAGGCGCAACTTTACTGACTATTGCTTGGCTGTGGGTACTGTTTCGTTTTGTTGACTTATTGAAAATTAAAATGGCTGAGCGTTTCGTGAAGCAAGATAAGCCATTAGCTGTTTATTTGCTGAGACCGGCAGGTACCGTAATCAAATCAATCATTGCCGTGGCAACGGCGTTAATTTGGTTTGAAAACTTAGGTTTTAGTGCAACTACACTGCTTGCTGGTTTAGGTATTGGTGGTTTGGCCATTGCCCTGGCCGCACAAAAAACCGTTGAAAATATTATCGGGGCGATCACCTTATACACCTCGGCACCAGTGAAGATAGGTGACTTTTGCCGATTTGGTAAACACTTAGGCGTAGTAGAAGAAATTGGCTTACGCGCGACACGAATAAGAACATTAGACAGAACGGTGATTTATATTGCCAATGCCAAATTTATTGAGATGGAAATTGAAAACTTTTCAGAACGAGAAAGGATCGCTTTTCGTCCTAAAATGTATTTAACGCCCACCTGTACTATGGCTAATATAGAAGCTTTTTTAAGTGCTTTACGAACGCATTTTTCAAGCTTAGATACCTTGTCGACTAAACCCCAGCGAGCACATATAAAAGCATGTACCCACCAAGGCATAGAACTAAATATTTTACTTTATGTAGCAACAACCAGTTTTGATGTTTACTTAGATGAAATTAACCAATTAAACTTAACTATTTTGTCACTACTTGAGCAGCATGACTGTCAGTTGCAAATTGTTAGCGATAAAATCTCTGTTTAGATCTAAATAAACTAGCGACTATGAGTTTGTTCAAACCCTGCCAGCACAGTAAATAGTTGCTCTATTTTTTTCACTAAAGGAATTAATAACTGTTGCTGTTCTTTGTTGGCTTGCCAGTGCAGTAAGTCATCGGCAACTTCTTCAACATAAGGTTGAAAGGTGTTTGCAGAGCAGTTAAAACCAACCTCTTTTTTGAAAACAGCTTCGAAACTCGCTTTCTTATGTTCACGTAAGTCAGCTAAGGTGGCATCAGCGGTGAGTGACTTTTTCAAAATAACGGAAATATTTTCGATTAACTGTTGTTCTATAGCTTGGGTCATGGTGTTGTCTTCGTTTTAAAAAATAGGTTACTTAATTAATGTAACTGGCATCATTGTGCTGATTATGTCAGGTTTATTGGCGTTTTGTTAGCTTCGCCAGCAATTTCTCTAACCAATTTAGGCATTAAGAAGCCGGGCAATGTCGCCAGCATTTCTTTGGCAATACTGACTGCTTTTTCTTCACTAACATCAAAGTGAGCCGCTCCTTGCACTTGATCAAATAAATGTAAGTAATAGGGAATAATGCCGGCATCATACATAACCTCGCTTAGCTCTATTAAAGTATTAGCATCGTCATTTATGCCTTTAAGTAACACGCTTTGATTAAATATTGGAATTCTAGCTTGATGTAAAGGCTCAAGTGCCTCAACAAAATCACTTGAGACTTCATTACCGTGATTAATATGCAACACCATGGTGACTTTAAGAGCAGTACTTGCTAACAACGCCACCAAGTTAGGGGTTACTCTATTAGGGATCACCACAGGTAAACGAGTATGAATTCGTAAGCGTTTAATATGGGGGATTTGTTCAATTTGCTTAATAAGCCAAGCGAGATGTTCATCACTTGCCATTAAAGGGTCACCACCACTAAAAATAACTTCTGAAATAGTTTTATGCTTGGCAATATAATTCAATGCTTGCTGCCAGCGCTGCTTATTAGGGCTATTTTCTTGATAAGGAAAATGGCGGCGAAAGCAGTAGCGACAATTTATTGCACAACCCGGCTTTACTATCATTAACACACGGCTTTTATACTTGTGTAATAAGCCTTCAACAGCAGCAGCGTGTTCTTGCAATGGATCTTGGCTAAAGCCTTCAGTGACGACAAACTCTTCGTTTAATGGCATAACTTGTTTGAGCAAAGGATCATTTATATCGCCTTTTTTCATGCGCTTTATAAAGGGTTTAGGCACACGCACAGGAAACAATTGTCGCGCTTTAAAGTGTTGTTTATAGTCATCAGCTGCAATATCCAGCATCTTTAACAATTTTTCTGGCTCAGTAATGACTTCGCGTAAATCTTTTTGCCAACGGGTCTGCAAATCAGCGTGGATTTGCGGTATTATCTGCGGTAATTCTATTTTCAAAGGTTAACCTCGGCTTAGTAAGTGGCTATTTTAAAGGTTATCCGCTAACAAAAAAAGAGCATAATCATGGCTAATTTCAGTACTAACCAATTTAAAGCGGGACTTAAAATCATGCTTGATGGCGAACCTTGCAATATTCTTGAAAACGAATTGGTTAAGCCGGGCAAAGGTCAAGCCTTTAGCCGCGTTAAAATTCGTAAACTAGTGTCAGGTAAAGTGTTAGAAAAAACCTTCAAATCAGGTGAGTCAGTGGAAGGCGCTGATGTAATGGATATTGAGTTAGCTTATCTTTATGCTGATGGTGAATTTTGGCATTTCATGAACAATGACACTTTTGAGCAAATTGCCGCTGACGATAAAGCGGTTGCCGAGACAGTGAAATGGTTAGTAGAAGGGGATGTTTGTACTATCACTTTATGGAACAACTCGCCTATTTCAGTTACGCCACCTAATTTTGTGGAAATTGAAATCACTGAAACTGATCCCGGCTTAAAAGGTGATACCGCAGGAACGGGCGGCAAGCCGGCGACACTGGCAACGGGGGCGGTAATACGCGTACCTTTGTTTGTGCAAATAGGTGAAAAAGTAAAAATTGACACGCGCTCTGGTGACTATGTTTCAAGAGCAAGTACTAAATAAGGAATTTTTTATCATGAAAGCCAGTATATTATTATTGTCTGTAGCATTGAGTGGTCTTACTTTACCCACATTAGCTATTGAATTGCCAAGCTCGTTAACCGAAAAGTTAGCGGACAGTAAAAAAGTAGCAGCAGTTAAAAGTAATGCCTTGATAAGTTATGCAGCAAGTCAACTGGGTCTGTCAGAAGAAAAGGTTGCCGGCGGTTTGGGAGCGATTTTTAAAGTGGCTAAAGATAACTTATCGAAAGAAAACTTTTCGATGTTAAGTAGCGCAGTGCCTGATATTAATAGTTACATTAAGCAAGCACCAACATCTTCAGTATCAGCCATCACGTCATTGCTGGGTAGTAATGAAACCAGTAAAAAGGCTGAAAGTGCCAACTATTTAGATTCAGCTTTTAAAACACTTGGCATTCCAAAAGAAAGCTTACCTAGCATGGTTAACACTGTCTCAAGTTATTTAGAAAGTAATGGCTATGGTGATGCAGCAGGTATGCTGAAGAAAGGTTTAAGCTTCTTATAAAAGAAAAGCGCTAGTAACGTAAGTACTAGCAATATAAGCGTTAATATTAAAAGCCGATAGTCTCTATCGGCTTTTTTGTTTTCAGGAAGGTCGGCGACTATTATTTTGGCGTTACTTGATGAATATGGACATCACGTTGTGGAAATGGAATGTGAATATTGGCGTTATCTAAGGCAAGGTAAATACTGGCGTAAGCTTGATATTTTGCCGTATAAAGGTTGACAGTGGGCGTCCATAAACGAATAGCCAGTGTAATAGCACTGTCTGAAAACTCATCTATACCGACTTGTAGTTTTTTATTATCACCAATAATATCAAGGGATAATATTGTTTCTTCGAGTAATTTTACCACCTCTAATGGATTATGCTCATAAGAAATGCCGACGCTTAATTCAAGCAGTGAATCATTACGCGAGTTATGTAATATTTCGCCGACGATATGCTTATTAGGCACAGTAATGCTGACATCATCTTCATTTTTTAACAACGTATAGGCAAGCAACACTTCTTCAACAACACCGGTCACACCGTGTACCGTTATCGTATCACCAACAACAAAAGGTCGGATAAGAATAATGTTAAAACCAGCCGCATAATTAGCCAGTAAACCTTGCAAGGCTAAACCAGCACCTAGCGAAATAGCGCCAATTGCGGCAATAAAAGGTGTCACACTAATGCCTAATTTACTCAATGACACTATGGTGATCATTATCACGATAACCATTTTGGTGGTGTTAGATAAAAACTGGCTTAAGGTGATATCGAGTTTATTTTTAAGGCATAACTTTAATACCCAAGCCGATATTTTACCCGCGAGTATATAACCAATAATAAAAACAATAAGAGCACCAACAAGTTGAAAGCTATAATTGGTAAAAAACTCAATAATGATATTGTAAATATTGGCGACTTGATCGATTTCTTCTTTTAGTAAGTTAGTCGGTGTTAGTGAGGTGTTGCTTTTTTCAGCATTATTGGCAAGTTGGGCAGTAAACACAATTATTCCTTCATATATGGGTATAGCTCAATATTAACTTATTTCACGGTTAAACCAAGAGAGCGACAAGGGATTATTTTAATTTATTTCGCCAATTTTTAACAGAAAATATGGCTGGCAGTGGTTGTATCGCTATTGGCTGAGATACGCTATAGTGAAAATTGATGATCTAGGGAGTAGTGAATTTGTTTGACCTTGATAATAAAAAAATGGCTGCGGTAGTTTCTAGCTTTCAAGTGCCTGTTAAACCAAAAGTCTTATCTGAAATAGATGAGTTGATGACAGAAAAAGAACCGAATATTGATGCTATTGCCGCTTTAATATCAAGTGATGTCGGCCTGTCTGCCACTATTTTGAAAATTATTAATTCGCCACTTTATGGTATGAATAGGCGTATATCGGAAATAAAGCAAGCGGTTATGATGCTGGGTTTAAAGACAATCAATAGCTTAGTCACAGCGACACTACTTAAGCAATCTTATGTGGGTAAGGCGAGTATATCATTAGAAAGATTTTGGGATGATGCCAACGATGTAGCGAATGCCATGACTTTTATTGGTAGTAAAGTTAAGAGTAAAGTACCAGTAGAAGTACTTTATAGCATAGGATTATTTCATCATTGCGGTATTCCCTTATTAGCCTTGAAATTTCCAAATTACAAAGATGTGTTGGTTGAAGCAAATAGCTCTCAAGAAAACTTTACTGCTATAGAAGAGCGGTATTATCAAACCAATCATGCCGTACTTGGTTACTATGTTGCTTCTTCTTGGCACTTACCTAAAGAAATATGTCAACTAATACTCCAGCACCACGATAATAATTATTTATCTAGTGATGCTGAGGAAGAATATAAAATTGCCTTTGCGGCACTTAAAGCTGCTGAGAATATGGTCGAGCGGGCTAAGCGCTTTAACTACTCGGAGCAGTGGCAAGAATCTGAAGAGCAATTACTAAATATATTAGGCATTACCGTAGCCGATTATGCTGATTTAGAAGATGATTTTTCCGAGTTTTTTTAAAATCTACTTTAGACCTTATTTTAAGGTAATACTTTAAAGTATTACCTTGTCGGTGTTAAATGCAAAAAATAGCCCCGGCCAGCAAACGTTAGTTGGTAAGTGGTTTCATTAGCACTACCGCTTACCTTGTATTGCTCTAACAACCCCTTTTCTGTTAATAAAGTCAGCATGGTATTTGAAAGCTCCGCGAGTTTAGCTTTAGCGCGAATTTCCATTTTGGTGGCTACACCTTTAAATGAATACAGTGCTTTAATGATAGCTGCCTCAGCTTCAGATATTGAAGGTAGTTCACCAATATACGCTGGATATTGATCTTGAGGGAATTTTCCGTGAACACTTTTATATGACGCCTGTATTGCTTGTATGTCATTGTCTTTATCTCCTGTTAATGCAAAAGTATGAAACACGCCTGTTTCTTTACTTAGGTAATCAACCTTGGCGAGAAAAATAGGCAGCTCGCAACCTTGGGCGACATGATAAAAGCCAGTTTTCCACTTCGTTACTGCGCCACGAGTGCCTTCAGGCGTGAACAAGAAAAATACCCGATTGCCTTTTTGAGAGTCAATAAAGGCTTTTATTTGTTCAACTTGCCCTTCTCCTTTTGGTGATCTGTCTATCGGCATAGCGCCTAGCCACATTAACCATGTTCCTAAAACTGGAACTTTGCACAAGCTATCTTTAATGGAGAAGTAGATTTTTACATCTTGTAATATGGCAGCACCAAGGGCGTAGAAAAAATCCCAATTGGACGTGTGTGGTGCTGCAATGGCGACACCAGCCCCTTCGGGTGGGAATTTACACACTTTCCAACCTGATAATTTGAACCATAACTTAAACAATGATTTTAAAAAGTATTTGGTGAATATTCCGTCAAAGATCGTTTTTTCGCGAATAGAAGGTAATTTTTTAGACATAAGGCACATCAATAAAGGGATGTAAAATAAACAATGAAGGGGATTATAGCACTATTTTTCTTTTCTAATAGTTTTCTGAACTGGTTGAAATTAGAATTTAGAACACCATATATATTGTCCTATTCAGAGTGCTTTTTATTCATTAACCCGTAAAGGTAAAACCATGACCAATGCATTAGCAACTTATGCCTTGCAAATAAGCTCACTTGAAAAAACCTATAAAGGCGGCTTTCAAGCGCTTAAAGGTATTGATTTAAGCGTTAAACAAGGCGATTTCTTTGCTTTGTTAGGCCCTAATGGCGCAGGTAAATCAACCACCATCGGGGTGATAACCTCTTTAGTGAATAAAACACAAGGTCAAGTAAAGGTGTATGGGTATGACATTGATACTGATTTAGAAAAAGCAAAATCTTTTATTGGTTTAGTACCACAAGAATTTAACTTCAATCAGTTTGAACCCTTGATGAATATTTTGGTTAATCAAGCGGGTTATTATGGCGTTGACAAAAAAACAGCGATTGCGCGCGCTGAAAAATATTTAAAACAATTAGAATTGTGGGATAAGCGCAATATGCCTGCGCGTACATTATCGGGCGGCATGAAGCGCCGATTAATGATTGCCCGTGCTTTAATGCATGAGCCGCAAATGCTTATTTTAGATGAGCCAACCGCAGGTGTTGATATCGAAATTCGCCGTGGTATGTGGGACTTTTTGCAAACATTAAATGCGCAAGGGATTACCATTATTTTAACGACGCATTATTTAGAAGAAGCTGAAACTTTGTGTCGTAATATTGCTATTATCGATGACGGTAAAATCGTTGAAAACACTAGCATGAAAGCCTTGTTATCGAAATTAGACATTGAAACTTTTGTGTTAGACTTAGCACCTTTTGCCAATGAAATCACTTTACATGACATTGGCTATCGCATTATTGATGATCATACCTTAGAAATTGATGTACAAAAAACACAAAACTTAAATGCCGTATTTGAACAATTGTCTGCTCAAGGTGTCGAGGTATTAAGTATGCGTAACAAAAGTAATCGCTTAGAAGCTTTGTTTGTTAATCTTATTTCTAACAAAGAGCCGGCTAAAGACGCTAATAATAAATCTGCAAAAGAGGCTAAATAATATGAATAACGCTATCGCCTTGAAAAGTATTTTAACTAAAGAAATTCAACGATTCACGCGGATTTGGGTGCAAACCTTAGTGCCTCCCGCCATCACTATTAGCTTGTACTTTGTTATTTTTGGCTCACTTATTGGCTCTCGCATTGGTGAAATGGGCGGTTTTGATTATATGTCGTTTATTGTGCCTGGGCTGATCATGATGAGTGTGATCACTAACTCATACTCTAATGTTGCTTCCTCATTTTTTAGCGCTAAATGGCAGCGTAATGTTGAAGAAATGTTAGTAGCACCCGTGCCTAATTGGGTGATTGTTGCCGGTTATGTGGGTGGCGGTATGGCGCGCGGCATATTAGTTGGCTTAATTGTGACCTTAGTGTCGCTATTGTTTGTCGATATACAAATTCATAATATTTGGGTGATCATCGCCACAGTATCATTAACCTCAGCAACCTTTGCCTTAGGTGGCTTAATAAATGCTATTTTTGCCGGCAGCTTTGATGATATATCAATTATTCCAACTTTTATTTTAACACCGCTAACTTATCTGGGTGGCGTGTTCTATTCGATTAGTTTGTTGCCTGACTTCTGGCAAGGTGTTTCTCAACTTAACCCCATTGTTTATATGGTCAATGCTTTTCGTTATGGTTTTTTAGGTGTATCTGATGTCAGTATCACTACCGCTTTTGCCGTGATTGGCTTTTTTATTATTACCCTGTTTACTATTGCGATGACATTGATCAGCAAAGGCATAGGGTTGCGCAGCTAGTAGGCGAGATTTCAATCGCGCGAACAAGTTCCCGCCTATCAAAAGGATAAACAATGACCAATAGCGTTACCGGCGACTCAAAAGCTATTATCACTAATCAACAGGGCATACATGAGAAGCTTGATGAAGTGGTGCAAAAGCACTTAACGCATCCTTTTCAAAAGCCTTATCAAGCTCATACTGAGCAAGCTTTTGCGGAGATGAATTTAAGAGTAAATGAATTTTTAGAAGCTAATCCTCAAGGCGAAGTTATTCTCGATGCCTGTTGTGGCGTAGGACAAAGTACTCGACTTTTGGCAGAGCAAAACCCACAAGCATTGGTTATTGGCGTAGATAAATCGGCGCACCGCATTAATCGTAGAGTAGCAGGGCGTAATATTGAAGACTCTACCGAAGAGGAAGACTCTAAAACTCAAAATTATCATTTAGTGCGTGCGGATTTAAATGACTTTTATCGTTTAGTCAAAGCGGCTAATTGGCCGGTGGCTAAGCATTATATTTTGTATCCTAACCCTTGGCCTAAATCAAAACATTTGCAACGTCGCTGGCATGGTAGTGCCGTATTTCCAGCAATGACCAGTATTGGTAAAGCACTTATTTTGCGCAGCAACTGGCCGTTGTATCTGCAGGAGTTTCAACAAGCTGCTAAACAGGTTAATTTATTTGGTGATATTACTGAGCTGAGCATTGAAGCGCAGCCGTTGACTCCATTCGAGGCTAAATATCAAGCGAGTGGGCAAACTTGTTGGCAATTAACGCTTAATCGTCGATAAAGTAATTAAAGTGCTGGTATCAAGAGTCATGAGAAAATCACTAAGCAGGTTAAAATTCAGAGCAATATGTTGTTTACTTAACGACCTAGAGCGAATAGCAGATCGTTCCACCGCTGCCAAATAAACCTTCATATATAGGACATTGCATATATGTAAATAATCAAGTTAAACGAACTTCAACTTTCGCCCCCTTAATTGCACTCTGAAGAAGTTGAATTCTTTCCACAAATAATAAAACCGTCTGCTGCGTAAACAATATCTGCATCAACTGCTGAGTAAAACTTCTTACGAAGCTCTCTAAATTTAACCCCATAAAGGTTGTTTGTCAGAAAAACCAATAGCTCGTCATCTTTATCATTTCGGGTCAAAAAAGTTCTAAATCCAACCCAACCACCATCATGCGTCATGTTATGGGGCGACTTGCTATCAACAAACCAACCAAAATTATAGTTATAGGTTGAACCATCAGCCAGCGTGGTACGCCTAAATGCTTCCAGCTTTTCTGATTCTGGTAACAAGGTGTTGTTTAGTAAGCCTTTATGCCACTTTAAAAGGTCTCCTACAGTGGAATAAACAGCCCCATCTCCTGTCACCCCCTCAATTTTATACAAATCGAGTAGTTCATCGTTATCTTGCCCAAACACTCTAGACGGAAACTCTGTTTGTTTAGATAAAATGGTGAAGACGCGGGAATTTGACATATTAAGTGGTCGAAAGATGTTCTGATATGAAAAATCTTCCAATGACTGATTGGATAATCTTTCGATAATGGCGGCAAGTACAACATATCCAGTATTACTGTATTCAAATTTAGTATCGGGAACGAAATCCAATTTAGGCTTGTGAACACTGAACAAATTCAGCATATCTTGATTTGTAAAAGCTTGCTGATCCCAATAAATATCAGACAGGTCTTCATAATCGACTATTCCAGAGGTGTGATTAAGTAACTGACGCACAGTAATAGTAGAATAAGGAAATTCTTTTAAAATATTTTTAACATTATCATCATATTTCAATTTACCTTGATATTTGAGTAGCATGATCCCAAAGGCTGTAAATTGCTTTGAGACTGAAGCAAGATTGAAAGATGAATCGATTGTTATAGGAGTGTTTTTATGTGGATGAAGTTTACCAACAGCTTTGCTGTAGAGTACTTTGCCATTGCGGGCATAAAGAAAGGTGCCACTGATTTCTTTTTTCACATCTAGTCTATCAATCCATTGGTCAAAGTCTGCTAACTTCTGTTGTTCGTTTTTTTCCGTTACTTGGATATTTCTCTTTGTGAGTGAGGATGAAATAGCATTCGAGTTCACTAGAAGCAATCCCAAAAAGATGCACGATATAGTAATTTTCACTTCATATTCCTTGTGTTACTTGTAAAACGACAATCGACTATATAAGTTTTATTTTGTTTGTCAATTTAATAGGAAAATCATGGTATTCAACTAAATTGTGATAATGACTGGTATGCAGAGAAAAATCTTAAAACTAATTGTGGAATGTCAGTTTTCGTATTAAGTGATACCGGAGGATACTTTCAAATATTAGGGCAGCCATAAACTAAACCAATATATTAAATTTTACGTGCCTATGCACTTTGCTCAGGAAATCAGTAGCAGGCTTAGCTTTCACCTGTAGGAGAGGATTTGTCCTAGATCTCTTTTAAAAATCACGGTTAAAACCGTTCCTACAAACAATAATGCCGCATTAAATAATAGCTCCTGAGTTATCTACATAGCCATGAAATTTTATTATTCGCTGACACACTCAACATTATTTATGAAGTTCCACCTATTAAATCGCTATTTTATAGTGATATTCACCACTTTTAAACACTTCGCAAAAACCAAAATACATTAATTTCTTTTAAATCATAGCATTAGTTAGTTGGCATAATCATTGATTATAAATACTGTAATCAATATTTTTAAAGGAAATTAATGATGAAAGCCGTGAAAAGTAAAATATTAATGATAATATTTACCCTAGTTATGTGCACACAAGCGGGATTAATTTACGCCAGTTCATTGGTTAATTAGTTTCGTTATAGTTATTATCAGCACTCTTTACGCGGAAAGTAGAAGACATTTGCGTGTTTTTTTATTAAAGTTCACTGCTTAAATGTATAACTTTTAATGAATCCGTATGATCACGTCGAAGCGTACTGCACAAGCAACACCAGAAGCCTTACATAGAATTTTCACTATTGCTGAAGCGCCAGACTCCACGTTAGGGCGCATTGAGCAAGAAATTTCTCACAATCTTATCGGTTTTTTAAATAATCGTATTGTTGCCAGCAAAAATGCTTTAACGGATATTGAACAAGACTTTATTTGCCCACGCATCCCTGAGCAACCAGAATTTGTTTCTGATCACATTCATCACCTGTTAGATAAGCTGGTGGCGCAATCTGTACATACAGCCAGCCCTAGCTTTATTGGTCACATGACTTCTGCTTTACCTGCCTTTATTCTACCTTTGTCTAAGTTGATGGTGGGCTTAAATCAAAACTTAGTGAAAGTGGAAACGTCGAAAGCTTTTACGCCCTTAGAGCGGCAAGTACTAGGCATGATGCATAACTTAGTCTATCAAGAAGACGAGAGTTTTTATCAAGCTTGGATGCACAGCGCTCAGCATTCTTTAGGCGCTTTTTGTTCTGGTGGCACTGTCGCCAATATCACCGCCCTTTGGGTCGCTCGTAACAAACTACTTAAAGCGGATGGTGACTTTAAAGGCATTACTCGTTCTGGTTTATTTGCCGCCTTGCAGCATTACGGTTACCAAGACTTAGTTATATTGACTTCAGAGCGTGGCCACTACTCATTGCAAAAATCTGCGGATATTCTCGGTATTGGTCAAGATAGTGTTATTGCGATTGAAACCGATGAAAATAATAAAATAGATTGTCAAAAATTAGCACAAAAATGTCAGCAGCTTAGTGCGCAAAATATTAAAATATTGGCGATTGTTGGTGTTGCGGGCACCACAGAAACTGGTAATGTTGATCCACTTGATAAAATAGCGGATATTGCCGAGCAATATCAGTGTCATTTTCATGTTGATGCTGCGTGGGGTGGGGCAACTTTATTGTCTAATAAACACCGCTATTTACTTAATGGTATTGAGCGTGCTGACTCAGTGACTATTGATGCTCACAAGCAAATGTACGTACCTATGGGGGCGGGCGTTGTCGTATTCAAAGACCCTTCTTCTGTGGCTGATATTGAACACCATGCTGAATATATACTGCGTAAAGGCTCAAAAGATTTAGGTAGTCATACTTTAGAAGGTTCTCGCTCGGGCATGGCAATGTTAGTGTATGCCAGCTTACATATTATTAGTCGTCCGGGTTATGAAATGTTGATTAACCGAGCGATAGATAAAGCT
>Ga0209826_1000429_pt1 | contig 30751 bp, 34 predicted proteins | sample GOMGulsemesocosm_5_FD_184637 | JGI IMG/M metagenome (GOLD analysis project Ga0209826, IMG submission 184637) | Methane-oxidizing microbial communities from mesocosms in the Gulf of Mexico - GOM15C Gulf of Mexico (SPAdes) (version 2) | ecosystem: Environmental > Aquatic > Marine > Cold seeps... | reverse complement strand
TGCAGGTTAAGGTCAATCACGGAGATGAAGCTGATGAGGTTTTCTCAACTTTGATGGGTGATGTTGTTGAACCAAGGCGTGACTTTATTCAACAAAATGCTCTTAAAGTCCGCGTTTTGGATGCATAAATCCGCGTTTAAGTCTGAATTAACCTATTTTATATAGGTAAGAGAAAGAAAAATTTATAAAGGCGCATGTAGGCTATTTGTTTTACGACAAAAGTCACATATTATGCGCCTTTATAGTCTGTAGTTATAGGAATTGAACACCGTATGAAACGTCTAGCAGTATTTGGATTATTGATCGTTGGAACTATCGTTACCCAACCGGCTTTAGCGGCAAACTCTATTCCAAAAGACATGTTGGAAGACGCAGAATATATGATGCGCAAAGTGGTTAAAGACATCCACGCTTTTAACTTGCGCGATGTTATAACAGATCAAACCCTGGACAAATCCATCCGCGTCGTCGGCCGCGTCCAAAAATTCACACCTGCGCGAAAAGATGTCAAAACAGGCGAAGTCTATTCCTGTTCACTTGTCTCCCTAAAGACCAAGATTACAGCCGGCAAAACAGCTCGTAAAAACATCAAACGCAAAGACGAGATTTGCAAAGGCAAGACTTCCGGGCGCGTTACGTACGCGGCAAACATCAAATAATTTCTGGACCGGTAATCGAACAAAGAACCGCCCTTCATGACCCTCTCTCTATTTTTGCCTTAATATGGTACCTTTTTTGAGTACACTGTCCCTATATTGAAAAAGAACCGCCCTTCATGACCCTCTCTCTATTTTTGCCTTAATATGGTACCTTTTTTGAGTACACTGTCCCTATATTGAATTTTGGGCCGTGAAATACCTATATTTATGAAAAAACCATCCAGTAAAACGCCCGGAAAAAAGGCACCTAGCAGCTACGACCAGCGAACGCCTGCACCGAAGAAAAAACCGGCCGCATCCAAGACTGCAAAAAAATCAACGCCAAAAAAGAAAACCGCCAAACCTGCAGCCACACCTCCAAAAGCTCGCAATAACCTAATTAGGGGGATGGTGAACTGGGGCGGTACATTGGTTTTATGGGGCATTCTCATTGTTGGTATTGTCTTTGGATATTTTGCCTACACCTTGCCTGACATCTCTGGCATAGACATCATCGAGAAACGACCCTCCCTTGTTCTTAAATCCGTAGATAATGTGCGTTTTGCAACTTATGGGGATTTGTATGGGCGTATGCTAAAACCTGAACAAATACCCGAGCGCATGAAACAAGCAGTTCTTGCCACGGAAGACGCCCATTTTTATACCCATTTTGGAATTAATCCCTTAAGTTTGATCCGTGCAATGTGGCGTAATTATCAAGCTGGCCGCATCGTTGAGGGCGGCAGTACCATTACCCAACAACTTGCCAAAAACCTGTTTTTGACACCCAAACGCAACATTCAACGTAAAATTCGCGAAGTATTATTGGCCTTTTGGTTGGAGGCGACCTACAGCAAAGAAGAAATTCTCGCGCTTTATCTCAACCGAATGTATTTTGGGTCTGGAACTTTTGGAATTGATGCTGCCACGCGCAAGTATTTTGCAAAAGACATCAAAAACCTGAGCACAGTTGAAGCTGCCATGTTGGCAGGCCTGCTAAAAGCACCCACATATTACGCCCCAACAGCAAACATTAAACGCGCGCAAAAGAGGTCCACAGTGGTCCTGCGACGCATGCAATCTGTCGGCTACCTGACGGACGCAGAAGCCAATAAAATGGTAAAAAGCCCTGCAATTTTGCGTAATGCCGGCAGTAATTTTAAGAATGTTCGGTATTTTTCAGATTGGGTTGTCACTGAGGTTCGAGCGCTTCTTGGACGAACAGAACAAGATTTGGTAATTACAACAACCCTTGATATGGCCTTGCAAAAAGCGGCAGAAAAATCTGTTGAAAAACAGCTGTCAAAGAATGGTAAATCCTACAAAGTCACGCAGGCAGCGTTAATTGCTTTAAGTCCAGACGGCGATGTGAAAGCCATGGTTGGCGGCAGAAGCTATTCGTCATCGGCCTTTAACCGGGCAACCTCTGCACGCCGGCAACCAGGTTCAATCTTTAAGACAATTGTCTATACAGCTGGTTTCGAAGCAGGCCGATCTCCTGATGATATTTATGTGGACGGTCCCATTAATATCAATGGCTGGAAGCCAAAAAATTATACGCGCCGATATGCAGGACGTATGACGTTACGCGATGCTTATGCAAAATCCATCAATACAGTTGCCATTAAACTTGGCGAAGATGTTGGTCGTGGTAATATCGCAAAAATGGCGGCTAAAATGGGATTGACCGGAAAAATGGCGACCCATCCGTCCATTTCGCTGGGAACCAACGAGGTGACCTTGCTTGAAATAAGCGCGGCCTACGCGGTCATTGCCAATGGCGGAAAAGGTGTCCTTCCTTTTGCCGTGCTCGAGGTTCGAAATAGGCACGGAAAGCTCCTGTATAAGCGCAACAGTTCTGGATTGGGCCGTATGATCAGCGGTCAAACTGTCAACAAAATGCGCGATGTGATGACAACCGCCCTTAAATCCGGCACTGGCCGTGCAGCAAACCCGGGTTTTGCTGCAGCCGGAAAAACCGGCACAACGCAAGATTACCGGGATGCTTGGTTTATTGGCTTCACTCCCGATCTTGTCACTGGCGTTTGGTTTGGAAACGATAACGGGGCCGCCACGAAAAAAGTAACGGGCAGTAACTTGCCATCTTTTGCTTGGAAAGACTTTATGATCCGGGCTAAAGGAAAACGGGAGCCCACAGTATTTGTCGCAGCAACAGAAAAAGCGACGCCGTCTCAGGGAAGTATTTGGGACCGCATCGTTCAAACATTTAGCAGCTCAGACAGCAAGCCTGCTAAAAACGCCCCCATTTACGAAGAACCCGAAGAAGAGAAGCCCTAACCATCGTTTAGGCAGTTTGTTGTTTACGGGGATAGACCACAGCATAGAAAAACAAATTGGTTCCGACCCCCATTAGAAAAACGGTGGTAACCATGGGCATTTGCGTTCCCACATACAGCTCACCGACGATCAGGCCAAGAAAGGCTGCAAAGCCTAGGATGATAAAACCTAATAACCCAGAGGCAGCTCCCGCTTTTGCGGGAAAGGGATGAATTGCTGCAGCCTGACATTGGGGCATAACCATTCCAACACCTATGTTGTAGATAAGCATCGGACCAACAATCGCTAGGGGGTGTAATATATCGCCAAGGGCCAATAGCAACAGCATGCTTCCGCCAATAAATGTAAAGAGAGCTCCGATCTGAAGCGATTTGTGTAGATTTAGCCTTCGGGTGATTAGCGGCCCCACTAGCGTTCCGCATATAAAACCAAGCACCACAATACAAAAATAATATCCAAAATGGTCTATTGGAATGCCCATGACATTTATCAAAACAAAGGAAGATCCTGACAAATAGGCAAAAAATCCACCAAAACACAGCGCCGCTGTAATGGCATATCCCACAAATTCCAATGATGATAAGATTTCAATGTAATTGGTCGCCATTCTATCCGGTGACAAGGCTGTAAGATCTCGCCTCGGCAGTGTCTCTTGGATAAAAAATACCAAGACTATTGCCAGGACCAAAGTATAGAATCCTAGAGCGGAAAACACTCCCTCCCATCCATAAGAGAGGGCAATATAACCACCGATAATGGGAGCAAGTGCGGGTGCAAATCCCATATAGGTGCCCATTCTTGACAACTGTAACGCAGCGGCATCTCTATGAAATAGATCACGAGCCATGGCGCGCGGAATAACTATGGCGCTGCAAACACCGAAACTCTGTAGCAACCGATATAAGGTCAACTCTTCAATGGTTACTGACCGCTGGCAGGCAAAACAGGCAACAGCAAATGTGACAAGACCGAGAGTTAAAATGTTTTTGCGGCCAAAGCGATCAGATAGAGGGCCAATAATAAGCTGAAACGCAGCAACTCCAATCATAAAGACACTTAAAGTCCATTGGACTTCAGACACCGGTGCTGCAAAAACATCAGACAAAAGGGGAAGGCTGGGCAAATACATGTCCGTTGACAGTGGGCCAAGGGCCACTGCAGCAGACAGAAATAGCGTAAATGGTAGCGTATCAGGTCGGAGGCTTTTCATTATTATTCTTCAACTAAATAAAGCTTAACTGACGCAATTTACTCTAGTTAGTTGTATCATATTTATGAAATGAAGTCCCGTTTATTTTAATCCACTTTTTTGCCCGTTCCATTTCTGGAAACAATTTCTCAGTCAAATCCCAAAACTCTTTCTTATGGTTCAAGTGACGTAAATGAGCGACTTCATGGGCAACAACATAGGACAACACCTCTTCTGGCATCAGGAAAAGCCGCCACGAAAAATTCAAATTCCCAGCAGATGAACAACTTCCCCACCGGCTTTTTTGATCTCGAATAGTGATACGGCGAACAGGCTCATCAATGAGCGAGCAATAGTAGGTTGTTTTTAAAGTAAGTTGGATCTTGGCTTCCCGCCTGATCCAATCCCGAACCCGCCGCGGTAAATGAGGCAAATCACCGGAGACAAGAATTTTGCCATCCGCTGCCCAGACCCCCCGCTTGGAATGCGGTGTATGACAAATGGTATGCGGCTTTCCCAATATGGGAATAACTGCGCCGTCTTCAAAGGCAACCGACGGCTCAATATCCTTAACGGCATTTGCAATCCAGCCCAGTTCAGACTGCAGGAAAGCCAATCCATTTTTGAGAGAAACCCGCTTTGGCAAAACAAGCTCCACAACACCACTTGGTCGAACTTTCAGTTTTATGTTTTTGGCGCGCGCCGATTTGATAATATTAACTGGGATATGACGCCCAGAAAAATCAAAATAGGGGGCAGGTTCTAAATGAAAGGTAAGTGTGCCCACGCCTAACTGGCATCTTCTTCTGGCCACGACACGATATAATCTTCAACATCGCCCGCAATGCGTTCAGAAACCGACCGGCTTCGAACGGATATGCCGGCCTCATGCACGGTGTCAGGAGATCCTGATACAAGGGGATGCCACCAAGTCAGGGTCTTTCCCTCGGACAAACGGCGATAAGCGCAAGTTTTTGGCATCCAAGCCAGTTCTGGAACCAATTTTGGTGTCATGGTGACACAGTCAGGGACAAGCCGTGCCCTGTTCTCGTAATTCATACACCGGCAACTACCCAAATCCAACTGCCGGCAAGCCACATTCGTATAGGCGATTTCTAAAGTATCTTCGTCTTCCAGTTTCAGAAGACAGCATTTAGCGCAACCATCACAGAGGGATTCCCACTGTTCTTTGTTCATTTCAGATAAGGGAATTTCTTCCCAAAAGGGTTTATCTGCCACTTAATCAACCTTCATCAACACGTCGTACTGTTATTTTAAAGTATCATGCTTTTTGATGAAATTGCTAACGCGCGGTGCAATAAATTCTCTGAACTTTGATCCGTTAAAGACGCCGTAATGACCTACACCGGCTTGCTCGTAGTGATCTTTCTTGGTTTTGGCCAAATTCGTGCACAGATCATGGGCTGCAACGGTTTGTCCCACGCCTGAAATATCGTCAAGCTCGCCTTCCACGGTCAACAAGGCTGTTTTGCGAATGGTTGACGTATCCACGAGGCGATCGCCGCGATACATCATCTCGCCTTTTGCCAAAGATTGCTTTTGAAACACGGTTTCTATGGTTTGCAGATAATATTCAGCACTCAAATCCATGACCGCATTATATTCAGAATAGAACGTCCGATGCTTCTCAGCATTATCCCCATCGCCCTCGACCAAATGATCGAACTGGCGCATATGGGCGTCTACATGGCGGTCCAAATTCATGCTGACAAAACCGCCAAGCTGCAAGAACCCAGGATAAACTCGGCGAAATGCCCCCGGATAGACCACAGGAACATGATGAATTACCGTTTGTTCAAACCGTTCAATGGAATTGTCCATCGCAAGCTCGCATGGGACCGTTGGATGACGGCGCGTATCAATGGGGCTGCCCATTATGGTCATAGATGTGGGTAAATTCGGATCATCATCTTCAGACATCAGTGCAACGGCTGCTAACACAGGAACGCCGGGCTGACAGACAGCCAACACATGTGAATTTGGTCCAAGAACACCTAAAAATTCGCGCACATAGTCGATATAGTCATCGAGATCAAAACCACCGTCACTTAAAGGGACAGCTGCGGCGTCAATCCAGTCGGTGATATACACATCATGACCGGGCAACATAGCTTCAACAGTGCCGCGCAATAGAGTGGCAAAATGGCCAGACATTGGAGCAACAATTAGAAGCTTCGGATCATTTTTGGATGTGTCACGCTTGAAGTGCAATAACTGACCAAAGGGAAGTTCGTGGACGATTTCTTCTGTAACCGAAACGCTTTTTCCATCGATCACAGTCTCATTCAAACCAAACTCCGGCTTACCATGGTTTTGGGTCATCTCTGCAAACAGCTCGTATGAGGCTGCGAGTTTTCTGACCGCCGGCAATTCAGCGAAGGGATTGAACGGGCTTCTTAATAATTGAGATTGAAATTGGGCCGCGATACGGGCGGGAGAGACCGCCAGTCTCTGTAACTCATTAAACTGATAGAGCAATGATCGCACTCCTAATGCCAAAACAACAACTGTAATGCTGCAGTGTAACAGAATTTACGCTGCGCCGCAACATAACAACATTTCGATGAAAGAATGTGTCTATTAAGTGCCACTTTCACTCGTGACCTGTTACACTTAGAAGATGTACCGACAAACAGGGGTCCACTATGCGTTTTTCTTTACGCCTATTTGCAATGGCAATTATATTTCTAGGAGCGGCTTCCGCGACAACCATATTGACAGCGCGTCAAGCTTCTGCAGATATCCTATTTGGTAATCACGAAGTCTTCGACGCGGTTATTCAGAATAACGTTAAGGGTGTCGAAGCCTATCTCCTTAAAGGAGATAACGTAAATATCCGTGATAACAGCAAAGTTCCGCTGATCAGCCGAGCTGCAGAAAACGGAGCCTTAAAAATTGTCAAAATCCTCATTGAACACGGGGCAAATGTGAATTTGGACGACAAACTTGGTAACTCCACTCTCATGCATGCGGCAGTTCAAGGCCACGCAGAGGTTGTAGATCTGTTACTAAATTCAGCTGCAAAAATTGATGCTGAGAACAAACAAGGCGAAACGTCGCTTATTAAAGCCGCGCAAAATGGTCAGCTGGATGTGGTGAGGGTGCTTATTCAAAAAAGCGCGGATGTCATGCTCACTGATTTTACGGGGCGATCAGCTCTCGACCATGCCAGAGATAACCGCCACCGCGCTGTTGAAAAGCTACTTCTAACGCAGCAATAACTTTAAGGAGCTTCGGCTTCTTTCAAAGCGTCTTTCAATGCGTCAGATTTAGCATTGTCAACACTTCTGAGAACAACAACATTCCGCGCCGTCACTTGCTTACCGTAGTAAGCCTGCTGCCAATCATCTTTTGCATCAAGGATTGATCCCTCAACAGATGCGCCAATGAATAGACCTGCCGTTTTGGCAAAAGAGAAGATATCCACATCCATATTTGTTGTGCTAGACACACCTACATTTTTACCAAGCGGGCCCACAGCTGCACTTAAATCACCACCAAGTTTTACTTTATTCTTAATGATGGCATCCAACCCTTTATCGGTCATGATCACCAGAACCAGCTCTTTGGCTTCGGCACCAATTTGCAAGCCAATGCTTGCCTGACCCATGGAATAGAACGCAGGTGAACTCCAGCTTCCTTCGGCATTACGACCAAGCAATACGCCTGTTCCGCCAGCACCGCCGATGATAAATCCGGCTTTCAAGACTTGAGGAAAGACAACGACACCTTTGGAGACTGCCAGCAATTTCCGAAATTGCTCCATTTCCGATTGGTTTTTCAAAGCATCAACAGTGATCTTGGCTTTATCCACAAGCTGTTGTTGGTCACTGTCGGCAATGGCAGAGCTAACGGGTAAAACAAACAATAGGCCTGCAACCAGGCCCCCAAGAGTATTTTTTAACACGTTGAATTTTCGTAACATTTTCTTCCCCCGAAGGATACTGACCGTTGGCTCAGATAATTAAGACCGCATCAATGATGTATCCAGTAAATTCAATTGGGGAAAGATTACCTCTCTCCCACTGGAAAACCAATTGCATTTTGTAATTGAGCCCATAAATGTGACATAATTAAGTTACAATTATGGGAAGTTCCCCGCGAAAAGGAGTGCAAATATGCTGAAACGATCGTCAACGGGCGCAACCCACGAGGAAACGCCTTTGCCGCAGCATCACGGGAAACGGTTCAAAAACCTCCCCAACCCAGACATCACTCATGCCAGCCGGAAAAGTTACATCTCGTTTGTGCTCAGAATGATGGGATATTCTCGGGAAAAAGTAGATATTCCAGAGGGTCATGTTATCAACCAACAAGAGGCAGCAAATGCACTACATACAAACCTGGCATTAGACTGCGATAGCCTGACCTGGCTGGGGCAAGCTTGTTTTTTGATCAAAATTGGCGGAAAAGTGATCCTAACCGACCCCTACCTTTCCAGCCATGCCTCCCCGTCTCGCTTTGCAGGGCCAAAACGATTTGTAGAGACCGGTATTCACATCAACGATCTGCCGCCAATTGACTATCTGGTGCTGTCTCACAATCACTATGATCATTTGGATGCCCGAACACTCCGTTTGCTGCGGGGCAAGGGTCACATGACCGTTATCACGCCGCTCCGCCTTGGTCGCTATTTCACCAAACGCGGGTTTTCAAATGTGGTGGAGATGGATTGGTGGGATACGTTCGATATTGAAGGCCTGACCATTCGTGCACTGCCCTCCCAACATTGGTCCAAACGCACCCTCTTTGATCGGAACAAAAGTCTATGGGCGTCCTATTCCTTTGAAACTCAAGCGAATAAAATATACTTTACCGGAGACACTGGATACGCGCCTTTATTCAAAGATATAGGTGAGAAATTTGGCCCCTTCGACTATACACTCGTTGGCATCGGAGCGTATGAGCCCCGCGATATTATGAAGGCCCATCATACAAACCCTGAAGAAGCCGTGGATATTGGCAAAGATGTTAAGAGCGACACTCTTGTTGCCATGCATTGGGGAACGGTTCGATTAACAGATGAGCCATTGTTCGAACCCCCCGGCCGCTTCTTGCAGGCAGCCCTAGATGCAGGCTATGATAAAGCGAACACATGGGTGATGAGTATTGGAGAGAGCCGGAAATTATAATATAATAACCGGCGCATAAATTAGTCTTTATGGCATTTGGAAATATCTTAAAATCTGGAGAAGAGGATCCCAATTTCCTCACTGCCTCCAGTGGTGTGCGTCTACAGACGCTTATTTATATTCGCTGGCTCGCGGTTTTGGGGCAGGCCTTTACCCTACTTTTTGTCCACAGCTTTCTGGGGTTTGATTTACCCATTATTCCGGCCTCCATCCTTATTTTGGCAAGTGCGTTGCTGAACATACTCGTCTCCATCAGCTATAATTCTGCAGCACGCCTTTCCGATACAGGAGCAATTACGTATCTTTTCTATGATGCGCTGCAATTGACTGGCTTACTCTATTTGACGGGTGGCCTTACGAACCCCTTTTCGCTGCTGTTCCTTGTTCCTGTGACAATATCGGCCACAAGTCTCTCGCTAAAGGGAACCGTTTTCCTTGAACTTACGACCATTGTCGCGATCACAGTTCTGGCACTCTTTCATGAGCCATTACCGCTTCCGGGCATCGAATTGGCGTTTTCCGACACCTATGTCTTTGCCATATGGTCAGCCCTCGTTCTGGGAACCTTGTTTCTGTCTGGCTATGCGTGGCGTATCTCATCTGACAGCCGAAAGATGACTGAAGCCTTGACCGTGGCGAGATTCGCCCTCGCAAAAGAGCAGCAATTGTCGGCCATTGGCGGGATCGCGGCGGCGGCGGCTCATGAACTTGGAACGCCGCTCAACACAATACTGCTGGTAACGGAAGAATTGTCCCGGGAGTTTCCAAAAGGAAGCGAACACGCCGAAGATGCTGAACTTCTCTACGAGCAAGCGCAAAAATGCGCAGAAGTGCTCAAGCATCTCTCCTCCAAACCCGATACGGACCGCTTTCTACAAACAGACGCCCATCATAATTACCTACCCTTTCAAAGCCTTCTTGCGCTTGTTGTTGAAAAACACGCGTCCAAAGGCGCAGAGATCGAAATTTTGACGGTTGGTGATATGCCAACACAGCCCAAGTTATTCGCCACACCGGAATTGTTGTATGGCCTTGGAAATCTAGTCAGTAACGCCGCAGAATTTGCCACAACAAAAGTGACCATCACCCTGAGTTGGACTGCCGATAAAGTTGAAGCCATTATCCAAGATGACGGCGCGGGTTTTAGTGACGAAATTTTAAGCCGCCTCGGCGAGCCTTATACGTCAAGCCGCGCAGGACACGGCGGTATGGGACTTGGTGTGTTTATTTCTAACATGCTGATTAAGCATAGCGGCGGGACAATTTCTTTTGGCAATGGACACCAGAAAGGCGCGAAAGTCGTGGTAGAATGGTCACGGGCAGCCCTTGAAAAATCTGATCCGTATTTGTAAGGCCTGTTTCTTACGATCAAGTGTGCTATTTTGATTTCGTGATGGATTAAGCGGTGTGGAGTGATGTTGTGATGGATGATAAACGCTTGCTTATTGTAGACGACGACGAGGTGTTTCTAAATCGTCTGGGTCGGTCTATGGAGAAAAACGGTTTTACGCCAATCCTTGCCAATAGTGTTAAAGAAGGCTGTCAAAAAGCGGCTGAATGCAACCCTGAATTTGCAGTTGTGGACCTGCGCCTTCAAGATGGCAGCGGACTTGAAGTGGTGGAAACCATTAGAGAAACCAGCCCTGACGCGAAAATTGTTATGCTGACAGGATATGGGAATATCGCCTCTGCGGTTGCAGCGGTAAAAGCCGGTGCCATCGATTATTTGGCAAAGCCCGCAAATGTGGACGATATTGTGAGTGCCCTCAATGCCACGGGCGGCGAGAAACCCTCTCCACCAGAAAACCCAATGTCTGCCGACCGGGTTCGCTGGGAACATATTCAGCGCGTATACGAGTTGTGTGATCACAACATGTCAGAAACCGCGCGGCGCCTGAATATGCACCGCCGAACCCTGCAACGCATTATGGCAAAGCGGTCCCCCCAATAAATGAGTGAGACTTTCGCACAGGATATTATTTGCGGAGAGGCAGTTGACCAGCTCTCAAAACTGACTGATGCCAGTGTTGACCTAATCGTCGCCGACCCCCCTTATAATTTGGGGAAAAACTACGGCAATAACATCGATCTGAAAGAGCGGTCCGAATATCATCAGTTTACAAAAGACTGGTTGCTGCAAGCCTACAGGGTCTTAAAACCTGGCGGATCTTTGTTTTGCTTTATGGGCGTTAAATATATTGCGCGCCTCTATGTCACTTTGGAAGAAGAACTGACCCTGACGCCCCAAGGCTGGATTACTTGGCATTACACCCAAGGGATCGGCCGGAAAAGGGGCTTCTCACCTCGCCATGAAGATATTTTATGGTTCTCTAAGGGCTCTGACGCATTGTTTAATCTGGATGACGTGCGTGTCCCGCAGAAATATTTTAGAAAACGCAATAATATGGCTGGTGCAAACCCCGGTGATGTTTGGCAGTTTAGTCATGTCCACTACTGCGCCGCAGAACGACTGCCCCATCCGACCCAAAAACCAGAAGCCCTTATTGAGCGTATAATTACGGCGGCTTCCAACGAAGGGGATGTGGTTCTTGACCCCTTCTTAGGAAGCGGAACAACAGCGCGAGTGGCCCAAGTGCTAGATCGAAAGTTCAAAGGCTTTGATATCAATCCAGATTATGTCCAGATGACCATTGATCGGCTCAACACTCCGTTTGAAGGCTTTGACAGCATCGACCCCCGAAAAGAACGGGCACCAAAGGATCAGCCAAAACAAAAAGAGACTGAACCCGTCCAAAAGTGAAAACCCACCTGATCTGCGGCACAGAGGTGACACTGGAAGTGAACAGCAACCAATAATTGTTTATTCACTTGATGTTATTCTTGAATTAAGGTTTTCAGAATATTCATAACAAGCAAAATACTAAGACGACCATAGGGGCGGGCAATGCGAGTTTTATTTCTACACAACAACTTTCCAGCGCAATATAGACATGTGGCGCGGAAACTCGCTGAAAAAAAGAAAAACCAAGTGGTCTTCGCGTCCCACAGAGCCGTTGAAAAAATTCCGGGTGTTGTCAACCTACTCTATAAGCCTCACCGCGAGGGCAAACCTGAGACCCATCATTATCTCAGGACGACGGAAACAGCTGTTATCAATGGCCAATCTCTTTTCCGGGCCTGCCTAGATTTAAAGAAGAAAGGGTTCGAACCCGACATTATCTGCGCCCATTCCGGTTGGGGGCCATCCCTTTATGTGCAAGAACTTTTCCCAAAGGCAAAATTGCTTTGTTATTTCGAGTGGTATTATCACGCTTTCGGCTCAGACGCTGATTTCTTACCAGATTCAAAAATGGAATATGATGATGCGAGCCGTATTAGAACAAAAAACGTCCCTGTTTTGATGGACCTCGCCCATTGCGACTGGGGACAAATCCCCACCCAATTTCAAGCTTCGCAATTTCCCGATGTCTTCAAATCAAAAATGTCCGTTTTGCATGATGGCGTTGATACAAGTTTTTTTAAGCCAGATCCAAAGGCAGAAAAGAAATTTGGGGATATAGATTTATCACATGTGGATGAAATTTTGACCTATGCAACCCGAGGAATGGAGCCTTACCGAGGATTTCCAGAATTCATGAGAGCTGCAAACCTTCTTATGAAACAACGCCCTAATTTGCATGTTGTGGTGGTTGGCAATGACCGCGTTGCCTATGGCAAAAAACTGGCAAAAGGTGATAGCTGGCGGAAACGCATGGTTAAGGAGTTGGACTTTGATGAAAGCCGTCTTCATTTCACCGGCCTGCTTCCCTATCCTGATTATCTGAAAGTACTTCAAGCCTCTACAGTACAAGCCTACCTGACAGTTCCATTTGTTCTATCTTGGTCCCTCATTGAATCTCTATCTTGCGGCGCGTTGGTCGTAGCATCAGATACCGCGCCGGTAAAAGAAGTGATTACGGACGGTGAAAACGGGTTCCTTGCGGATTTCTTTGATCATGAAGCCTTTGCCGAACGTATTGCTTTTGCGCTGGACAATCACAAAGACCTTGGACATATTCGCGATGCGGCCCGCCAAACTGTTATGGATAACTACGCCCATAAAGACCTCTTACCGCGTCATCTTCGGCTTATAAAAGATGTGGCGAACGGGACTTTACCGCCTATGGAAGCCCGATAAAATATCGCCCGAACTTCAAAATCACATCATTCGCAATTAACTGGCTATTTTTAGCCATATTTGCGGCTATACTAGCGTCCAATCAACGCTTTTAAGTAAGGATGCTGCATTTTGGATTTTCAAACATATTTTCAAGATGAATTGGAAGATCACGCGATAGTCTTGGCGGAAACTCGTGCCTGCCTTGAAGCTCCTTTTGGAAAAATGCTCGCCGCGTGGACAAAATCCATACAAAATGGCGGGAAAATTCTCTTTTTTGGAAATGGGGGCTCAGCTGCTGATGCTCAGCATCTCTCTGCTGAACTGGTAGTTCGTTTTATTAATGACCGTGCGCCCATTGCCGCCATTGCCCTTAATACGGATACATCTGCAATGACAGCCGGTGCAAATGATTTGGGTTATGACGCTATTTTTGCCCGCCAAATCGATGCCCTTGGAAAACCCGGTGACGTTGCCGTCGGCATTTCCACATCAGGCACCAGCCCCAATATCGTGAAAGCCCTCGAAATGGCCCGCAGTAAAGGGTTGGTGGCAGCCGCACTTACTGGCCGTGATGGCGGTGTCATGCCAGAAATTGCTGATCCTGTTATTATTGTTCCCTCCACTTCCACTCGGCGCATTCAAGAAATGCATATTACCCTTGGTCATATGCTGTGCGGCGCCCTCGAAAAAAGCCTGAAACTGGCATAAATTATGATCGATCCTAGAAAAATCACCCCCATTATCGACCGCTTCGAACAGATCCATGTTTTGTGCCTGGGCGATGTCATGCTTGATCGCTTCACTTATGGCACTGCGGGGCGCATATCACCAGAAGCCCCCATTCCCGTGCTGGGAATTACCCATCAGCAATCCATGTTGGGCGGGGCGGGAAACGTAGTTCGCAACCTCCTCTCCCTTGGTGCGTCGGCAACCCTCGTTGCCGTAACCGGTGATGATCCAGAAGGGCGCGAGATTGACCATTTACTGCAATCGGACGCCAAACTCACATCCGCACTGGTCTGTTCGGGAAGACGCCCCACAACCGTTAAAACCAGATTTATTGCAGATGGACAGCAGCTGCTGCGGGCAGATGCCGAAGCCACGCACCCTTTAGCCGCAGATACCGCAGGCAAAGTCATAGCCCAATTTGAGCAAGCACTGGCGGTCGCTAATGTGGTTATCCTGTCAGACTATGCCAAAGGCGTTCTGTCTGATGATGTTCTTAGAAAAGCCATATCCCTTGCCAACGCAGCGGGAATCCCGGTCATTGCCGATCCAAAATCCGCGAACTTCAGCCGTTATTCAGGTGTTACACTGCTGACCCCGAACCGAAAAGAAATGGTAGAAGCCGCAGGCCAGCCTTGTGATACGGATAAAAATGTAGAACAAGCAGCCCGATCTGTTCTCTCGCGCGACAATATCGAAACATTGTTAGTTACTCGTTCCGAAGCCGGAATGAGCTTGATCAGCGCTGAGGCGGAACACCATATTCCCGCCCAAGCCCAAGAGGTTTTCGATGTCTCCGGTGCCGGCGACAGTGTTATTGCCTGCTTGTCACTTGCCATTGGCGCAGGCGCAGAAATTCACGATGCGGCCATGCTGGCTAATTTAGCTGGTGGTATTGTCGTGGCAAAATCGGGCACAGCTGCGGTTCGCCGAGATGAAATTTTTGCGGCCCTACACAATGCAGAAGTGCAGTCGGTCGATGAAAAAGTAACGGGCCTTTCAAGAGCCCGCGAAATTGTTGATGCATGGCGGGCACGGGGCCTAAAGGTCGGTTTTACCAATGGCTGTTTTGATCTTATTCACCCCGGTCATATCTCCCTAATCGGTCAGTCAAAAGCAGAATGCGACCGCTTAATCATCGGCTTGAACACCGATGACAGCATTCGCCGGCTTAAAGGTCCTGATCGCCCGGCAACGGGGGAGACATCACGGGCCATTGTTCTTGCAAGCCTTGAAGATGTTGATCTAGTTGTGCCTTTTGCAGAAGATACCCCCATCAATTTGATCGAAACCCTGTCACCTGACGTTCTGGTGAAGGGGGCGGATTATACGGTAGAGACCGTCGTTGGCGCCGATATGGTACAAGCCTATGGTGGCCGTGTTTTCCTTGCGGAACTGAAAGACGGATTTAGTACAACCAGCACGATCCAGCGATTACTGGAAATCGATAGAAAAAAAGGCGCTTAAGATGGCACGTCGAATTTTGGTTACCGGCGGCGCCGGGTTTATTGGCTCAAACATCGCGGCTGCCCTATCTGATAAGGGCGATGAGGTTATTATTTGCGACTGGCTGGAACAGGGTGACAAATGGAAAAATCTCGCAAATCATGTGATTTGTGATTTTGTCGATCCAGATAACTTGGCGGACTGGTTAACCAGCAATCATGATCTTGATGCGGTTATCCACATGGGTGCCATCTCAGCAACAACCGAGACCGATGGGGATTTGATCCTAAATCGTAACTTCCGCCCAACTCGCGCTCTTTGGGATTGGTGCCGGAAAACCAATACCAGTTTCATATATGCCTCCTCTGCTGCCACCTATGGCGACGGGGATCAGGGGTTTGATGATGACCAAAGCGAAGCCAGCCTGAAAGACCTTAAACCACTTAATCTATACGGGTACAGCAAGCATGCCTTTGACAAATTTGTCGCTCATACCCTAAAAAACGAGGGACCCACACCACCTCAGTGGGCTGGCCTCAAGTTCTTCAATGTTTATGGCCCTAACGAGTATCACAAGGGCAATATGAAAAGTGTTATCGCCCAGTCCTATCCCAAAATTGCGGATGGTGAAGCCGTAACTCTATTCAAGTCCCACAATCCAAAATATGAAGATGGCGGACAGCTTCGGGATTTCGTATACGTCAAAGACTGCGTCAAAGTCGTTCTGTGGTTACTTGATAACCGAACGGTTTCAGGTTTGTTCAATTTAGGGACTGGAAAAGCCAGAAGCTTCAAAGACCTTGCCCTTGCAACGTTTAAGGCAGCAGGACAAAAACCTGACATTAAGTTTATCGACACGCCCATCAGCATTCGGGACAAATACCAGTATTTTACAGAAGCCAATATGGCAAAGCTGAAAGCTGCGGGATATGGTGGTAATTTCTACTCCCTCGAAGATGGGATCGCAGATTACGTGACCGATTACTTATCAAAAGAAGACCCTTACGCCTAAACGGCGCGAAGACGTGTAGCGGCTTGGCGGGCAAATCGCAAGATTACGTTTTTCCGCCGGGCTGCATTTAGCTTGAAATCTTGCGATTGCCGCAAAACTTCAGCATGAAATTCGTCCGCGATTATCAGCCCCTGATCATCTGGCAGTAGGCCCATGGGGAAATCTTCGCCAACGGCAAAAAAGAATTCATCGCAATACTCAAGATATTCCTGCCATTTTGTATCGCTGCGAAAATCGGCTGGGCCACTTTTAACCTCTGCAATTAGAATACGGCCTTTGTCATTTATCCCCATTACATCAACGCGGCGGCGTGATTTGAGTTTAACCTCAGTCATACTGGCGTAGCCCATAGCCTCAAATAAGACCTGAACACCCTTTGCTAGGCGAACACCTTTATCAGAGCGGGACTCTGTCATGGGCGAACAGGTGTGGAATTTTTCAAATATTCCAGCATTTCAGATAATCTGGGTTCTGATAAATTTCGAATTTCACGGGCCAGCAGATTTGCATATTCCGTCGCTGTGGGAGAGAGCCCACTTGTATCGAGAGTAACTTTTGGATGAGAGAGGGCGGCAAGACGGTGCATTTCCTCTGCATCATCCCAAATAATATTAAAGTAGGAGCAGATCTGTTCTACCAATGACCAGGACGGTTGGCCGCGATGCCCATGCTCCAGCGCAGATAAATAGGCAGAGCTGATTTGAAGATCCTCTGCCATTTTTTTCAAACTGACACTTTGCGATTTTCGAAGTGCTCTCACATGAAGGCCAAAAGGGGTCATGGGTTTCTCCTCATATCAAGGTCTTGCCCGGCGAAGAAGCACGTATAAAGCCCCGCCGCCGCCATGCTTGGGTTGAGCGGTTCTATAATCGAGCACCATGGGGTGCAAAGCGGCCTCTGTTAGCCACTTGGGCACTTCTTCCCGTAAAACACCCTTGCGGCCACCGCCCATGAACGACGCGTCATCTGTCCGTTCAATAGAAGATCCTTTACCGGTGATGACAAGAACGCATCGCTTCCCAGCTCTATGGGCTGAATGGATAAAGATCCTTAATTTGGCAAAAGCTTCTTTTCTGGTCAGGCCATGTAAATCCACACGCCCTTCAATGATCATTTTACCGCGCCGAAGACGCTCTGACGAATTTCGATCAAGCCCAGCAACATTTTGCCGTGCAGACGGCTCAACTGCCTCTTTGAACACTTGATTTTGAATCTGCACGCTGGTCTTTAGAGCAGGCCTTGGAACAAGCAGTTTTTCGTTGCGTTTTCGGGGCGCACTCGTACTGGATTTCAGCACAGACTTTAACGGGATCGCATCCCGCAGCAAATCTTCAAAGCCAGTATGACGGTTGCTTTCCATGGGCGTCACCCGTTTGGTCACATGAGCCCACAAAGAGGTATCTTCTGAGTTCAAAATTTTACCTCTGCTCGAAGATCCTTTTTTACCGCCCTTATTTTTACCGCTACGTTCCATCACCAACCAAAATAACATGCAAAGATTTCGGGCCATGGGCGCCCATAATCAACCGCTGCTCAATATCTGCTGTGCGGGAAGGGCCGGAAATAAAGTTTACTGTGCGCGGCATACCGGTTTTCTCTGTCGCGCTTCGCAAACGATCCCAAGCCTGCTCGTATGATCCGGTAATATCACTGGCTTGCAAAACCACAATATGATTTTCAGGTAAGAAATTCACCGTAGACGGTGTTTTGGGACCCGACGCCATCATCAACGTCCCTGTTTCTGCAACAGCGGCAAACGCCGGTGACATGCCCACCATGTCTTCTTCAGCGCCGGCACCGGTTACAATTTCAAGGGTGGGAATGTCGCCCCACGGCAATTCGGTCAGGCTTTCCGACGGTGACATCTTTATGCGCGACGGTAAGTTTTGGCTTGCAAGATATGCCTGTACGGCAGAGGGGATCTCAGAAGCATCTGTCACCCGCTCCACTGTGGACAACAGTTTTTCCATTTTTGATTGCAGCAGATCCATTTGTTCGGTGAGCGGGATCTGTCCGCGTTTTGGAATCACATTTCGCTCATGCTTCGCTATTCTGGCGGCAAGTATATCTTGTGTCTCACCGTCCAAAGCACCGCGTTTCTTTTGTGCACGGATCCGGCCTAGAATTTTTTCACGTGCGCTCATATCTGACCCTCCTGCTTTTGTTTTTTCTGCCATTGTCCCATAAAGGTATCGCCTTGCGGCGCGGGTAAGTCTCGAACTGACGTCCAGCCTTTACCAAAGGGCAGGGACTTAAGCCGTCCCTTTTTACCAGCAACCAATGTCAATATTCGAGAGGCGCAACGGGTTGCAAAGCGATAAAGCACGGGTCGTTTTGCAAAAAATCCCCAAAGCTCAATACCCCAGCGTTCCGGTTTAGGTGCAATCTGTTTCTCAAAGGCTTGTTCTCTCCAATGACGGAGGATTTTAGGAATGGGGATCCGCACGGGGCAAACTTCTTCGCAGCGACCACAGAAGCTGGAAGCATTGGGAAGATGGCGCGCTTCTTCAAGACCAACCATTTGCGGGTTTATGGCCGCGCCAATTGGTCCGGGATAAACCCATCCGTAACTATGGCCACCAACAGCGTGATACACGGGGCAATGGTTCATACAAGCACCGCAGCGAATACACCGCAGCAATTCTTCAAGCTCAGTACCGATCATTTCTGATCGACCGCCGTCAAGTAAGATCACATGAAAGTTCTCAGGGCCATCGATATCATCACTACGTTTTGGACCTGTGGAGAATGTCGTATAGACAGACATTTCCTGGCCGGTGGCAGAGCGTGCCAGAACCCGCATGACAGTACTGACGTCTTCTAAGGTTGGGATAACTTTTTCGAGGCTCGCCACTACAATGTGAGTTTTGGGCAACGATTGAGTAAGATCGCCGTTCCCTTCGTTAGTGACAATAACCGTGGAGCCAGTTTCCGCCACCAAAAAGTTAGCGCCGGTAATACCCACATCGGCCGTTACATATTTATGCCGAAGGACAGCGCGCGCTTCCCCCACCAATTTTTCTGGATCTTCTTCGCGTTCTGTATAACCGTATTGCTGATGATGTTCATAAAACAACTCAGTGACCTGTTCTTTGGTCTTATGAACGGCAGGGCCAATAATATGACTGGGTGGTTCGTCAGCAAGCTGGATAATATATTCGCCTAAATCGGTCTCAATCGGCTCGATCCCGTTGGCGGCCAGAAACTGATTGAGGGCGATTTCTTCTGTGATCATGGATTTACCCTTGGTCACCGTTTTCGCGTCCACATCCTGGCAAATCTTCAAAACCGCTTCTTTGGCTTCTTTTGCACTGGAGCACCAATGCACATGACCGCCAGAAGCTGTTACTTTTTCATCGAAATATTCCAGATAATAATCCAGGTTTTCCAAAACATCGTCTTTGATGTCCCGAGCTTTATCACGAAGATCTTCAAATTCAGGCAGCTCAGATGCGGCTACACTTCTGGCCGTGGTAAATCCCTCTTTTACGCGGCCAAGGGCGGCTCGCAAATCAGGATCCTGCATGGCGTCATGGGATTTTTCTTTAAAATTCCGGCTTGTTACCTTCATTGATCTGTCCCCTCGCCAATGCCGGGGGCATTCCCCATACCGGCCAGAACTTCCGCGATGTGCAGAACTTTCATGGTGTGCCCTTTACGGTAAAGCCGTCCGGCAATATTCATCAGGCAACCCAAGTCACCGGCTGCAAGCGTATCTGCACCCGTTGCCAGCAAGTTATCAATTTTCCTGTCGACCATTTCCTCGGATATTTCGGAGTATTTAATGCAGAATGTGCCGCCAAAGCCGCAACAGGCTTCCCGGTCCTCGGCCTCAATCAATTCAAGACCCTCAACACCGCCAAGCAAGGCCCTTGGCTGATCCACCACTTTCATTTCCCGAAGGTTTGCACAACTATCATGGTAGGTGAGTTTTTTATTAAGCGTCACGTCTTTGGCTTCAAACCCGCGGACATCTTTCAAAAATGAAATCAGCTCAAAAGTACGGCTTGCAAGATCTTGTGCCTCTAGCAGCATGTCAGGGTCATCAGCAAAAAGCTCAGGATAATGCTTAGTTATCATGCCTGCGCAAGACCCCGACGGGGCGACAACATAGCGGTAGCCTTTGAAGTTACGGATGACATCTTTTGCAATTTGGATCGTGGTGCGTCGATCACCGGAATTATAAGCCGGTTGGCCGCAGCAGGTTTGCGCATCTGGCACTGATACTGTGCAGCCAGTTTGCTCTAACAATTTTACAGCGGCAAACCCAACAGAGGGCCTATTAATATCCACAAGGCAGGTGACAAATAACGCCACTTCCAATTTTTCATCGGTATCTGACATAAACAAAATCTCTCCCAAGCTCTTTTTTGGGACTATACTGTCATTGAGAGATTTCCGCCAGACGGCTCAGTCGTTGTTTTTAGATAAATGGCGTTTTGCAACGTCATTTGGCAGAAGGATCCAGTATTTTCCCTCACTTTTCATGGCGCCGGCCCGCGAATACGCAGCCTCACCATTTCCCCAAAACACATCGCCGCGCACGGGACCGCGAATGGCACCGCCTGTATCTTGCGCCATTAGCAAGCGATTAAAGGGTTTAGCTGTTGTCTCTGCCGGGCCATCAAACACTTCAGTTTCCAGCCACATGGGAACGCCAAGCGGCATCCACTTCCGGTCCACAGCCAAGCTCCGCTCGGGGGTTAATTCCACCCCTTGCGCACCAATGGGACCTGTGGTTTTTAACTCCCTAAAGAAAATGTAGGAGGCATTTTCCTGCATCAGCTTATCTGCTTTTTCAGGGTTATTCTCCAGCCAATCCCGGATGGCTTGCATAGACATTTTCTCGCGAGGGACTTCACCGTCGTTAATCAGGGTCTTTCCAATGGCGAAGTAAGGATGGCCGTTCTGCGCGGCATAACCCACTCGAAGGGCGCTGCCATCATCAAGAGAAACGCGGCCTGATCCTTGAATATGCAAGAAAAACGCATCAACAGCACTATCCACCCAGACGATCTCCAAGTCTTTATCAGCCAAAGCGCCGTCGTCAATTTTTTTGCGATCTGCGAACGGGTAAAGCTCACCGTTCTTTACAACACCCGCAATGCGTTGACCCTTTAGGCTATCGCGAAAACGGCCAAGATGAACCATAATCAGCTCGCTGGGACGTAAATACAACGGTGTTTTGTAAACATCCGACTGGGTTCGGCTGCCTTGAAGGCTGGCTTCATAGTAACCTGTGAACAGCCCTTGGGGATCGTCATCATTGGTCACTTGGAAGGGAGTGAAGTTTTTTTCGATAAAAGACCTAATTGCGCTGCTTTGGGCTGGTAAATCCAGCGCCTGCGTGCAGATTTCTTTCCAATCGGCAGAAGTACCGGCTATTTTGTTCCCGCCTAATGAGCGCGCATCCGGTAATTTCAGTAGTTTTTTGCAGGAAAGTTGCAGCGCCGGCAGAAATTGATCTAATTCATCATCACCCCAAGCCGACAGGTCAGAAAACTGCGCTTCTGTCAGTTGAAGCCTGTCTTTTTTAGGTTTCTCATCTTCTAAAAACACCCAAACAAGCAGCGCCGATGCGGCGAGCAAAAGACCCACGCCCAGTGCAATAGACCGCTTCCTATCGAGTAACCGTCTCACCATAACCCGGATTTATTCCGCGCTACGGGTCGTGATTAGCAACCAATTTGGATTTCTCGATTTCAAGTCACGGGCAAATGTCCAATATTCTTTGACCATGTGTGGGTGAGGGTCGCCATTAACAACAACGCCTTCTTCATTCGTTGTCACTGAAATCATATCGGTTTCGAAATGAACAGTAATTTCAGCTTCAGATCCGTTAAGTTCTGCGGCAGTAACCTCAGACTTTTCAATGGAAAGAATGTCCGTAGACATAGCTTCTTCCGCTTTTTCACGGGCGTCGATGGCAGAACAGAAATTATTGTACACCTCTTCAGACAGCAAATCACCAAGAACGCGTCTATCGCCTTTTGCAAAGGCTTCAACAATGGCTTCATAAGCCATTTCTGCCTGACTTGCGAAGGTATCAGGGTTAAAGTTCCGGTCGAGATCGTGAATTTCTCTAAGGGCTCGAGCTACAGGTGTCTGATGCACAGGATCCTGCTGCTCAATATCCATACCCTCTTTTAGAGGGACGACATTTTCAAGAGCTTCGTCACCGCGAATGCTATCCGGCTCTTCATATGTTTTTTGAGATACCTCTTCACGAGGGGGTTGTTCGTGGCCTGTTCTGCGGCCAAGAACGTTCCTTAACCTCAAAAAAATGAAGGCCGCAATCATGACAAGTAAAATAATGTCTAGAAACTGAAATCCGTCGCCCATAATATAGTCTTCACATGAATATCGTAAAATGCCAAAGCATACCTATGTATAGATAAGCCAAAGGTTGAAGGTAACCCCTTCACGGCGTCAGGTCTAGGCGGATCTTTTCAACCCGCGTTTAATCTGTGCCTATTGGTTACATAGAAACTATTAGAAGGATAAACAAGTTTGCCATTGCTGTTTCTTGCTGTGTTAATCGGCATCCCAATTCTTGAAATTTCGGTTTTTGTTGAAGTCGGCGGTGAAATCGGCGCACTGAACACTGCCATATTGACCATACTGACAGCCATTGCTGGCATGGCATTGCTGCGTCATCAGGGGCTATCTGTCTTGATGAAAGCACAAAGTAATATCAATGCTGGAAAATCTCCCGTAAATGAGATTTTAAGTGGTGTTATGTTGGCTCTTGCCGGATTATTCCTGCTTATTCCGGGATTTGTGACCGATACAGTTGGGTTTTTGCTGTTTTTGACGCCCCTTCGAAACCTGATCGCAGGCCAGTTGGCGAAAAACAGCTCATTCGCAAATACCAGCAGCGGCGCGTTTCACCAAAACCCGCAAAAGGGCCGATCCCCCATAATTGAAGGCGAATACTCCGTTGTGGATGAGACTGAAAATGATCAAATCGGCGCCCCTAACGAGGCAAGCCCTTGGTCTAAAAACTCAGACAAAAATTCAGATAAAGATACATAGCAAAACACACAAAATTAAACAGATATAACTCGTAGAGGGTTTAGTTCTTCTACTTGTGGCTACGCATAATACATGGTAGCCAAAGAACAACTTTTTTATAAAGAAACCGCCTATTTTTGGGAGATACACACAATATGGCAGAAAATGATTTGGAAACTGAAGCTGGCCTAGCAGATGAGGGACCAATTATGTCCGTTATCACGCAGTATATTAAGGATATTTCTTTTGAAAATCCAAATGCTCCGGCAAGCCTAAATCCAGAATTGCCTCAGCCAACTGTTGAGCTTGGTATTAATGTTCAAGCCCGTGCACTGAACGAAGAAAACTTTGAAATTGAGCTTCGCATTCAAACAACAGCCAAGCATGAAGACGAGACCGCCTTCATAGTTGAGCTTGTTTATGGCGGCCTGTTCTTGATCAAGAATTTCCCACCTGAAGCTGTAGAAATGATGTGCATGATCGAATGCCCACGGCTTTTATTCCCATTTGCGCGCCGGGTCGTATCTGACATTACACGTGACGGCGGTTTCTCGCCGTTGCAGTTGGATCCCATTGATTTTGCAGGTTTATTCCAGGCCCATAAATCACAAGAAGCAGAAGAAGCAACCGCTGGCTCTGCGTAATTACACCTATTTAAAAAAAGGCCGCAACACTGTCAGTTGCGGCCTTTTTTTGGCTCAAGCAGCCCCTTCTCTCAGGCGCGCTAAATGAGCGTCCCAACCTTTATCCAAAGCAAGTAACAAGCCCATAGCGGCCTCTCCCGCCGCGGCCGCAATCCCTTCATGGGTCAAAGTCAGCTGTGTACCGGCTCCCATTTCCTCTAACCGCCAAGTGACTTTTGTCAGAGCACCTTCAAACGGGCCAATGGTAAACGAATAAATTAATTCCTCAGGCGCGACCATTTTCTGAACCGTTCCCCAGCAAACTCGGGACTTAGTGCCATCTGGGGCAGCCTCCAGTAAATTGAACGGCTCACCCTCTGTAAGATCTTGATCTGCTTCATGAAACCAGACCGCTAATTTGTCTTTTTCCGTCAAGTAGGCCCACACCACATCTCTTGAAGCCGAAAAAAAGACTGTTTTTACAAGGGTATCACTCGTCATTCGTTTGATCCTCTGGTTGATGTTTATTCAAAGCAGATTGGAGATTGGATAGCTTGCTGTCCCAGAAACCACTGAAGAAGGTAATCCAGTCAGCCACAGCTTTTATGCCTTCGGGTTCTAGCTTATTAATTCGTTCCCGCCCCTTCACTGAGACCGATATTAAGTTTCCCTCCTCCAGGATACCTAAGTGCTTTTTTACAGCAGCCCGCGTCATCGGAAAATGATCCGCTACCTCACCAATAGACATATCAGCACTTCTAAGTTGCAAAAGAATTTGGCGCCGCGTTGGATCTGCAAGCGCTCGGAAGGCGCTTTGTGTTTCTTGCGTCATAAATCACCTCTTAAACTTAAAGGTTTTACTCAAGTTCAGCCAAAACATAATACCGTTTGGTATTATGTCAATGTGTATTTTGACCGAGAAAGCTTATTAATCACGAAAATAGGCAGGTTAAATGTCTTTTTTAGCCTTCACGATTTCCAGATAGGGTCACTGATTTTCGCCAAAAATTCGGCGTGGTTTTTCAATTCATCTTCTGTTGCAGAATGCGGACGAGGGGGGCGGGCCACTGATTTTGATGCGGCTTTTTTACTGCCTTGGCCATCACTTGCTAATGAAAAACCTGTTTGCCTGCCACCGCGAAGTTCTAGGTAAACCTCAGCAAGTAGTTCCGCATCAAGCAAGGCTCCATGCTTTGTTCGGGCAGAGTTATCAATGTCAAAACGCCTGCATAAGGCATCCAAATTTGCCTGTGCCCCTGGAAACATTTTCCGGGCCATGGCCACCGTATCAATTGAACGGCTCATGGGAAGGGGAAGTCTTTTCATGCGGATCAGTTCCGCATTAATAAACTTCATATCAAATTCAGCGTTATGAATGACAAGATTTGAATCCCCAATGAATTTGAGGAACCCATCCATTTCCGCAGCCATCACCTTATGTTTTTTCAAGAATTCTTCGCTTAGACCATGAACTTTAAATGCCCCTTCAGGCATATCTCGTTCAGGGTTGATATAGCAATGAAAGACCCGCCCGGTTGCCATGAAGTTATCAAGTTCAACACAGCCAATTTCAACAATGCGATCGCCGTTTGAAGGATCAAACCCAGTTGTTTCAGTATCAAGAGCGATTTCACGCATGATCAAATTCTTTTTTCAAAGTCTCAATTAAGGTTTTCACCTGAGCGAGAGTTTCCGCTTCACTACATCCGGTTCCAATAATGAAATCCGCTTTTTCCCTTTTGACGGCATCGGGCGTTTGACGCTTAAAAATGGCATTAAACTTGTCTTCAGTCATGTCATCCCGCGCCAAAACACGCTTTTTCTGCATATCTGCAGGGGCACTTACCACAACGATCTTGTCAAAATTTGCTTCACCGCCGGTTTCAAAAATGAGAGGAACATCCAAAACCACCATTATTTGGCCAGCTTCTTCAGCTTTACTTAAAAAATCAGCCCGGTGCAAACCAACTAAGGGGTGAACAATTTTTTCTAGCTTTTTGATGGCATCGTCATGTCCCAAGACCAACTTACTGAGCGTTGGACGGTCCACTTTGTTATCAATAACAGCCGATGGAAATTCTGCGCGAACGGGTTCTACCGCCACTCCGCCAACTTCATAAAGCTTATGAATTTCTGCATCTACATTATAGACAGCGATACCTTCTTTTTCGAACATTTTCCCAACGGTGGATTTTCCCATCCCCATTGATCCTGTCAGACCTATTATTTTTAAACTCATTATTTTTTTAGTCCTTCCAAGACATGGGCCCTAAGGGCATCGTCCACGTCAACTTTCACACCGAACCAGGCTTCAAATCCAGCTTTTGCTTGATGCAATAACATACCAAGGCCGTCAACAATGACGTGCCCCTTATTCTCTGCTTCTATTAATAGATCTGTTTTCAGCGGAACATAAACTATATCAGTAACCACCGCGCCTTTTTTGAGCCCCGCTAAAGACATTTCAAGGGCAGGTTGCCCTGCCATACCAAGACTTGTCGTGTTCACAAGTAAATCAATGTCCCCAAGACGAGCTGTCTTCTCATCCCATGCAATTGATTGACAAGGAGCACCCGCATGAACGACCAGATCAGAGGCTCTAACACGGGTTCGGTTGGTAATAAGAATTTCGGAAAACCCCATTTCCTGAAGCGCGTATACAATGGCCTTTGCCGCACCGCCAGCCCCTAAAACCAACGCCGTTCCGCCTTTAAACCGACCGACATTCACATGATCCGCCAGATTATCCGTAAACCCTATCCCATCTGTATTACGACCGATAAGCCTGCCATCATCTCCTAATACAATGGTATTCACCGCCCCAATTCTTTTGGCTGAAGGTTCAAGGATATCCACAATTTCCAGCGCTTTTTCTTTAAGCGGTATGGTCAGGTTTGTTCCTCGAAATGTCTCTCCGCGCTTTTCGCAAGTCTTCGGCAAATCTCGCAAAATTTCCTCTAATCGAGCCGGCTTTACTTCCCGGGCCAAATAGGAAGCATTCAACCCGTATTTCTTAATCCAATAACCATGTAACCTTGGGGATAATGAATGAGATATGGGTGATCCCATCACACCAGCTGCGAGTTTCATGGTAATACAATCCTATGGCCTCGAAGAAAATCAAGAAGGGGGAGTAAGGGCAATCCCAAAATAGAGAAAAAGTCACCCTCCACCTTATTAAACAATTGGGCCCCCTGTGCTTCCAATTGATAGGCACCAACAGAGTGTAGAATATCTGGTCCTGATGCCTCTAAATAACTATCAAGGAATTCATCGCTAAATTTCCGAACCGATAGATTAGCCTCATTAACATGGTGCCAGATAATCGCATTTCCCTTTGCCACGCATACAGCGTTTTGCAAGGTGTGTGTTTTCCCTCGTAAAGCTGATAAATGAGCACGAGCATGGGTCATATCTGCGGGTTTATCAAACCAAATTCCGCCGCACTCCAGCATTTGATCCGCCCCAATAATGTAATGTTCTGGGCATTCTCTTGAGATGCGTAAAGCTTTAAGTTCAGCAAGGGCAACTGCCGTTTCTGCGGCGCTAGCACCAGCGGCTTGCAGGGATAGTTTGACCTCTTCTTCATCCACATTTGGCGCAACATGATCAAATTCAAGGCCGGCATCTGTGAGCAATTTTACCCTTGATTGACTTGAGGAGGCTAAAATGACTTCAGATTTGGGGTTACTTATCATGATAAATGCGCCTCGCTATCAGAAAGCCTACGGTTATATAAAGTGATGATTTGAGCCGCCGTTTCTTCAACTGATCTGCGCGAGACATCAATCACTGGCCAGCCTTGCTTCGTACATAACTTCCGGGCCAAGACGACTTCTTCCTTAATCCGGTCTAAGTCAACGTAGCTGGTATCATTGGTCTCTTTTAAAGATAAAAGCCGGTTTTTCCGAATTTGTGACAGCCGATCTGGACTTGTGGTCAGCCCAACAACAAAGGGATTTTTCACTTCAAATAACTGATCGGGCAGGGGGCAACCGACCACAATGGGCACATTTGCTGTTTTTATCCCCCGATGCGACAGATAAAAAGATGTGGGCGTTTTTGACGTTCTGGAAACACCAACCAAAATTATATCGGCATCGTCCAGACCATCTGGCATTTGACCATCATCATGGGCCATTGTGTAGTTAAGCGCGTCAATTCGCGCAAAATATTCCTGATCAAGACTATGCTGACGGCCCGGCAAGCCTCGGCTTTCTTGTCCCAAAAACTGGGAAAGTGACGCCATGATAGGGTCAAGAATAGAGACACAAGGAACCTTTAGCTTTCGACATCCCCGCTCCAAGATCTGCCGCATCTCTTTATTCACAAGAGTAAAAAGCACCAAACCCGGATTTTTCTCAATGGAATCAAGGATATCATCCAACTGGCGAACCGTTCGTGTCATAGACCAAACATGCTCAACAGGGTTGGCAGATTCAAACTGAACCAATGCCGCCTTGGCAAGTGATTGCAATGTTTCTCCGGTGGAGTCTGAGACCAAATGCAAGTGAAATTCGCTCATTAAGACCATCCTGGTGTGCCTGTGGATAATGTGAATAACAGGGATAACACGCCCTTTATGGAGAATTCAAAACTTTCCTCCACATCATTCATTTTTTATACGAAGATATTTGCACCTGTGTATAACGGCATATACCTGTCTCAATTAGGGAGGATAACTTTTAAAAATAACCCAAAAATAAAGTTATCCCCGTTATCCCCATAATGCCTGTGGGTAAAAACCGCAGTTATTCATAACTTGTTCACCATGTCGCAATTTACTAGATTTTTTCCACAAAATAACGTTAAAGCTTGTGCATGAAAACGTATCCCCGTTATTCACAGGTATCAACAACAACTACCACCTATTAATATAATTAATAATAGGGATGGATAACTTTTTAGGAAGGCAAGTCCGTGTCGAAAATTCCAACGAAGAGATTACTCAGAGCGCTTAACAAAGAGCCATTGGATCGTCCTCCTTTTTGGCTAATGCGGCAAGCTGGACGCTATCTTCCTGAATATAGGCAAACACGGTCAACCGCCGGCTCGTTTTTGGATCTTTGCTATAATCCGAAATTTGCTGAAGAGGTCACCTTGCAGCCGCTTCGCCGATATGATTTTGATGCCGCAATTTTGTTTGCCGATATTCTGCTAATCCCTGACGCTTTAGGTCAGCCGCTTGCCTACAAAGAAGGCGAGGGCCCTGTGCTTGATCCCATTCGCTCGGCAAAGGAGCTATCGTCTTTGTCTTTAGACAAGCTTCATGACCGGCTTAACCCCGTCTACGAGACCGTGGACCGTCTCAGCAGCTCACTCCCCGCCCACGTGACCTTAATCGGCTTCGCAGGTGCTCCCTGGACCGTTGCGACCTACATGGTTGAAGGTAAGGGATCAAAAGACTTCGCAGAGATTAAAAAATGGGCTTATTCAGATCCCGCAGGTTTTCAAAGCCTGATGGATATTCTAGTGCAGTCCACTATTTCTTATTTGCTAAAGCAGGTTGAGGCCGGCGCAGAAGTTATTCAGATATTTGATACATGGGCTGGTGTTTTGCCCGATGATATGTTCAGAAAATGGGTAATTGCGCCAACAAAACAGATTGTAGATGGTCTTCGAGCCGTACATCCAGACCTTCCAATTATTGGCTTTCCAAAGGGGATTGCCGGTAATTTGCTTGAATTTGTTAAAGGTACAGGCGTTACAGCCGTCAGTTTGGATACATCAACGCCGCTCAGTTGGGCTGCTGAAAATATCCAACCGCATGTGGTTGTTCAGGGAAATCTTGATCCAATTATGGTGGTAACTGGCGGACAGGCCATGGTCGACCGGATCCATGAAATCCTAGAAAAAATGTCAAATGGCCCGCATATTTTCAATCTTGGACATGGTATTATTCCGCAAACACCACCTGAAAATGTCGCTTTGCTTGCAGAAACAATTCACGCCTGGAAAAAATAGGAGCGTCCGTTTTGGCTCGAAAAGCTGTAGTTCTCTTTAATTTGGGTGGCCCAGATCAATTGGCATCGGTTGAGCCATTTTTGTTCAATTTGTTTAATGATCCTGCCATTATCAGACTGCCAAATCCGATCCGGTATCTGATTGCTAAACTCATTTCCAAACGCCGGGGACCCATCGCCCGAGAGATTTACAAAAGTATTGGTGGCAAGTCACCGTTGCTGGAACAAACGGGCCATCAAGCAGATGCTTTAACTGCCACGCTTTCTGAATTGCCTGACGATTACAAAGTTTTTGTCTGCATGCGCTATTGGCATCCAAGGGCCAGTGAAACGGTGCTAGAGGTTAAAGATTTCGATCCTGATGAAGTTATTCTCCTACCGCTCTATCCGCAGTTTTCAACAACAACAACCGGCTCTTCCGTTACGGAATGGCAAAAGATTGCAAAAAACGCTGACTTAGATGTTAAAACCACGACCGTATGCTGCTATCCAGAGGATGTTGGGTTTTCTGCGGCCTATGCCGATTTAATCGCAAAAGAGTTGGTAAAAATAGAGGGCGATACCCCAAA
>Ga0209826_1000428_pt1 | contig 30791 bp, 34 predicted proteins | sample GOMGulsemesocosm_5_FD_184637 | JGI IMG/M metagenome (GOLD analysis project Ga0209826, IMG submission 184637) | Methane-oxidizing microbial communities from mesocosms in the Gulf of Mexico - GOM15C Gulf of Mexico (SPAdes) (version 2) | ecosystem: Environmental > Aquatic > Marine > Cold seeps... | reverse complement strand
TACGCCTTCACCGAGGCTTGAGTAAATCCGAAGCGTTTAAAGAAACAATTGGACTGATGGAGCGGGTTGGTATTCCAAACCCATCGGAGCGGGTGCATAATTATCCGCATCAACTCTCCGGTGGCCAGCGACAACGGGTGATGATTGCCCTCGCTCTTTCTTGCTCCCCAGATATTTTAATCGCAGATGAACCGACAACAGCATTGGATGTCACCATTCAGGATCAAATCCTGGAACTTATTCAAAATTTGGTGGATGAAGAAGGCATGGCCCTGATCCTCATTTCCCACGATTTAGGGGTTATTGCCGAAAACACCGAAAAAGTCGCTGTGATGTACGGCGGAGCGGTTGTCGAAAGTGGTCCAACAGACCAGATATTCGGCAATTTGGCCCACCCCTATACACAAGGCTTATTCGCGGCCATGCCAAAACTCGGCATGGGGCGTAACGGTCGCCTCACAACAATTCCCGGCACAGTTCCGGATTTAATAAATTTGCCCGCAGGCTGCACGTTCACCGATCGCTGCCCCCTTGCAACGGATGAGTGCGGAACGACGGCGCCATCAATTTCCACTGTCGAAGCGGGCCATAAAGTCACCTGCCACCATATTGATCAAGCCATCAATGGCCGCGGCGAAGGGTTATACAAATGAGTAAAACTGTCCTGAAAGTCTCAAAATTAGTCAGGCATTACCCGCTGCCAAAAGAAAGCTTGTTTGCAGATCCAAAATTCGTTTATGCCCTAAACGGCGTTAGCTTTGAGATCAAAGAGGGTAAGAGCTTTGGTATCGTCGGTGAAAGTGGCTGTGGAAAATCCACTTTGGCCCGTAATGTTATGGCTTTAGAGCCCACAGATTCAGGCTCCGTGCAAATCTTGGGCGAAGAAGTTGTTGGCAAAACCTTCAACGAATTGCGCCCCTTGCGCCAGCATTTCCAAATGGTGTTTCAAGACCCCTATGGCTCCCTCGACCCTCATCACACAGTGGGCAGAATTGTCGCAGAACCGCTGGCGGCCATCGGTAAATTGCCGTCGCAGGAGAAAACTGAACGTGTGGCTGAAGTGCTCTCATCTGTGGGGCTTAAGCCAACAGATGTTGACAAATACCCCCATGAATTTTCAGGCGGACAGCGACAGCGCATAGCCATCGCACGGGCATTGATCACCAAACCAGAACTGATTGTGGCTGACGAGCCTGTCTCAGCCCTCGATGTGTCTGTACAGGCGCAAGTTCTCAATCTTTTGAGGGATTTACAAGACAGCTTTGGCGTCACCTATATGTTCATCAGTCACGATTTGGCTGTTGTGGAATATTTGTGCGATGAAGTCGCGGTTATGTATTTGGGATCCATCGTGGAAAAAGGACGTACAGAAGATCTGTTTGCATCTCCGGCTCATCCCTACACTGGCATCCTACTGGACGCCGTTCCAAAACCAGCCGCCGGCAAAAAGCGCAAACGCATTCAGTTAAGTGGCTCTGTCACAGGTCAAACCGAGAAACGCAGCGGCTGCGCTTTCCGGGACCGGTGCCCTATGGTAGATGATCGCTGCAAGCGCGAAACACCGACACTCAGAGAAGTGGCGCCAGATCATTTCGCGGCCTGCCATTATTCTAAGAAAATGATGGAACATGGCCTTAGCAAGCCGTCTTAATCCTCATCTTCCTCAGTGAAATCAAGCGACGCTGAATTTAGACAATACCTGAGACCTGTGGGAGCTGGACCATCTGGAAACACATGCCCCAAATGCGCATCACACCGATTGCAAATAACTTCGGTTCGCCGCATGAAGAAACTTCTGTCGGAAACTTCACCAACTGTTTGATCATTAAGGGGCTTAAAAAAGCTCGGCCAGCCGGTTCCTGAATCAAATTTGGTATCGGATCCGAACAATGACTCGCCGCAGCAGATACAGTTATAAACACCCTGCTTTTTATTACTATCGTACTGGCCGCTAAACGCCCGCTCAGTTCCTTTTTTGCGCGTTACCTTATATTGTTCAGGGCTAAGCTGTGCTTTCCATTCTGCGTCCGTTTTTGATACTTTTTCCATTGCGAGGCTCCAGCTTATTCATTAATCGCTCATCCTACATATATAGGGTTACCAATCCATTGGTATCACAATACTTGACGTATTCGTGCATTTGCGAGAAAATAAATTATTAAGAAGTGGATAGGCCAATGAGCGAAGTTGTTGAGCTAAGCAATCATCTATTGAGCCAGTCAGGGCGGAGCATAAACGCGCCTAAAACGCCACCGCCCGTGTTCTTCAACAGAAAAGAACTGGGCCAAATTTTACAAGTATATGGTCAAATGGTCGCCAAATCAGAATGGCGCGATTACGCCATAGGGCAAACGAAAACCACATGCAGCTTTGCTATTTTCCATAGAACCACTGATAAGCCTGTTTATAGAATTTACAAAGAACCACGCCTTGCAAACAAACAAGGAGCCTATTCAGTTATCAATCACACAGGCCTCACTTTGAAGCGCGGTCAAGAATTGGAACAAGTGCTCAAAGTATTTGATAAAAAACGCCTGCAATCAGTAGATTAAGCGGTTAGAGCAGCGCTTTTTGCCATCTGCATTAAAGATAGATCAGACTGAACAGGTTTCCTGAAATCCAAACGCTCCTGAATAAGTGTAATCGCGGAGCCATATTCCTTGGTCTGCAACAAACTTTGTATCCAAACCTGCTCAAACAAATCACGTTGCGCGTGACTACCACCGATGGACTGTAGTTTTTTACGAGCTGGTTCCAACAGGCTGCTACAGGTGAGAAAATCACCTTTGGCATAAGCGGCGAACGCATGTGCCGCTGGTATGGCAACATCTTTCCATGCTGATCGGGTCAAGCTTGGCGATTCTACTGCCATCTTCTGCATGTCTGATAGCAATGCTGCCAACGCATCTTTTCTATCAGCCCGCGCCAAAGCAAAAACGTAATGCATATCGATAAAGGGTTGATCGTTTACAAACGTTCGAGCCGCAACAAAATCTGCCACATCCTCCCATCGATCGCCAACATCCACACCGGCAATTTCAAAGCGCCACAAAATGGAAATCGCGTTAACCTGATCCTGACTGTAGGTTTTATCTCGGCCCCAGATACGCGTATCATATAGATCGAGGGCTAATGAGAACTCTTCCCGCTCCAGATGAAATAGCGCCAAATGCCACCAGTTGTGTGTGTACATGAAAGAATTGCAGCCACCCCATTGATCCGAGAGACCGTTCATCCATTTAATGCCTTCATCGTGACGCCCTTGGGTAATCATCACATGAGCAACAGCATGGTGTGCCCACGGCTCACAGAGCTGCATTTCGGTGGCCCTGCGCCCTTCTTCTTCAGCCTCAGCGAGGCGGCTCATTTGCTCTAGGCCAAACGCTCGCATTCCATGGGCATACGCCGTATCACGGTGTGCATCGATGACCTGATCCGCGAGCCACAACATACCGTCGTCATCACCCAAATTGAAATAATGAGTTTGCCCAATTTTTGCTGATAATAAATCCTGAGGATATTTTTCAGCAAGTTCCCGGTGGCATGACAGCGAAGCCTTAAGGTCGTTCTCCCGGTTGGCAAGTAAAGCCCGCACGAAAATCTGCTCGCGCTCTGTGGCGCCTCTCATGGCTTTTTTTGCTCGGTCAAAATATTTATCAGCAAGCTCTAACCGGTCGGGTGTTTCCACAAACAGCCCGAGCAAACCACCCAGCGCCGCGGCCACCGCGCAATCGGGATCAGCATCAGACGCTTCAAATATGACACCAAAATCCACTCCAAACCCGATCAGGCTTTTTGAAAACCGATCGACCGCGTCAACGGTTTTTGTTGAATGCGTCGTGATTTTGTTCCCATAGAGATCTTGCATTGTTAGGCCTCGTTAATCAAATCCAATGGGTAAATTGGGCGGCGAATATTCTTGTATTTTAACAGATTATTATCTGATGTGGTCACGCCCTTGCCGTCTAATGTCAACGTCGCCTTAGCAAGTTTTGCAAAACCAGCACGGTAGTGAATACGGCTTTTAAGCACGAGGTATTTTTTATATTCAGGCTGTATTCCAACGGATGTAAATACGCCTTGATCCCAAGGTTCATGATGGTTGGAGACAATCACAATTTCCATATTCCCTGTATCCAAAACGGCAGTTGGTCCCATGAAAACATTCACCCCTGTATACATTGGACCGCGAACGGTCCATTCACCGTTCGTCAGTGCCTTAACGGTTCCTGTAATCTCCAGTGGCTCCCCGGCCTCACCAATACTTGGCATATCTGTCTTACCGCCGAGCTTTAATGTGATTTGATTGCCAATACCGGTCTTTTGCATTTGATCTACGGCTGCAGGATCCCAAACTGCACCAACAGCAACATCTTCCAAGCCTTGACGTAGGATTTCAGCAATGACAGTCATTACATCCTGTGTCGCTCCTGATCCACAGTTGTCGGCATGATCGAGCAAAATAACTGGGCCGTCGGTGATCGCTTTGGCTTCGGCAACGCGTTCTTCAAGTGGGGTGTGCTTATAAATAAAATCTTCGCGCAGCTCCCAAGCTTTGGCAAGGATGCGATCTCTCACTTCATCCGCTTTTTCCTTGTCCCCATCAGTCACAACAATAACCGAGTTTCCGGACTGCTTAATATCGGCGAGGGCAAATCCGCCAAAGGCCGTTGCCGCTATAACACCCGGCTCCTGTTCTGCTTCCCGGCACATACGGATCAAGGTTGCCATAGGTTCATCATCGGTTCCCTGACACAATGTCTGGCTCAAAACAGGAACATTTCCCCAAGACATTACAGGGCTTATTTTTCCTGCAAGGCTATCGATCAGAGATTTACCAATTTGGAGGCCAACTTCATACATATCCACATGTGGGTATGTTTTATAACCGATCAGTGTCGTGCAATTGCTGGCCATTTTATCGGTCAAGTTACAATGCAAGTCCAACGTAACCGCAATGGGTAAGTCCGGATCAATTTCCCGGATACGCTCTAGCAATGTGCCCTCTCCGTCTGGAGTGGTTTCAGAAACCATTGCCCCATGTAGATCGAGCATCACAGCATCAACACCGTTTCGAACTTCGTCCAAAATTGCATCTGAAAGTCTGTTATAAGCTTCAGCGGTAACCAAACCAGAAGGCATGGCTTCTGCTGCAACAGGGGTTACGATGTCGGCATCAATTGATTTTGCGAGCTCAATATAAGCGCCCATGGGCATTGCTGTACCTTCGTAAGTAGCCCTTGCATCTTCGCCAAAATGAACACCCCAATCTTCATATCTTTTCCAGTCTGCAGGAATAGGTGAAAAAGTATTGGTTTCGTGTTTCATCATAGCAATGAGAATACGCATAAACTGGCTGCTTTCGAATAAATATTATGTTTGCTCTCCAACTAGTTTAGCAGGTTGCGCAATCGTGCCAAGTTAAATTTAAAACCCAATTTTCCATATAAAAAGCCCGGCGCAATGGCCGGGCTTTTTACTTAATCGATGTTTAAGAATTTAGTCGCGGTTGCCAAGCAGGCTGAGCAACATCATGAACAGATTGAGGAAGTTCAGATATAGCGAAACTGCGCCCATAATCGCGCCTTTTTCAAGAACTTCAGCATTATGCCCTTGATAGTATTCTGACTTGATCCGTTGCGTATCAAAGGCTGTAAGACCTGTAAAGATCAACACACCCAAGATTGAAACCACAAAATGCAGCATTGAGGATTCAAGGAAAATATTCACTACAGATGCGATAATGATCCCGAACAAGCCCATCATCATGAATGAGCCCATACCTGTGAGATCACGCTTCGTCACATAGCCATACAAGCTGGCTGATCCGAAAGTTGCGGCCGTAATAAAGAAGACCCGAACAACACTCTCAGCTGTATAAACTTGGAAAATGTAAGCAATGGAGACACCAAAGGTTGTCACCATAACCCAGTATACGATTTTCGCTGTTTGAGCGCTACCGCGGGCCATAATGAACAACATCGCCAGCGGCGACAACATCACAACCCACTGCAAGGGTGTACCGAATACTGCGTTATACAGTGTCTCATTTGATGCAGTGAACGCTGCAGCAGCGCCACTCAACGCCAAACCAGACGCCATGTAGTTATAAACCTTCAGCATGTGAGTGCGAAGACCTTCATCAAGCACTGCCTGATCCATCGTACGCGACGCGGCAGGATTTAGCCGTGAATAATCTGTTGCCATGTGTTTCGTCCCATTGGTAATAAATTTAAACTAGATATTGGGCTAAAGTTGAAAAATTTCAAGCGAAATCAACACTATTCGGACCTCAATATGGGTGCAGGCTTCTCTCCCAGCGCTCGCCATGATCCAAATAGGCCGAATAAAATCGTCACTCCGACGCTGATAACCACCGTTCCAATGACAGTCAGCGGTAAATTCGTCCATTTGGCTTCCAACACTTCGGTGATGACCATATAAGCACCCAGCCAACCCGCACTTGCCGCAATTAACGACGTCACAAGCCCAAGCAATGCGTATTCAAGCAGGAATATCTTAAAGATATCGCGCCGTGTGGCCCCAAGAACTTTTAAGATGACAGAGTCGTAAACCCGTTTTCTATGTCCCGCTGCAAATGCGCCTGCAAGCACAAGAATGCCCGAAACCAATGTTACAGAAGCAGTTGCCGTGACAGCAGATGACAATTGCTCCAGAATTTTTGCCACTGCTTGCAAGGCTTCTTTCATGCGGACGACCGAAATATTTGGGAATTTCCCGGTAATGGCACGGAACAACCCAGCTTCGGACGCATCCGGCGCTTTAGCTGTCGCCAAATGGCTGTGCGGTGCTGCCGCAAGAGTATTGTGATCAAATACAATCACAAAATTGATAGCAAGTGTACTCCAGTCCACTCTTCGCAAGTTGGCAATTTTTGCTGTAATTTCACGGCCCATGACATTTACAGTAAGCTTATCACCAATGCCGATATTCATGCCAAGGGCAGCATCTTCCGACATGCTGATCAGCGGCTCACCTGTGTAATCTGTAGGCCACCATTCACCCGCAACCACCGTTGCATTAACCGGAATATCTTGCGCATAAGTCAGTCCGCGATCACCACGAAGGACCCATTTCACGTCACTTGCAACTTTCACCTTGGCGGCAGGCACTTCATTGACGCTGATAATCCGGCCCCGAAGATTTGGCACATGGTTCACATCACTGACGCCTTCAACACTTTCGGCGGCTTTTACAAACTCATCAAGTTGTGTGTTTTGAATATCAATAAAGAAAAAAGCCGGTGCATTTTCTGGAAGTTGGTCCTGAACTTGCTCCCGAAGGTTTCCTTCGATCAAGGCCACTGTCACAAATAGCGTCAGACCCAATCCCATGGAAAGAACCACACTGGCCGTTGCCGTACCAGGTCGGTGTAAATTGGCGAGCGCCAAGCGTAAAGTCGGGATAGAGGTTTTTGGCGCGCGTTTAGCTAACCATTGAACCAAAATACCCACACCATAGAGCACAACAAAAACGGCACTGGCAGCCACCACAAAGACAATGGCAAAAGCCTGTTCTTCAACGGTAACAATTGCAAGACCGACCAATAAGGCGAATGTCAGCGCAATGACGCCCAAATAAAAGGGGCGCGGCCATTTCTTTTGTCCAACAACATCCCGAAACAATGTTGCGGCTGATGTCTCGCGGGCAGATGCCAATGGCCATATTGCAAATAATGTTGCCGTCAGCAAGCCGTATGCAGACGCCAAGACCAACGGACCTGCTTGAAAACTAACGACAGCAGGGACAGGCAACGCTTGGGCTAAAAACTGCGATGCAAGGATCGCACCGCCAAAACCCAGAGCCAAGCCAACAAGGGATCCGACGAAAGCAAGCACCATGACTTGGATATAGTGGATACGGAAAATTAAACTGCTGGTCGCACCAAGGCATTTAAGTGTTGCGATAGTTTCTGTCTTGCCGTCCAGGTAGGCACGAACCGCATTACCAACGCCAACACCGCCTACAACCAAAGCCGTCAAGCCAACAAGGGTGAGGAACATGGCGACGCGTTCAACAAATCGCTTAATACCCGGCGCACCGTTAGACGCATCTGTAATCCGCCAACCCGCTTCGGCTTGATCAAGCTTAGCAACATCCCGAAAATCATCTGTGGAAAGGCCATCATTTAATTTTAACCGATAATGATACCGCAGAAGACTTCCTGGTTGCACTAACCCAGTTTCGGCAAGAGCTTTCGTTGAAATAATCACCCGTGGGCCGAGCGCCATGCCTTGACTGGCTTTATCAGGCTCAGTCGATATAACTCCCCGAATTTCAAGGGCCAGCGTGCCAATCGTCAATGTGGATCCCAGTTTTACATTTAGGCGGTCCAGCAACAATTCCTCAACAAGGGCACCGTATACACCATCTTCTTGAGCAAGGTTAGTTGGGACGTCTTGGCTTTTTTTCTGGTCTTTCAGGGTCAAATTCACTTGTCCAAACAAGGGATAAGCATTATCGACGGCTTTAAGCTCACTCAGTAACCTCTCACCGCTTTCGTTGGCAAGCACCATGGCCCGAAGCACCTGCATGGAGCTTATATCGCCTTTGCCCTCAAGCCAGGAATATTCGGAACTGGAGGCCGCGCGAGCTGTTAGGCGGACGTCAATATCGCCGCCCAAAATAACCCGCCCGTTGGCGCGCAGACCTTCATTAATGGAACTTGATAGTGTGCCAACCCCTGCAATCGCGGCAACACCCAGAATTAGACACGCAATAAATATGCGAAATCCTTTCAGGCCGCCTCGCAATTCCCGGCGCGCGTATTTAATGGCAAGGCCCAAACTTTCGCCGTTGTTACCGCTCATGTTTGGGATCCTTCGAGCGCCATTTCCTCTCGGTTATCTTGTGGGGCCGCAATTTTTCCGTCTTCAATTCGAATGGTTCGGTCACATCTTGCGGCTAAGCCTTCATCATGAGTAATCAAAATCATCGTCGTATTGTGGCCATCATGCAGATCAAACAGTTGGTTGATGATTAGCTCTCCGGTTTTTCCATCCAGATTGCCCGTTGGCTCATCTGCAAGCAAAATACGTGGCTGAGTTGCAACCGCACGGGCAAGCGCGACCCGTTGCTGTTCTCCGCCCGATAACTGGGTTGGGTAATGAGTTGCCCGCGCACCAAGACCCACGGCAATCAGTTTCTGCTCCGCAATTTCAAAAGCGTCAGCCCGTCCCGCAAGCTCAAGCGGAATAGCGACATTTTCAATGGCAGTCATTGTGGGGACAAGATGAAAAGATTGAAAAACAATACCGATATTATCTCGCCGAAATCTGGCCATATCATCTTCGTCTTTGCCAGAAAACGGCGTATCACAGATGGTCACCGATCCCTTGCTTGGCTTTTCAAGTCCGGCCATGATTGACATTAGCGTAGACTTGCCTGATCCTGACGGACCAACAATCCCAACTGTCTCACCTTCTGATACGTTCAAGTCTATACCACGTAAGATATTGACAGGACCGGCATCCGACTTAAGTGTAAGATATATGTTTTCAAGTGTAATGATTGGCGATGAGGTCACAGATAAATCCAATGCAGCAGCAAAATTCGGTTCTTATGGCATATGGCAAATATACCTCTCTTTTCAACACTATTGGTATGTTCTTGCTCACTTTTTTCGTCATTACTTCTGTTTCAGCAACAGAAACACGAAAAATAGTCGCTTTTGGCGACAGTTTAACTGCGGGTTATGGCTTGCCACAGGCAGATGCATTTCCAGTGCAACTGGAACGGGCCCTTGCCGCGAAGGGACTTGCTATCAAAGTTGAGAATGCGGGAGTATCGGGAGACACTACTACCGGCGGCCTGCAGCGTCTGGATTGGGCGCTCGCCAATGGAGCAGACTTTGTCCTTTTGGAACTTGGTGCCAATGATGCCTTGCGCGGTATTGAGCCTTCGGTTACTCGTAAAAATCTCGACGCGATTATCAGCAAAATTCGACAGAAAAACATTCCTGTCTTTTTAACGGGAATGCGAGCTCCGCCCAATATGGGTCCTGATTACCAGCAAGAATTTGACCGAATATTTCCGGACTTGGCTGAAAAACACAGCGTTGCATTCTACCCGTTTTTTCTAGATGGGGTCGCGGCCATGGCAAAACTTAATCAGGCAGATGCCATTCACCCAAACAGTGACGGCGTTGCCGTCATTGTTGACAAGATGGTTCCTCACTTGATGTCATTTATCAATCAAAAATAACAAAACCTAACAAGGGTCTTTCCCTCAAAAATTCTCAGGAAAATACAGTATGAAATTTAGAAAATTGGGCCTCACTGATCTTGACGTGAGCGTTATATGCCTTGGCTCCATGACCTGGGGCGAACAAAACACAGAGAGCGAGGCACATGCCCAACTGGATTATGCGCTAGATCAAGGTGTCAATTTCATCGACACAGCGGAAATGTATCCTGTCCCACCCAAGGAAGAAACGGCCGGACGGACTGAGGAGTATATTGGAACTTGGCTTTCAGGCCGGAGTGACCGCGACAAAATTATCCTCGCCACGAAAGCCGTTGGAAAATCCGACAATACCTATTTCAGAGGAAATGGTGAAATCTCCCGTCTGCACCGCCGTCACTTGAACGCCGCTGTTGATGGCAGCCTAAAACGCCTGAAAACAGATTACATCGACCTGTATCAACTTCATTGGCCTGAACGGTCCACCAATTATTTTGGGAAACTTGGCTACAATCACGTAGAAGATGAAGACACTGTTAGTCTTTTGGAAACATTACAGGCGTTGGGCGAGCTGGTAAAAAGCGGAAAAATACGCCATATAGGACTTTCCAACGAGAGCGCATGGGGCGCCATGCAATATCTGCAATTGGCAGAAAAATACGATTTGCCGCGCATTGCGACAATTCAAAATCCTTACAGCTTGCTCAACCGCTCTTATGAAGTTGGCCTTGCCGAAGTCTCCATCAGGGAAAATTGTGGCCTGCTTGCCTATTCGCCTCTTGGTATGGGAATGTTAAGCGGTAAATATCTTGGCGGAAAAATGCCAGAAGGGTCGCGTTTTGCAAATTTCACCCGATTTGTTCGCTACAACACCGAAATCGCCCATACGCTGACTGAAAAATATGTTGCACTCGCCAACGAACATAAACTTGATCCCGCCCAAATGGCGCTAGCATATGTGAACTCACGGCGCTTCGTTAGCGCGAACATTATCGGCGCAACAAATCTGGATCAGCTGAAATCAAATATTTCCAGCATTGACATTGATCTGTCAGACGACATCCTTAAATCTATAGAAGACATACACAATCTTCACCCATATCCTTGTCCATAAGGACAAATGACCATGCGCCTGTTTGTTGCAATTGATCTCCCAGAAGATATAAAGCAGCAAATCGGCGCGTTGCAATTTGGTGTTCCGGATGCGAAATGGTCGCAGCCGGAAAACGCCCATATAACGCTCGCATTCCTTGGCGAAATCGATGCTTCGGATATGCCCGATATCGCTCTTTCACTTGGGAGAATTAACGTTCCGTCCTTTGATTTACAAATCGAAGGTGTGGGCGTTTATGGGAATGACAAACGGCCCAGAGTTCTATGGGCTGGCATTGCAAACGCCCCTGCCCTGCAACATCTCCACCAAAAAATCACGCAAACCTTATCAAGTTCAGGTGTCACTTTCGAAGACCGTCGTTTCAGGCCACATATCACTCTGGCTCGAGTTCAAAAATCGCCCTACACCCGCGTTCGTGAATATTTAACAGAATATTCACTCTTCAAAACTCGGCCCTTTCATGTGGATCAGTTCACATTGTTTTCGAGCATTCTGGGTCGAACCGGCCCGCATTATGAAGAAGAAATCATCTTTGATTTGGAGCCTCAAAACCAGCCTCCTGATGCGCTCTAGAACCCCAAATTTGTCCGCCACCATGTTGGCAGCGCAAACGAGGCTGTATGCAATTCTGCATTGTAATGACGCCCTGTATGAGATTTGACCGGCTGCGAATAATCATGCCCATCACGGCTATATAGGAAGAAACCAAACTCTGCCGCTGGGTAAAGCTGTACAATTGAGCGGTAGCCTGCCACAGATGGCAACAGCTGCTTTTCTTGCATGATGCTCACTAGATTTTGATCTTTATCGCCGCAAAGTTCTTGTAAAAAATAGGCGCGATCCTTGCCAACAAAGATGCTGTCGCTATCCAGAACAACGCCTCGCTCTGTAATACAATTGGAAAAATCTTCACAAAACTCTTTGGTAAACACGGATGCAGATGGCCCTACGGGCTCACTTAAATCAAGAATGATCAGATCGAACTTGTCCCCGGTTGCGCGCGCATTTCTCATGTAATCGGCAGCATCTCCAATGATAAGCTCTGCTCGCGGATCATCATAATCGCCATTGATTTTCAAATATTCTTTGGAAAGCTCAACAACCCGTTCGTCAATTTCCACCATAACCGCGCGGGTTACAAAGTTATGGACAAGAACTTCGCGAAGGATACCACCATCGCCGCCGCCCACAATTAGGACACTCACATCATCCCATTTACGGCCAAGTAGCGGCACATGTACAGCCATTTCATGATACATAAATTCATCAGCTTCGGAGGCTTGCACCAAATCATCAAGCGTTAAAATCCGACCAAAGGTTTCGTGATTATAAATGCCTATTTTTTGGAATTTGCTCTGCTCTTCATGTAAAAGCTCCATATCCAGTGCATGGGTAAAGGCAATGCCTTCGGTTTCTTCATGCCACCAGTTACGGCTGTCTTCGCTAACTTTGCTCATTTTTATCGCCTGAAATTTAGATTTTGTATTTGCTTTTGATATGCGTCAAAAGACCTTTTGCTGCCGGTTCCACCAGTTCGAACACTCGGTCATAATCTGACCGGTCACCATAATAGGGATCGGGTACCTCACGGATTTCCCCATCTCCAAAATCCAGCAGTAACGACAGATGACCTTGAAAGCTGTCCGGCCTCATTTCCCTCAGGTCGTATAGGTTACTTTTGTCCATTGCAAGGATGTAATCGAATTTGCTGAAATCCAATTTTTGAATTTGGCGTGCCCGCAAGTGGCTCATATCAAAACCCATCAAGTTACCAAGGCTTATGGCCCGGTCATCCGGCGGGTTTCCCTCGTGCCAGCCACCGGTTCCTGCACTATCGATGGATATTTCAGTCTCCAGCCCGGCATCTCTCACCTGACCCAGAAAGATTATTTCCGCCGTTGGAGAACGGCAAATATTCCCCATGCAGACAAATAAGACATTAATCATAATAACCTACTCACCACTGGACAGAATTATTGTAAATCACATATATCAACTATAGCAGAGGGAGGCGTTTAAGAAATGACGAAAAAAATGACGTTGGAAGAAGTCTCAGAACATCTGAACACATTGGATGGATGGCAACTTGCAGGCGATAAAGAAGCCATCGAGAAGACTTTTAAATTCAAAACGTTCAATCAGGCATTTGCCTTTATGACCCGCGTTGCCATGAAAGCTGAAAAAATGGATCATCATCCAGAATGGTTTAATGTTTATAACCGGGTTGATGTCACCCTTTGCACCCATGATGCGAACGGTATAAGCGAGAAAGATTTCAGTCTTGCCGCCTTCATGGATAAAGTGGGCAGCTCCTAAGAGCCGCCCAAGTCATGTGTCTAGCGTGGGGCCATACGAATAGCGCCATCAAGACGGATCACTTCGCCATTTAGCATTTGGTTTTCGCAGATATGCTGTACAAGGCTGGCATATTCTGAAGGCTCACCCAAACGGCTTGGGAAAGGAACAGTGGCCCCTAGGCTATCCTGTACATCTTGCGGCAATCCAAGCAACAGCGGTGTTTTAAACAAACCCGGTGCAATTGTCATGACCCGAACACCAACGTTCGATAAGTCACGGGCGATGGGCAACGTCATACCGACAATACCGCCTTTTGATGCAGCATAGGCTGCTTGACCAATTTGTCCGTCATAGGCGGCAACAGAAGCTGTATTGATACAAATACCGCGTTCCCCGCCTTCAAGCGGCTCATCATTTACCATGTCATAGGCCGCACGGCGAATGCAGTTGAACGTGCCAATCAGATTGACACTGATCACTTGTTCGAACTTATCCAGTGCGTGCATTCCCTTGCTGGATACAGTTTTAGCCGCTGGGCCGATACCGGCGCAGTTCACCAAAATTCTAGCCACACCGTGTGCCGCGCGCGCCGATGCGAATGCCGCGTCTACTGACGCATCATCAGAAACATTTACTGAAACCGCAACGCCGCCGATTTCTGCGGCGACCGTTTTTGCAAGATCTTCGTTCATATCGAAAATCGCAACTTTTGCGCCTGCGTTTGCAAGTGCGCGCGCTGTCGCTGCGCCAAGACCAGATGCACCGCCTGTTACAATGGCTGCTTTACCGCTAATATCCATTTCTGTCTCCAGTTTTTAAAACTTGTTTTGTTATTTTGATGCCCTTCAATACACCGCAGCCCCGTAAAAGAAAAGTCTGTGCTGTTGCAAACCGTCTAAAAGAGGGTCATATACAAGTTTATGGAACATGATGAAGAAGATACCACCGCGTTTGATGCGGAAAAGATGCAAAATGACAAGCGACTTGTCATGCGCGAGTTTGGTCAAAAGTTGCGAAGTAATCTTGGTAAAATTCCTTTTTCAGAAGATGTCACTGCCAGTTTTTACTGTGCCATGGACGGGAAAAGCCCCGCCTTTGTAAAGGCCGTCTTATTTGGCGCCCTTGCCTATTTCATTATGCCTGCAGATGTTATTCCTGACTTTATCGTCGGTCTTGGATTTACTGATGATGCCAGTGTTTTATTGGCCGCAACGGCAACAGTTAAAAAATATATTACTGAGCCTCACAGAGAAAAAGCCCGGGAATTCTTGGAAAAAGAAAAAGAAGACGCGCTCTCTAAATAGAATGTGTCGCTTGGCCGTTCCCTCGCCCCTTCTTTTCAGTTAATATTTACCAAAGCCTAAAAATACAGGGAAGATCACTTATGGATACAAAAGCTGCGGTTGCCTTCAAAGCCGGTGCCCCTCTCAGCATTGAGACAGTCCAACTTCAAGGACCTCGCGCCGGTGAAGTTCTGGTGGAAATCAAAGCCACTGGCATTTGTCATACGGATGAGTTCACGCGAACAGGTGATGATCCAGAAGGAATATTTCCAGCAATTTTGGGCCATGAGGGTGCGGGCATCGTTGTGGATATTGGCCCCGGCGTCACGTCAGTCAAAAAAGGGGATCATGTTATTCCCCTGTACACACCAGAATGCCGACAATGCAGTTACTGCACGTCTGGTAGAACTAATCTTTGCCAAGCTATTCGCGGAACTCAAGGTCAAGGCTTGATGCCTGATGGCACGTCTCGTTTTTCAATCGATGGCGACCCCATATACCATTATATGGGTTGCTCCACCTTTTCAAATTACACAGTTTTACCGGAAATCGCGCTCGCCAAAATTCGCGAAGATGCCCCTTTTGACAAGGTTTGTTATATTGGTTGCGGCGTTACAACTGGTGTTGGCGCAGTTATTAACACAGCAAAAGTTCAGCCCGGTGACAATGTGATCGTTTTTGGTCTGGGCGGTATTGGCCTGAACGTGGTGCAAGGTGCCCGAATGGTTGGCGCAAACAAAATTATTGGCGTTGATCTGAATAACGACCGCAAAGCACTTGCTGAAAAATTTGGCATGACCCATTTCGTTAATCCATCAGAACTTGAAGGTGACCTTGTCCCCTATCTTGTGGACATAAGCGATGGCGGTGCGGATCATTCATTTGAATGTATCGGTAGCACGACCACCATGCGTCAGGCTTTAGAATGTTGTCATAAGGGATGGGGCGAAAGCACGATTATTGGCGTTGCCGGAGCCGGTCAAGAAATCTCTACCCGTCCGTTCCAACTGGTCACAGGACGCGTCTGGCGCGGATCTGCATTTGGCGGTGCTAAAGGCCGGACAGATGTTCCTAAAATTGTCGACTGGTATATGGATGGCAAAATCAATATTGATGATCTGATCACCCACACAATGCCTCTTGCGGACATTAATAAAGGTTTTGATTTAATGCATAGCGGCGAAAGTATCCGCTCTGTGGTTATCTACTAATAATTAAAGACAGGCACAGAATATGACGCTTGAAACAATCGCTGCGCAAAAAACATTTGGCGGCACACAAGGCGTGTACAGCCACGCATCAGAAGTGACATCGACAGCGATGGAACTCAGCGTGTTCATGCCAAGCCGCTCAAAAACTGAACCGGTGCCTGTACTTTATTATTTATCCGGACTGACCTGTACGCAGGACAACGTCACCACCAAAGGCGGCTTTCAGCGGATTGCAGAAGACCTTGGTATTGCCATTGTCTGTCCTGACACCAGCCCTCGCGGGACGGATTATCCAGGCGAGAATGACAGCTATGACTTTGGGTCTGGTGCAGGATTTTATCTGAATGCAACCGAAAACCCTTGGTCTAGCACATACAAAATGTATGATTATGTGGTGAGTGAACTTCCCAAGCTCATTGCCGCTAATTTCAATATCGATACAGCAAACGCAGGCATATTTGGGCATTCTATGGGAGGTCACGGGGCCCTCACAATTGCCCTTAGAAACCCAAATTCTTACAAATCGGTTTCTGCATTTGCGCCCATTTGTGCCCCAACGCAATGTGAGTGGGGCCAAAAAATATTTGGCGGATATCTTGGCGAAAATACTGAAAACTGGCAGCAGTATGATGCAACGGAACTCGTCAAATCAGGTAAATCATTTGCCGGTGAAATCCTCATTGACCAAGGATCTGCAGATCCTTTTTTGAAAGATCAATTGAAGCCGGAGTTATTTGAACAGGCCTGCAAAACTGCGGGACAAGCCGTTACAGTTCGGCGGCAAGAAGGGTATGATCACAGCTACTATTTAATGGCAACCTTCATGGAAGATCACTTGCGTCACCACGGGCGGGCATTAGGCATCGCGTGACACCGCTTCGCTTGCCTTGTTTCGGGCCTTAACCCGCGCTTCACGCTGCATGATATAAATGCTGGAGGCGACAATGATTATGGCGCCGATAATCATTCCCATGGTTGGGACTTCATTAAAGATGAAATAGGCCAAAATACCGGCAAAGATCAGACGGGTGTAATCAAATGGGGAAACTGCTGTGGCCTCGCCAATTCCAAACGCCCGGATCATGCAAAAATTACCACCAGTGCCAACGATCGACGTGCCGCCCAGAACAAGTAATTCTTGCCAAGTTGGTGTTATCCAAACCTGACTTGCTGGAATAAAGGCGATCACTGACCCAATTAAGCCAAAATAAAACATGATAGTTGTTGGATGCTCGGTCTTTGTGAGTTTTTTAATGAGCACGGAAACGCAAGCCACCATGAAGGCAGCAAACAAACCAACTGCAGTGGCAAATCCAACTTCAGCATTTGCTTGCACCATTATTACCACACCCACAAAACCGACTAACGTTGCCATTCCGCGGCGCCAACGGATAATCTCCCCCAAAAATAAAAATGCTAAAACAATAAGGAAAAGAGGCCGCGTAAACGTCAATGCGGTCGCATCGGCCAAGGGCATATGCGTAATGGTGTAAAAGGTGGCCAGCATTGCGGTGATCCCGACGCAGGATCGGAAAAAATGCATTTTAAAAATACTTGTGCGAAGCGTGCTAACACCGCGATATAAAACAAACGGGATGATCGCCAATAGCCCTAGAAAAGCCCGCAGAAATCCAATCTCGAAACTATCAAGACCTGCCCCCACATATTTAACCCCAACGCTCATAACAGAAAAGCAAACTGAGCCGAGCAGCATCCAACAGGCGCCTTTCACGTTGTTAGGGACTTCGTCCCAAAAACTTTGCGATCGCAATGTTTTGAAAGTGCTGTTCAGCATATCTCGCTTAACCTCTAAGTTTCAGTGGCATTTTCTAGACGGCTTTAGTCGCGACTTCTTTTTTGTTTATTTTTGCTTCCCGCATGGCGATATAAACGGAAGAGGTGAAGATGATCGCCGCTCCGATCCAGACGTAGACATCCGGTTCTTGCGCAAAGAAAATATAGCCAACGATGGCGGCAAAAACTAACCGCGAGAAATCAAATGGCATGACAAATGTCGCATCGGCGATAGAGTAGGCTCGCGTAAAAAATAGATGCCCCATGGTTGCGCTTAACCCGATGGCTGCCACAATAAGAAGTTGCTCAAATGTCGGCGTTACCCAGACGAACAACGCTGGGATAATTGACATGGGAATGATGATAATTTGGGCCCACGCCACCATGGCAGGTGTGCTTTCCGTGCTCGACAACAGTTTAACGCAAGTAATGGAACAGGCCATGGTTGCTGCAGAAAATAGCGCCATATAAGTTCCGAAGCTCATTTCAATGGTACCAGGGCGCAATATAACCATAGCACCGGCAAATCCGATCAAAATAGCCATCCAACGCCGCAAACGGACCACTTCTTTTAAGATAAAGATGGCAAGCAGCGTTCCAAAAATTGGCGACGTAAAGTTAATGGCCACGGCCTCAGCAAGCGGGATGGTCGTTACGGCAATAAACCACGAGACCATTGAAATAAAACCGAAAAACGCCCGAACCATATAAAGGCCCGGCCGGCCGGTTTTCATGGCACTTGGACCATTTTTCAAAAACCAAGGGAGTAAAACAACCAATCCAGCGACATTGCGCAAGAAGACGATTTCCATAACATGCATACCACTGTCGGAAAGATGGCGAATAAGGCCACTTAATACCGCAAGGAACACACAACCGATAACCATCATGAGAGCGGCTTGCATTGCCGCAGGGGCCTCTGTAACGGGCCGAAGCAAAGTTCTTATTGAAGACATTAGAGTATTTTAGTTCGCAGGCTTACAATCCCCTAACTTTATCTTTGCAATGCAGCCCTGCGCCAGCGACACCTGTGCTCAAAAAAACATAAAAAAGGGCGCCCATTTCTGGGCACCCTTAAATCTTCAATGGATCAAATTTTATTCGACAAGTGTCGCGTCAGTTTTTTCCCGGACTTCATCCATTGTGACACCGTCTGCAAGTTCCACAACCTTCAAGCCGCCTTCAGCAATATCAAAAACACCGAGGTTGGAAATGACACGATCAACAACTGCCTTGCCAGTGAGGGGCAATGTGCAAGCTTTAAGAAGCTTTGTCTCACCGGCTTTATTGGTGTGATCCATAATGATGACAACACGTTTAACGCCTGCAACCAAATCCATTGCACCGCCCATGCCTTTAACCAGTCGGCCCGGGATCATCCAGTTCGCAAGATCACCGGTTTCAGAGACTTCCATGGCACCCAGAATAGAGAGCGCGATATGACCGCCGCGGATCATTGCAAAACTATCGGCTGAGTTAAAATAACTCGTTCGGTCAAGCTCTGTAATGGTTTGCTTGCCTGCATTAATCAGATCAGCGTCGATTTCATCTTCGGTTGGGAAAGGTCCCATACCGAGCATGCCGTTTTCCGACTGAAGTGTCACATCGACACCTTCCGGAATATAGTTGGATACAAGTGTTGGAATCCCGATACCGAGATTTACATATGTTCCGTCTTCAAGTTCTTGAGCAGCACGTGCTGCCATTTGATTACGATCCCAAGGCATATGTTTCTCTCCTATCAGGCTTCACGAATTGTACGTTGTTCGATGCGTTTCTCATGTTCACCCTGAACAAATCGCTGAACATAAATGCTTGGTGTGTGGATATTGTCTGGATTAAGAGATCCGAGCGGGACAATTTCCTCAACTTCAGCAACGGTAACCTTGCCGCAAGTTGCAGCGAGTGGGTTAAAGTTACGAGCTGTTTTTCGGTATAGTAGATTTCCGTGCTCATCGCTTTTCCATGCCTTAACAATAGCAAGATCAGCAACAATGCCTCGTTCCATGATGTAGGTTTCACCATCGAAATCTTTTTCTTCCTTGCCTTCTGCAACAAGGGTGCCGACACCAGTTTTCGTGTAGAATCCTGGAATACCAGCGCCGCCAGCGCGCATGCGCTCCGCCAATGTTCCTTGAGGATTAAATTCAAGTTCCAGCTCGCCAGACAAATATTGGCGCATAAATTCTGCATTCTCGCCAACATAAGAAGAGACCATCTTCTTGACCTGTTTGGTTTGGAGCAATACACCTAAACCAAATTCATCAACACCGGCGTTATTTGAATAAACGGTCAAATCCTTAACACCAGAATCTCGAATTGCAGCAATTAAGTTTTCTGGAATTCCGCAGAGACCAAAGCCCCCTGCAGCGATGGTCATACCATCAAAGAGCAACCCTTCTAGGGCGCTACTCGCATCTGAATAATTTTTTTGTGCCATTATTAATGACTCCTACCTTGCCTGTTACGTAAAGGTATGCCGTCAACCCGATAAAGGTGCATCAGTTGCTCAAAGGATTACCCCGACCAAACTGGTTCGACATGAATTTCGCAGAGATGATAGTCAGATTATTGCTGTAAGGGAACCCAATTTATACCAAATAGTACTGAATCGGGTTACTTTTTCTTCGCAGGTGCACAATAACTGGAGATAAAGCCTATTTTTGAAGCTGTTTTTTGAGCCAAAGAATGTTCCAGCTGTTCAAGAGTTTAAAAATTGGCGCGAACGCGGATCGCATTCCTTCCCAATTCAGACCCAATTTTTTCTGAATTTCACCAAGAGATAACTGTCCATCACACAATGCTACAATCTCTGAAATACGATCGGGGAGATCAAATTCAATTTTTTCACTGTCAAATGTGATCGTGAATTTTTTCTTCCCTCTAAATGCCGAAGCCAATGTCTCTGCGGGATTACCCTCTTTCAAAATTGGAATCATCTCTGGGCCGATTTTTGCAATCGCAGTCTCTTGTTGAGTTTTCCGAACATAAAATAAATGAGTTTTGAGACTTCCTGTTATGTTTTCTGCAAGCGACGCTCTATCCAAATTCGATAATTTCCGAGCCCGTTTAATGAGCTCCTTATCTTTCAAGAAAACTGTTGGGTCATATTTAACAGGTTCCAAAAATGACACTAAGGACAGGTTGGCATCCGACAGAAGGTCATCCAATTCAGGGACAAGATAGCTTTTATCTCGCGGATGCAGCAATAAATCAAAAAACGGTGCGTCGTTACCCATTTTATGGTCTCCCACAAACGGATTTCTCGTGAGCCAGTTGGTCGATGGTAAATCTTTTATGAATGTTTTAGCTAACGGAACCTGCTTTTTTTGCGGATCATCTCCCACCAGCATCTGCAGAGCTTTTTGGGCGTGATAAACACCTGTTCGGCCGAGGGTCGCATAAACCATCAACCCCATCCCGCCATCATCTGACAATACAGCTTCCAGCGCAGTAAGACCATCCTCTGGGCTTTCCAGGTGATGAAGTACGCCGCAGCAATCAATGTAATCAAACGGCTCAAGATCCATGGCAGGAAGGTCAAGAAGCGATCCTGTGTGAAACTCAATGTTGCTAAGACCACGCACATCGGCTCGCGCTTCAGCAACGGCCCGACTTGCTTTTGACATATCTAAATAGGTTACATGCCCGGCTTGCCCGCGATCAGCCAGTTGCTGCGCCAACATAATGAGCGCGTCTCCCGTACCGCCTCCGGCAACTAACGCCCGAAACGGCTTTGAGAAATCCCGTTTGCCCGCGAAAATATAGTGATTTAATTCATCCAGATGACTGGGACTGCCTGTAATCAGGCGGTCCCGCTCATCTTCTGGGTTTCGAGGAGGGTATGGAAAATCTTCATACTGCGCCGATACGGCTTTATCCCGTTCTACTTTCCCCCTCGTCACAAGTTAATCCTTTACCGTGATAATAACTTTACCAGTGGTTTTTCTAGACAGTAGAGCTTTCATAGCATCTGCGCCTTGCTCCAACGGAAAGTGCGTTGAAACATGAGGATTAATGTCGCCTTTTTTAACCATATCCAACATAGCGTTAAAGTTTGCGCGGTTCTTTTCAGGTGTCCGCCGGGCAAACTCGCCCCAGAACACACCAATAACCGAGCAGCCTTTTAACAGTGCCAGGTTTGTTGGCATTTGCGCGATACGGCCGGATGCAAATCCGATAACGAGCAGGCGGCCTTCCCAGTTGATGCAGCGCATAGACTGATCAAACGCATCACCACCAACAGGGTCATAAATCACGTCAGCACCCTTGCCGCCGGTTAATTCCTTCACCCGATCTTTAATGCTTTCGGTAGAATAATTGATCACATGATCAGCGCCATACTTGCGAACGATATCCATTTTTTCATCTGAGCCAACAGTACCAATAACAGTCGCGCCCAAGGCTTTACCAAGTTCAACCGCGTTAAGGCCAACACCGCCAGCAGCTCCGTGAACCAACAACACTTCGCCCTTTTTCAGGTCGCCGCGGTCAACAAGTGCATGATATGTCGTGCCATAAGTTACCGGAAAACCAGCAGCCTGATCGTAGGGCATGTTGTCTGGGATTTTGTATGTCCCTTCAGCAGGTGCAACAACATATTCAGCGAACCCGCCGACACCATGATTTGCCATGACCCGGTCGCCAACAGCAAGACCTTCAACACCCTCGCCAACTTCAGTAATTATGCCTGAGCTTTCCATTCCTGGGGAAAACGGGAAAGGAGGCTTCATTTGGTATTTACCCGCAATCATCAAGGTATCCGGGAAGTTCAATCCGACGGAATGAACTTCAATTTTTACCGTTCCAGCGGTAACGGTTGGCTCTGCCACATCTTCCATAACTAGGATGTCAGGCTCACCAAACTCTTTACAAACTAATGCTTTCATTCTTTTCCCATTCTTTTTATTTTGCCTTGAGATCAGGCTTATTTGTTGCGCTGCACATACGCTAGCGCGGAAGCAGCGTTCGCGTCAAATTGGATATTCAAGAAACAGTTAGGAAATTTCTTCTGACAAGGACAAACGACCAACTTCGATCTCGTTCCGGTTTACCAAAGTTGGTAAAATAAACTCATCCATTTCCCGGTGCATTTCGTCACCCATAATTCCAAGACTTTCCAATATACCACCAAGCGCCACTTCAACGCCGCGTGTGGTCCCATCTGCGGTTTTAAGAGCAATGCCAAGCCCCAATGTCGGAAGGGCGGCAAGGTATACGCCTTCTGCACCAACTTTCGCGATCACCTCCCCCTTGGCTGATCTGTTCATGGCCGTGCAAAGGCGATCGGAGCCTGCAATCATGTCAGGCTCAGCCGCAATGGCTTCTTGTATTCTTCGGCAAGCAGCTGCCCGGTCTAAGGCAAGTTTTTCTGGATCAGCGAATTTAGCAATTGCCATTGCTGAATTTAAAAGCGGCACTCCTATTGTGGGGATGGAACACCCATCGATCCCCATGGGTGCTCTACTCAAGTCCAATTCGGTAAAATCTTCTAAGATTTTAATCATCCGCTGTTGAACTGGATGATCAATGTTAATATATCCCCGGTGATCCTCGCCCAAATGAACGGACGTCGCCAAGAACCCTGAATGCTTTCCTGAACAATTATTATGGGCCGTCGTTGGCTCAAGGCCTTTTGCCGCCAAGGCCCTTTCTGCCGGAGCGTAGCTTGGCCAATGGCTTCCGCATTCCAGATCATCAATTGAGAGACCGATGCGCTTTAGCCACCCCTTGACCGCGTCAACATGCAGATCTTCTCCCGTGTGAGAGGCACACGCTAAAGACAGCTCTTTTTCAGTCACATTGAAGGCATCCGCTGCACCACTTTCAACAAGGGGCAACGCCTGAATGGGTTTAATGGCAGAACGTAAATAGACAGGACTTTCAATATCCCCCCATTGTTTCACAATTTTGCCAGAAGCATCCGTAATAACTCCATGGATCATATGGCGACTTTCGACCATTGTTCCGCGTGTCACATTTACCTGCAAAGGAGGCCGGCTGGAATTATTTGCAAATTGCTTTATCATAGGGATAGTCCTGAACATAAAAATTAGGTACTGATTGGCGCTACCATATCCGAAAATTTCGTTTGGAGTTAATAAATTTATGTCGAGTAGAGGCTATTTCGGGATTGGCATTGAAGGGGTTAGTAAACCCATGAATGCTGGAAATCTATTCAGAACAGCGCACGCGTTTGGTGCCAGTTTTGTTTTCACTGTGGGCGCCGAACCTTCTGTCCGAAGAGCAAGATCCGATACGAGTGTCGCGCCGAAAAGCATCCCTTGGTATGATTTTGATAGCATCGAGGATATGAAGCTTCCTCGCTTGTGTAAAATAGTCGGCGTCGAATTGCTGGATGAGGCAGAAGATCTGCCCAGCTTCTTCCACCCTTTAAGCGCGGCATATATTCTGGGACGGGAACGGGGCTCGTTGTCACCTGCCATGCAGGAAAAATGTGATTACTTCATCAAAATTCCGACAAATTTCTGTTTAAATGTTGCAACCGCTGGCGCAATCGTCATGTATGACAGGATTGTAACCCATGGCAGGTTTGCAGAACGCCCAACAGGTGAGCTTGGGAAGGCTGTTCCGCAACCCGCCCATGTGCAAGGAAAACCGAGAAACCGGACGTCCCGGGATTTTGGTTAAATTTGCGCCCTAAACATGCATTTGAGTTGCCTTGGCAACATCACTAGAAAATGAATCGAAAGAGCGGTACTCTAAGCCCATGAAAAAGCAAACCGTGTTTAAATTTATAGCTGCGTCCCTTATGGCGGCGTTCTGTTTTTCAGCAAACATCGCATCTGCTGCAAAAGGAGATCCTCGTTCTCTTGGAACCTACAAAGACTGGGGTGCTTACGCATGGGTCGAAAGCGGGCAAAAAGTTTGCTATATGCTGTCACGTCCCACAAGATCTTTGCCTAAAAACGTCAAACGCGGCGATATTTATTTGATGGTCACTTACAGGCCTAAATCTCGCTCGACCGAAGAGGTTAGCCACGTGACCGGCTACACTTACAAAAATAATTCTACCGTCGAAATAGCTATTGGGAAAAGAAAGTTTAAACTGGCAACAGATAATGACGTGGCTTGGATCCCAGAGGGCGAAAGCGATGCCAAACTAATCAAAGCAATGCGCGGTGGATCGAAACTCCTCATCAAAGGCACCTCGTCTCGCGGCACGCTCACAACTGACAGCTATTCATTGCAAGGCTTTACAGCGGCGCATAAGCAGATTAGAAAAAGCTGCAATTAAGATTTTAGCCAAAGCTCGCTAAAGACAACTGCTGGCGACATGCGCCCGCACCAATTTGATAGAAGTATATTTGACCCATGGAATATTTAATTCCGGATGTTGAGGCTGTTGACCGGCAGCCCGACCTTTTAGCCATTCGTAAAAACCTCGTTGGCCTATCGCGCTCGGAAATTGCCGATGCGCTCATTGCCGAGGGAGAAGCCGAAAAGTCAGCAAAAATGCGGGCTAAACAGCTGTTCCATTGGCTTTACCATCGCGGCGCCAGCGACTTTGGCGACATGACGTCTATCTCAAAAGAAATGCGCTCCCGCCTGCCGGAAAAATTCACTGTTGCCCGCCCAGAAATTACCAGTTTACAAGAGTCGACTGATGGCACTCGCAAGTGGCTGGTGAAGTTTGAAGATGGACAAGAAGTCGAATCAGTTCATATTCCAGAAGAAGATCGCGGGGCTCTTTGTGTCTCAAGCCAAGTTGGCTGCACATTAACTTGTAGTTTTTGCCATACCGGAACAATGAAGCTCGTTCGCAATTTGACGCCGGGTGAAATTATTTCTCAAATGCTTGTGGCGCGCGATACCATCAATGAATGGCCGAGCCCAAAAGGCAACCGGATGATCTCCAACATTGTTATGATGGGAATGGGTGAGCCGCTTCTCAATTATGACAATGTGGCCAAAGCTCTCAAAATCATTATGGACGGCGAAGGAATTTCACTCTCTAAACGCCGCATCACTTTGTCGACATCTGGCGTCGTTCCGAAAATTCATCAGTGCGGTGAAGAACTGGGCGTAAATCTCGCCATTTCCCTGCATGCCGTCACGGATGATGTGCGCGATATTCTCGTTCCAATTAATAAACGCTACCCAATCAAAGAACTCTTGCAAGCCTGTAAAGACTATCCGGCCAGCAACAATGCCCGCCGGATCACATTTGAATATGTCATGTTGGACGGCATCAATGACACCCCAGCCGATGCCCATGAGCTTGTCCGTTTGCTAAAAGATATTCCGGCAAAAGTGAACCTTATTCCGTTCAACCCATGGCCCGGTAGCAATTATATTTGTTCCAGCAACAACACCATTCATCGGTTTGCAAAAATTGTGAATGACGCTGGATACTCATCCCCAGTCCGCGTTCCCCGCGGCCGTGATATAATGGCAGCTTGCGGCCAGCTAAAATCCGCCAGCACAAAAGAACGGGCTTCTGCACGTCATCAAGCAACCGGCTTAAGCTAACCTCCTAAAACAGGCGAAGAGAGCGAACTCATATTGCATCTTCGCCTTTGATTTAAAGACCAATTGACGCAGTTCTAATGCAGTTCACTGCTTTCACTTGCAGGTCCGTTTCTTTTCGCCTATTTTGCGCACCTCGAATTCATTTAGATTTGTTTTCCACTAAAGGTTCTTTGCCATGTCTCAAGACATCAAAAAAGTTGTCCTGGCCTATTCCGGTGGCCTTGATACATCTGTTATCCTGAAATGGTTGCAGACAACATATAACTGTGAAGTTGTCACTTTTACCGCTGACCTTGGTCAGGGTGAAGAGTTAGAGCCCGCCCGCCAAAAAGCGGAAATGATGGGCATCAAAGACATCTATATTGATGATCTTCGCGAAGAATTTGTCGGCGACTTTGTCTTCCCAATGTTCCGCGCCAATGCGGTTTATGAAGGCCAGTATCTGCTCGGCACATCAATTGCCCGGCCGCTCATCTCCAAGCGCCAAATCGAAATCGCCCGTGAAGTTGGCGCCGATGCTGTAGCCCATGGCGCGACTGGCAAAGGGAACGACCAAGTTCGGTTCGAACTGGGTTACTACGCGTTGAACCCAGACATCAAGGTTATTGCACCTTGGCGTGAATGGGATTTGAACTCACGGACGAAATTGATCGATTATGCTGAAAAGCATCAAATTCCAATCCCAAAAGACAAACGCGGCGAAGCGCCTTTCTCTGTTGATGCGAACATGTTGCATGTCTCTGCTGAAGGGAAAGCTCTTGAGGACCCTTGGGAAGAAGCGGGCGAGTATGTCTACTCCCGCACGGTCTCTCCAGAAGATGCGCCAAATGAGCCAACTTACATTGAGATCGAATATGAAAAAGGCGATCCCATTGGCCTTGATGGCAAACGCTTAAGCCCGGCTAACATGCTGACGGCCCTGAACAAGTTGGCTGGTGATAACGGTATTGGCCGTCTTGATCTGGTTGAAGGCCGCTTTGTTGGTATGAAGTCCCGCGGAATCTACGAGACACCCGGCGGAACGATCATGCTTGAAGCCCATCGCGGCATCGAACAAATCACTCTCGATCGCGGCGCGATGCATCTTAAAGACGATATCATGCCGCGCTACGCAGAATTAATTTACAATGGTCTGTGGTTCTCCCCAGAACGGGAAATGCTGCAAGCGTTGATTGACAAAAGCCAAGAGAAGGTTTGCGGTGTCGTTCGCCTGAAACTTTATAAAGGTGTTGCAAGTGTTGTTGGACGGAAGAGTAAATTCTCGCTCTATTCCATGGAACATGTAACGTTTGAAGAAGATACGGTTTACGACCAACGGGACGCCGAAGGCTTTATTAAGCTAAACGCTTTGCGCCTGCGGTTACTTCACCGCCAAAAAGGCTAACAGCCGAATTAAAAAAGGGGCGCTACAGTGATTGTAGCGCCCCTTTTTATTGTTTTCTAACGATCGAAGCGGTTATTTTCGCCATTTTCTTCAAAATCCTGCACGTCTTCCACATAAGGAATATGCCGATCTTTGATAAATAGAAACGTTGCGAACAAAGCTCCAATTAAGCAGCCCAGCCCCATGATCTGAATGATGCCTGGAAACCAGCTTAAATCCCATGGAAGATCCAACACACCAACCACAAAGATCAACGCCGCCCCTGGCAGGGCGACAAAGACAACGGCAAAAACAAGTCCGGTAAATGCACCCAGAATAGCTGACTTCACAAATTGATTGGGGTTAACGGGTTTCAGTGGCCTCATTTCAATCCTGATTACTTAATTTCGGGTTCAGGGACACCAGCAATGCGGCACGCCGCCGTTACTGTATTCGCGAGCAGGCAAGCAATGGTCATAGGGCCAACGCCGCCGGGCACCGGTGTAATGGCACCAGCAACTTCGACCGCTTCCGAAAAACAAACATCACCAACCAAACGGGTTTTACCTGTATCAAGCGCAATTCGATTAACCCCAACATCAATGACAGTGGCACCGGGCTTGACCCAATCACCTTTAATCATTTCAGGGCGACCCACAGCTGCCACCAGTATGTCTGCACTGCGGCAAATCGCGGGCAAATCTTTGGTTCTGGAATGAGCGATGGTGACAGTACAGTTTTCACCGAGGAGCAAACTCGCCATGGGTTTCCCGACGATATTGGAGCGCCCCACAACAACCGCATTCAAGCCCGACAAGTCACCCAGTCTGTCTTTTAACATCATTATGCAGCCCGTCGGCGTGCAAGGGACCATGGCATCAAGGCCAACGGCCTGACGGCCTGTATTTATAACGTGGAATCCATCAACATCTTTTGCAGGATCAATAGCATCAATGATTGCAGCTTCATCCACTTGCGATGGCAAGGGTAATTGCACCAATATACCGTGGATGGAGGGGTCGGCGTTCAACCGTTCGACGATTTCTAGAACTTCAGCTTGAGAGACGTCATCGGTCAATCTGATTTCCTCAGATTTCATGCCAGCTTCACGAGTTGCAACGTTTTTATTGCGAACATAAACCTGACTTGCTGGGTCGTCCCCTGCAAGAACAACCGCAAGTCCCGGCATCAAACCGTGATCGGCTTTTAGTTCTGTGACTTGTTTTGCAACGCGCGCGCGCAGTTTCAGCGCAAATTCTCTACCATCAATAATATTCGCAGACATTGGCAATCGGGCCTTCTTAGCTAAATTCGGCGAACCTCAACTTCAACTCACTGACGACCTGGTCCGCATTTCCGGTAATCAGGATTGTTTTATTGCGATCAGTTTGACCTGCGATTAATTCCAAATCACGAGCCGGTATTTTCAAGTATTTCGAAAGGACTTTTTGCAAAGCCTTATTTGCTTTTCCCTTTTCAGGAACCGTTGTCACCTTGACCTTTAACCTGCATGTGCCATCAGCTTGATCATACAATCCGTCTGCCCGGTTTGCAGATGCACCCGGTGACAGGCGCACAAAAAGTTTAACACCTGCAACAGCGACACTATAAGGGGTCAAATCCTCAAGCGAGGAATTCATACATCAAATTCTGAGCGAAGATAAGAAGAAGGATCAAAGCTATGGGTGACACATCTATTCCACCAAATTGTGGGATCACCCGACGGATGGGCCGCAAAACTGGTTCTGTAATTTTATAGAGGAATTGCCCAACAGTCGATACAAACTGATTTTGTGTATTGACCACGTTAAAGGCAACTAGCCAGCTCAAAATCGCGTTAGCAACGAGCAGATAGATGAAGATCTGAATTACCATACTAATGAGGGAGACCACAGAATACATGCTTTTACCTTACTTGTTGGCTGTTTCTCTACATTTAGTCATCTCTAGTGGTGAGAGCAAGACAAGTCTGCATAAAAGCATAAATTTTTCTATGGCCTTCCCTGATCGTTGTTTTGCATTTTTTGCCTATTTATAGAATTGGCACCCGGTACGCGGTTGCGTTTAACGCATTCTGACCAACAGCAAAGATAATCCGTTCGGCCAAACGTTCTTTCGTCAAAGGCGTATCATCTCCAAGCTTAGTAAGAGTTGTCGCAGGAAAATCGATTTCTTTTTCCAGTGTACTTCCAATCAAAGCAGGGCCAATTTTCATTACCCCTTTTCCAAAGCTAAGTTTATCCACAATAATTTGCGACTCCTCATCAGGCTGCATTCCTGCCACAAGTTTCCCCCGGACGGTTTCAACAAGGGTTTTCACGCGCGCACCAGACCCAATTATATTTCCGATAACGCCTGCGGGGGCCACGGTGATCTCTTCAACGTGAAGGGGCCCAAATAAGACACTGGTTACGGCGAAGGAGAATTCTACATCTTGAATTTCAAACAGATTTTTATCTGTATCAACAGTATCATTGAGGGAGACCATTTCTATACTGCCGTTGCCGGTAAATATATTGAGGCTGTATCCGGTGAGCGTGACAGTGTTTTCACTCGCAGCTTCTGCAGCGTCCTTCAAGCTTTCTGCGAAATTATTTTTAACGCTGTTGTTTACCAAATAACCACCGCCGACCAAAATGACAACAGCGAGAAGACCAGCAAGGCCAATCTTCAGTTTTTTATCTATTTTTATACTCATTGTTCCAGCTTCCTACAAAATTATATGTGGGGGAAACTGGGATATAATTAATGATTGATAAATTACAATTAAATTCTATCTTTAGTTGAACTACGGCTAATATAATATATGCCCATAAATGCAGCAACAATTAAGCCACTTGTATTGGCGATCATATCCGCCCACTCAAAATGACGGCCCGTAAGGGGCTGTAAAAATTCAATAGATATACCCTGAACAAAAGACAGTAAGAACAAGATAGCCACACCTCGTCTATCTTTCGCTCCAAGCCAGCCCAAAACGCCTAAACAAAAATATGCGCCAGCATGCTGGATTTTGTCACTCACCAAGGAAA
>Ga0209826_1000427_pt1 | contig 30816 bp, 21 predicted proteins | sample GOMGulsemesocosm_5_FD_184637 | JGI IMG/M metagenome (GOLD analysis project Ga0209826, IMG submission 184637) | Methane-oxidizing microbial communities from mesocosms in the Gulf of Mexico - GOM15C Gulf of Mexico (SPAdes) (version 2) | ecosystem: Environmental > Aquatic > Marine > Cold seeps... | reverse complement strand
GCAGCTCATGGTCATCTTGCTTTCTTTGGTGCCTATGTGTCCATTAATTTGGCTATCATCACATACTCCATTCCCTACTTGCTCAAACGGGAGCCATATAATCAAGTTATGAATATGATCAGTTTCTGGATTATGAACAGTGCTATGGCCTTCATGACAGTCGTCCTGACATTTGCTGGTGTCATTCAAACGCATCTTCAACGTGTCATTGGCGATTACTACATGGATGTGCAAGATCAGTTGTCACTGTTCTATGCAATGCGGTTTGGGGCTGGAGCAATTTTTGTAATTGGAGCCCTTCTCTTTATCTACTCAATTTTCGTGCCACGGAAGGAATTAATTACAGCCCCAATCATAGAACCTGGGGAATAAAAACTTTATCGAGTTTGGATGCAAATATGGATGATATAGCAGCCAAACTTGGTTTGCCACTCAATACAATATCATGTCACGATGATTTGGCCGCGGCCGACTTTACCGGTCGCGGCCTCCTCATAGGAGGAGAGCCCGTCTTGGGCAGTAGCCCCCCATTCGCCCCCAAGTTTATCGTTCGGTTAATGCGTTTTCAAACTGCCGGAAAAAAGGATCGAACAAGTAGCTTAGGATTGTCCGCTGATCTGTAATTATACTACAGGAAACCTGCACACCGGGGGAGAGTTTATAAGTTGTTTTTCCGTGGCTAAAAGCAGCATCCTTTGGTGTGACGTAGATTTTGTAAAAGCTCACGCCTTTTTCATCGACAAAAGAATCCGGGCTGATGTTATGTATTTTGCCTTCCATTTTACCAAACCGACCTGCATCAGCTGATGCCAAACGAATTTGCACAGCTTGATCAAGATTCACAAAACCAATCTCAACTGCTGGTAACAACGCTTCAATAACCAATTGATCACTTGCAGGGACGATCTCAAGAACTGTACCGCCGCGAGTAATGACCTCTCCTTCGGTATGAACAAAAAGCGTCTTTACAATACCATCGACAGGAGCCCGCAAGGTCATGCGAGCCAGTTGAGCCTTAATTTTGATGATGACTTGGGATAATTCGCGCTTTTTCTGCTCTGCCTCACTCAATTGGGTTTTGGCATCTTCATCAAAAATTGTTTTGATCATGCTAATGCGCGTATTCGCCTCTCTCAAGGCTGCGCGGGTTTGTAGCAATACTGCCTTATTCTGTTCGATCTTTGCCGTCAGATTCGTTCCCTCTTTCAACAGAGATATATGCGCCAAACGGCTACCGAGTGCATTTTTAAGCATTTTTGCACTAATCTCAATTTGCTCATCAGATAGTGTTTTGACGTCCAAACCCCGTTCAATCTGAGTTTTGATCTCAGCCACCTGCAGTTCTTTTTGTGCGATGAGTTCTTTTTGAACGTCCAGTTGCTCTGCCAAGCGCTGCCCTCTGGTATTAAACAGATCTGTTTCTTGAGCCGCAATATCAGGTGATTTTTTGGTCAAATCCGATGGTATTTCTAATAACCCACTTTCCGAAATTTCCGCCCTCAAACGGAGTATCTTAACGGATACCGCAGTTAGCCGACTTTCCAGTTCGATTTTATCCGCATCCAGCTGAGTGTTATCCAAAATAAGAACCGCTTGATCCTTGGTGACTAGCTCCCCTTCTCGAACCAATATTTTCTGAACGATCCCCCCTTCTAGATGCTGTACTTTTTTTACCTGACCAACAGGAATAATTTCTCCATTTGCGAGGCTGACAACATCTAAAGTCCCCAGTGCCATCCACCAGAAAAGGGCCACAAGGCCGATGGTCATCAGAAAGAAAACATTATTGAGTAAGCTAAAGGATGATAGATCGACCCCTAAAAATGATTTCACTGGGTGTTCATCCTTCTAATCTGAGGAGCCGGTTTCTGATTTAAGTCCAGAACGACACTTGCCCCCCGTAAAATTGACGGATCCTTTGTCGCGATGATCAGGGTTTTACCTTGCTCCGACAGGTTTTTCAGGCATTGCAAAACAAACTTCCGGCCCTCAACATCCAAACCTTCTGTCGGGTCATCACATAAAACAAGCGCCCCATCATTCAGCAAAGCGCGAGCTAGGGCTAGGCGACGGCGAATACCCACAGGTAAATTCAAGCCGTTATTGTGCAAAATCGTCTCTAACCCCTCCGCACTATTATCGATGAACTCTTCAAGGCCAGCTTGGCGTAAAGCATTTTCGATCAAGCGGGGAGATCTACTATCCATATTTTCCAAGATGGATGCGGAAAGGAACAAGGGCTCTTGCGGAAGGTATATGAGTTGCTCGCGCCACCAAGGCAAGGAGAGCTGCTGCATTTCAATTCCATCAGTCAAAATCTGACCTCGATCTGGCTCTAACAAGCCCGTGATCATATGGAAGAACGTACTTTTACCGGTTCCACTTTCGCCAACCAAAAATAAAATTGATCCGGGCGCAATCGTTAAATCAAGGGATTCAAATAGAGGAGCCGTAGAGCCCGGATAGGAATAAGAAACATCCTTGAATTTAATGCCTCCCTTATAAATTTTCGGACGTGTCCCCGTCTCTTTTTCCGTTTCCACTTGAGCAAGGGAATGCAGGCGTGCCAAGGCAATTTTGGCTTTACTGAAAAGGGACTGTAAACGGGATAGCTGAGTAATTGGGCCAAATGCGCGGCTTGCCAGAATATTTGCTCCGATTAAAGAGCCTATATCAAGCTGCCCTTTCACAACAAGCAAAGCCCCAATCGCATAGATACTGGCGCTCATCAACGCTTGCAACATTCCTATCAGTGCCTGAACAGTGCCTTGTTGATACCCTGCTCGTTCTTTTTGGGACAAGTAAGAAGACGCGTACTGGGTCCACGTCTTCATCATCGTATTCTGAAGGTTGAAGACACGAATTGTCTTGCTTGCCTGGTTTGCCGTACTGATCAGCGAGTTTCCCGACGCATTCGTCTTACTTAGTTCTTTGATTTTTCCCTGTGATAAATGCCTATCGACGTAGCTGATGGCCAAGGAAATCAAAATAAAACAGACAACAACAGTGCCCAAAATTGGTGCAAGTAGAAAAAGCACTGAAACAAAAACCAAGGCAAACGGAAAATCAAAGAGTGTTGTTAGATTTGAAGGAGCATAAGCCGCTTCGATAGTATCAAGCCCTTGTAGAGTTTCACGTTTTTCCCCCGGACTTTGTTTTGCAAGCGCTTTCATTTTAGCGCACAAAATCATACCAAACGCCCCAATCATCAAATCATGGTTACGTTTGGTATTTATTTTTGTCGTTAATTTTAATCGCATAAAGCGAAAACAAAATTCCAGAACTATGGCTAGAACGACACCACTTGTTAGGGTGATTAAAGTTGCGTCAATACCTGAGCCAATATATCGATTTAACACTATGATCACAAATACAGGGCTTGCCAGCGCTAAGAGATTTGCAAATAGAGAAGCCACAATCAGTTGCATAAAGACAAACGGATATGACTGTAAACGTAACCATAACTCCTTCATAACGCGGCCTTTATTGCACTTTCTCAGAAGTGATTACTGCGGACGACAAGAGTGTGACATCCAGTTGCCCCATAATTTCTTGAAGTGAGATGATGGCCTTCAACAGATCTGTTTTGGCAGCTTCTGCATCACTTTGCGCATTTATAAGTGTCGTCTCCCCTGCGAGAACATCAATCAAGGATCGCTGCCCAAGTTCCCGTTCTTGTCGGGACAGTTTCAGAAAATTCTCTGCGATCCCAACTTGCGACTCCAATGATTCCAGGGTTTGGCGTGATGTCCTGACCTCTTGCAGAGCATTTAAATAACTCTTACGAACAGTGCGATAAGTTGTTGAAAGCCTCATCTTTTCGGAATTGAGTTTGTTTCTTGATGAATTGATCGAATTTATTTCCGTAAATCCCAAATTCAAAGGCATGCTTGCCTTAATCCCCCAAAGAGCTTCTGTTTGAACCCCCGCAGTGCCCGAGACATTGTCTTTGGCATTCATACTGGCACTGAGCTCAATTTTAGGCCGAAAGGACTTGGCTTTACTGCTTCGGACTTTTGCTTTTGCTGTTTCCACTTTATTTTCAGAAATCTGAATTTTGAAATTCCCTTTTTGAACAGCATCAAAGTCACTCTGATCTTCATATTTCAAATCTAGAGGCAGGGAGAATTCATCAAGAGACTGGACATCATCGGGTGAGAAATCAAAAATTGTCTCGAAATGATTGATCGCCTCAATCAATTTCCCATCAGCCCGAATTCTTCTTGTTTGTGCGCCAGCCAACTGTGATTTACTTTGCAAAACATCTGTCGTCAGGCCACCGCCAGCGGTAACACGTACTTCTTCAAGGCCCGTCTGATTTCGGATATTCTCTTCGGATTGATGCGCAAATTTTAAGACTTTCCATGCACCAATAACATCCACATAAGCAGTGATTGCATCAGAGAGGAGATCTTGCCTTTCTGATAAGTAAGAAAGCCTTGCACGGTCAAATTTCAATTTTGATGTATCAACAGCTGCACTTGTCACACCAAAATCAGTAATGAGTTGGGTGATTTCAACACTGGCTTCCTTGTAATTTAAGTACGTGTCATCGGAGCCTGAAGGCTTGTTTTGCATCTCACGACCAAAATCACTTGAAAGATCCACAGTTGGATACCAGTCACCAAGCGTAACCTCAATATCCTCCCGCGCGGCCTCCAATGCGTATTTTTTACTTTGAATACGTTCGTGGTTTTCCAGTATTTCCGGTAACAGCTCTTCTAGAGAAACAGCTCTTGACGAGTGCGGAGCAGATATCGCAACCAGAGAATAAACAGACAGGAGCATAAGCTTCTTAAAATGTATTTTCATAATTTGTACGCGACCCTTCAAGAAGCTTGTTCTAAATATTGTTTTGGAATTACCCGTTCCCCTTCAGGAGGAATAAAAGAGATGTCATGTGCCTTGAAAGTTTCCCAAATTTTATGCCAAAGAGGCCCCATGATGGCAAACGAAGTTCCATACTCGTCCCGCCAAACACCAAGTTTAAAGGTATTTACATTTTGCCCGTAAACCATATTAACGCCTTTATAAACGACGAACGGTGCGGCAACTCGGTTAAGCTCTTCGTCTCCATCAAGAATGTCTTGAAGGATAGAACATACTTTTTCAGGTAGAATCTCGGTCGAGACGTTTATTTCAACGTCCCGGCGAATGTTATTGCGCGCATAGTTGATGGTGGTGGCTTCAGCTACTCTAGCATTAGGTAAACTAATCATCAGCCCGGCCATGGTTCTTAACCGTGTCGTACGCCAAGTAATATCGAGAACTTCGGTGTCATCCATGCCATCGATTTTGATCCAGTCCCCAACAGTAAACGGACGTTCAATATTAACAACAATGCCAGAGAACACATTGGCGATATTAGACTGAACCGCCAAGCCAATGATCATGGTGAACAAACCACCAGTTGCAAGTAAGCTAGTAAGTGTTTCGCCAAAGACAAAAGCAACGATCCCGAATACAGCAAGTAGATATATCGCTGTGGAGGCAAATAAGCGGATTACATCCGGTATTTTCTTTTCAGTTCGTTTTTCAAGGGGACTCCACAGGAACCGCTCTAGAGCTATGCTGCCCAAGGATGCACCGATTATCCACCACATCATATCATATCCTTGAGATATCAAAGTTGTGTAGTAGTAGGAGAGATAAGCCACGGACAGATCGAGCGCAATATTACCAACAGCCAGCATACTGACCGGCCAAAAAATGCACCGCAATACCCAAGAAGATGTCGCCCAAAAGAAATCTTTTGTTTTTCTGTCAATCCCCCAGGCAAACAACATTCCCACGAAACCGAAGATGCCAATATAGATAAAATATTCCGCCGGAATAAAGTCTGTGGCGTGAAGTTTATCTTCCTGTATCAAGGCACCTAAATTAATTCGAGAATATTCTGGATCCAGTGATCCAAACCCAACGTAAATGGGCTTACCCAAAGCACTTGTGGTGAATAGTTCTTGAGATACCGATGCTTTTTTTACACCCCAACCAAGTGTTGGGCTTATTACAGAACTGTTTTGTATTTTGGATAAAAGTGTTTCACCTTTGTTCAGATCCATACCCAAAATATCAACAACATAGAGCAGGTTATTACGATCCAGATCTTTATGCCTGAAGGAAAGACCAATGGTGTGATAACCGTAACGTTGCTTACCGCCGAGAAAATCAAGATTAAAGAGGCCTTTAATCCGGTAAAGTTTGAATGAAATATCACCATCTTTGAAGGCCTCTTCCGGTTTTGTCAGCACAATGGGCTCAACTGCATTGGGAAAGATAACTTCTTCGGGCTTAAAATCACCGCGATAGCGAAACCACAAAGCAAATTCAATATTGGCTACGCGCTTTGTTGTATCCAGATCAGATATATTTTCCAGTTGCAGGCCTGTGTAAACGACATTCGTTTTATACATGAATTTGTCATTCACGTAGAGCATCCGGCCTTTTTTGATCTCATCAAAATAGTTGCTGGGGCTACCATCACTTAAAGGTTGTAACTGCGTCATGGCAGCCACAATATCCTGACCATTGAAGACACCAATTTGAATTGGTTTTAAGGATTCTCCGCTGGATTTGAAACTTGTAATGCCAGTTACCCCCGTAAATTCCTTACCGGGTTTTTTCAAATTGGAAAGATAGTCTTGTATATTTTGACGGCTTACGCTGACCTCTTCCTCCACTGTTTTCTCGTGAACGGTTTTCTCTGCCAACCCAGCGACAATCAATTGAAGGGATTCAAAGGCGTTCGCCGCAATCCAGTCCGGCTGTTCACCATAACGTTTGACGTAGTTATTTTTAAATTCTTGAGTTTGTTGCGATGCCGTATCAAAAAGAAGAGGAGAGGTCGCAATAATGCCGTCTGTGTATTTGGGTTTTAACGCAGGATCGCCCGGAAGCTCATTCAACACTTTTAAGAACGTTTGACTGGCCATTACATTCAGGCCGACAATTTGGCTGCGAATACCTGCTTTGCGGATCAGGTCTACAAGTTTTGCGGCAGCAGGTGCCCGAGTCGCCAAAAATAAAGTTCCCGCATCTTTTTTACTTTTGAGCTCCTCAACGATTGTCATAAGCTGTTGATCAAGTTTCTGACTTTGTGCTTCAAAGCTGTGCGTATACCGTATCTTTGTACCAAAACGCAGGTAGACTTCTTCAAAATTACTTTGTGCGATTGTGCCATATGAACTGTCATCGTGAATAATAGTGACGATTTTTTTTCCAAGAACATTCCGCGTGTAGTTTGCTAGGAATTTAGATTCCTGAGCCAAATCATATTGAGCCCCAAACATGTCCTCATTTTTCATCAACGTGGCTGAATCGTTAGCTGAGATCGTAATGAATGGCAATTGATCCGCGCTATAGAGCCCTGCGACAGCCCCTTGCAAGTCTTGCCTCCAATGTCCCACAACAGCGCGGGCTTTCTTTTCAGCGACAATTTGTTGCGCGATCTTGGTACTTTCTACCGTAGAGTTCGCGTCATCCCGTATGTCTAAATTAATCCCTTTGCCGTTCAGACCGCCGCTTAAATTAAATTGCTCAGCGAACAGTTCTGCGCCCCGGCGCATGGAAAGCCCCGTTTGTGCTTCTTTCCCGCTCATGGGTCCGACCAAAGAGACAGTGACACTTTGTTCCAATTTATCCGCAAAGAAAATTGTCCGCGCGACGAAAGATCCTATCGCGCTAATAGCAACAATAATTACGAGAATAAGTATTAATAATTTTCTTTTAGACACGGGTTACCTCAATTTTACAATTGCTTGTTTTTAAGCAACATCCCCTAAGGGGCTGACTTCTTGTTCTAAGGGATTGTTTAATTCTGTATTTGCATGAGTGAATTCATACATTGCGTCCTCATCACTCATCGATTGGGCCTCATCTGACGTTGCTGTTATCATTTGGCTATATGTAGCAGCGCTAACTGCCGGGCTTTTCACAATCAATCCGGCTTCAATCATGCTGGTTTGATCGCCATCTTCAAAAGTAACCAGACTCTCAGATAAAATAATATTTCCCGAGTCCACTTCATTGATGGTTTCCGAGGCAAGGGAGATTTCTCTAATTCCCCAATCAGCGAGACTGCGCATTTCGCCCTGATCGGTTAAACCGTTCGAATTCAGATCCTGCCAAATTGAAAGTTCGCTAAATATGGCATCATTGCTATTGAGAACTTGATCTGCATTTTCATCAAAAGCAGATAAGGCTGCCATGCCGCTAGTAGCACCATCACTGAAATATTCAGAAAACATCTCCGATATATCATCGACTTGACCATTGGCATTTTTATCTAGAACCAAAAACCCGTCATCCGCATTCACCCAGCCCTCTGCACGGGTTAGACCATCCGGTGTCATGGCAAAATTATGGTCGCTCGACGTGAAAGCAATGCCATTTCCATCCAAATCAATCACGAGAGGATCGACTACCTCATTGTAGGTAAAATCATAATTGAAGGCCGTCGGATCCCCAGCAGCAATCAGCGCGGCTAAATCGCTATCGGACGTTATCTCAACATAATGGTATCCCGATGAGGTCGCCAGATAGGTTGTCGATGCAGCTTCTCCACTTGCAGTCTCATCAGTTGTTCCGGGAAGCAAATATCCTGCGATATTATAAACGCCGGAAATATCCGCATCATATGACCCGGTATTATCTACCGTAAATGTATAACTTTTACCGGCTGTTAAAAGTATAGCCAGCCACTCCGTTGGTTGGTCTGACGCTAAATCATACGAATAGTTATAAGTATTGTTAATAGAGGTTGGGTTTTCAGACACAACGGACACACTCGCCACTTTGTAATCTGATATGATCGAACTTGTAGAGTTCGTATCAACGCCTGTGTCCTGGGATAGGTTCGTACTTTCGTCCCATACTTTAAATGTAAACGTGGCTTGCCCATCGAATAATGGATCTGCGACAAAGCGAATATATTCGTTCCCGCTCAACAAAGTCGCGGATGTTTCAGAAAGGCCAGTAAAGGATATCCAAGTCGAGTTATTGTTCGAATAGAACCATTCACCATATGTATTATCAACGAAGGTAACAGCAATACCTTGTGCCGAGCCTAGTATTTGAGAAACAGCTGTTGTGGAGGGGCTGTAATTATACATTGGGCTTACGATGTGCGGTGTATCTGAGACTGGATCTGTCTCTGTGAGGTCCACCGATGCCTCCGGAGCTGTGATCGTTGCGCTGCCATAGGTCACAGTCTCATCGCTCAAGATCGCGACAATGGTTTCTGTGCCTTCAGCTACCCCGTCATCAATTGCCGAGACAGTAAAGGCCAGAGTACGGTCAAAGTCTTTTGTAAATGTCAGCGTTGAGCCAGACCGACTAACGCCACTGCCTTCAATTGCGATCGCTTCATCAATAGCCGCATAGAAGCTGGAATAATCTGTGCCATTACTAGCCGAGCCTGACGGATTTATGTTCACCATGGCCTGATTGGCACCGATCAGCGCATCACCGCTCATTACGATCGTAAAGATGGTACTGGCTCCCGCCTCTTCACTGATACTAAGGGGCGATGCTGTAATTGCAAAACTGATCCCAGCGTCAATATCGTTTAAATCTGTGGAGGCGGTCCCAGTTCCGATCGTCGCGCTACCATCGGTTACTGTTGCGCCACTGAGGGTCGCAACAATTGTTTCCGTGCCTTCTGTACTTCCATCATCAATAGCCGAAACTGTAAAGGTCAGAGTACGGTCAAAGTCTTTCGTAAAAGTCAGAATTGAGCCAGACCGACTGACGCCACTGCCTTCAATTGCGATCGCTTCATCAATAGCCGCATAGAAGCTGGAATAATCTACGCCATTATGAGCCGAGCCTGACGGATTTATGTTCACCGTCGCCTGATTGGCATCAATCAGCGCATCACCACTCATGACGATAGTAAAGGTGGTACTGGCTTCGGTTTCTTCACTGATGCTAAGCGAAGACACTGTGATCGCAAAACTGATCTCAGCTGAAGGGTCTACATCCGGCGGCACATCTGGCTCTGGCGTTGAAGGCTTAACAACATCGTCATTGTTGTCATTGTTGTCATTGTCGTCGACCCTCGATCTTGGCGCGGTAACTTCCTCCGGTTCAAAATCGTCTTCGGGATCCGCTTCCTCACCGTCACCCTCAGTTTCTTCGGGGGCATTCTCCCCAAAACCAAAGACATCGGGAGGCAGGATACTATAGGGTGGCGCTGATGTAGCAGGCTCCAATGTTAGTGGCGGCGGGGGTGCTGATGCCTCTACAATGGGGGCGGGTACCGCAGGCGTAACGCCGGGAGGCGCTGCAGCGTTCGTAGGTACTTCGGATGGAGGTTCATCGCTGACAACATAACTAACAGGTTCCGGTGGCACGAAATTCTCTGGAGATGAGGGGATGTCAGTTGGATTATTGGCGACCTCAATAATGTGGGCTGTCTCTTCAGCCTCGCCCTTCGCCGTCTTAAATTCCTCCCCATTGGCAAGGGCATCTGCCAAGGCATTTTGAAATTCCTGCGTTTCACCAGAAACCTCTGGAACATTTTTTCCCGTTGATAATGCTGCGAGCAAAGGATCCGTTGCTCCTGTATCCAGCTGAGCCACCATTTCAGCCTGAGCCGCGGCTTGATTAATAGCATTAACCGGGCTCGCGCCACTGGCAAGGGCCTCACTTAGAGCGGCCTGAAAGACCTGAACGTCTGTTCCATTCTGGATGAAGCTTTCAATAATATTCTGAATATCGCTGCCAGTTGCGAGGGCCAACAACATATCATTACCCGCAACAGGCTCTGCTGCGATAGAGGCTTCCGCCACACTAATGGCCAAAGCATCTGCTTGTGCATTGGCAAAGCTCTCATTTGCAGGCAAACCTTCTGCCAGTGCAGTAGCAAGGGCATTTTGAAAAATTTGGGGACTCGCTCCAGCGCCAGATGTTCCCATATCCCCAATCGCTTTATCGACGCCATTTCCGCTGGCTAAGGCGGTCAAAAAAGCATCTTGAGGCGACATATCACCTTGAAGGGCTTTTGCCAGCTCGACTGCCGATTGAACCTCGGTATTTGCCATCTCTTTTGCATCTTCAAGAGACTTACCGTGGGCCAACATTTCCTTCAGTGTTTCCGTAAATGCCTTTAAAGCAATTTCACGGTGTTCTTCAGGAACCCCTTTAGTGACAGCATCCTCTAGTTCTTTAAATGCTTCAGCCAAACCATCCGCTCCGGCTAATGCTTTGAGGAAACTGTCGCCTTGGGCCGATAAAAACTCATCTTCCAAAACAGCCTTAGAAGAATTTTTCACCGCTGAAGAAAGAGCTGCCCCTTCAGTCAAGGATTCCTGAATGCTTTGCTGAAAAATTGATTGAGAAGAAATCTTCCCTCCCGTCGCTTCGAGCAATGACGTCTCGATTTCCTCACCCGTCGCGAGGGCTTTTAGTAATGAATCCTCGATAGAATGATCTTGTTCCGCAGCGTTTAGAGCACCCAACTCCTGAACGGTAATTTCTTTTGCCAGTTCGAATGCTTCCTTGGAGGAAAGCCCCGCAGCCAGACCCTCAATCAGTGCCGGTTGAAATACTTCAATAACGGCATTCACGGACGACGAATTAAATCCTTCTGAGATAAGCTCAACCTCGGTAAGAGCACCAAGTGCATCTAGTTGATGCAGTATATCTTCACCTGAAGAAAGTGCATCCAGAGCAAGGTCCAATGGACTAGGTTCATTTTCCACAGTCAAGTTTCGATTACCGTATGATTGAAGTTAAAATTGAGATTGGTTTTTGATGAAGGACCGCAGGTTGCAGTTCATAAAAATTATCTAAAAAATTTCACGTATTTGTTGAAAAGGAACATCTTCAGAATTGGCATTATTATTTCCATTTTTATTCTTTTTGGCTTCGCTAATATTAGTTGGCATCAAACAAGTTGACTTATAGTGTTCATCCCAATTTTTGCAAGACTGATTTGTTTTATAATGGGTATAATATTTACAAATCATTAACTTTTATATTAGGTCAACAAGCATGTATATGAGGCATACTGGTGCCATATGTTGATGATGAATTGAGAATATATCGTTTTGAATTTCCGTCACAGACAATCAACTAAAGCGATTATATAGCCTTCATATCTCATTGCAGCTTATGCCTAAAAAAAATTAAAATGATGGGCGTGTTTTATTAAAAAACATAAAGGAACAGGGCCAAAGATGCGCACTTAACATAAGTCTTCGAAATTAGTCGATGGGCGGCCAATTTTCCATGAACTTGTTAAGGGAATATTCTAAGCACTCCCTTTCGCACATTATCAAGATCCCGCGGCCCCAATATTTCCAAATCTGCCAAGGGACTGTTTTCAGGAATAATGGTGACTATTTTATTTAACGGCTACATCGATTTCCACATCCTGAGCACCTGAAAGAGAACGCTGAAGATGGAAGAGTGTTAGCGGGTCATCCGGCATTTCACCGACCAGTTTGGCAAAGGCTTGCCGAGCAGCCTGATCCCCCCTTGCCAAAAGGTCATGAGCTTCCCGATAGGCCTCAATTTCCGGTTTGGCGGATTGCTGTTCTCTCAGTGGCTCGAAAGCCGTCACCGCTTCAGATTTACCAGGCACCATCAATTTCCCAATCGGGCGCCCAAAGAAACCTTCGATTTGATCCACAACACTTTTGCTGACGCAGACTCGAGTTCCTAAAACCTTGTTTGCCGCCTCCAGACGCGCTGCAACATTTACGGCATCTCCATAAGCTGTATAGTCAAAAAAGCTGTCTCCACCAAAGTTACCAATTATGGCTACGCCAGTATTGATACCTATTCTAGTAACACCGAGCGCTACTTCACGTGCATTCCATTCTTTTCTGAATTTTTCCGTAAATTCGTCAATCTCTAATGCACAAGCGACAGACCGTTTTGCATGATCGTCCTGAGCGATCGGCGCCCCAAATATTGCCTGAATAGCATCCCCGATCACTTTCATGACAGTACCTTCATGAGCAAAAATGATTTTGGCAACACCATCTATGTAACTGTTGAGGAGTTCAACGGTAGTATCTGGTGGTGTTGTTTCCACCAACTTCGTGAACCCTTCCAAATCAGTAAACAGGAAAGTCGCTTCCCGCCTCTCTCCACCAGGCTTAAGATGCTCAGACTCCGTGGATAGAGACCGAGCAACATTTGGCGAGAAATAGCGAGACAATGCAACGCGCGCTGTTTCAGCCTCATTTCGCTGCCGTTGCAGCTCCTTGAACTCCTTTAAATGCAACAGAGTCTTCTGGATAGTTGTCTCCAAATCCGAAAACTCAATCGGTTTGGTTACGAAATCAAAAGCACCCCGATTCATTGCAGTGCGAATATTGGCCAAATCTCCATAAGCCGAGACGACAACTGTTTTTAAATCATGATGGAGATCACTCAGCTTTGCCAATAAGGTAAGACCATCCATTCTTGGCATATTAATGTCAGATAAAACCATCACAATTTGGTTGTCCTGCTCCAACATTTCCAGGGCTTCAATTCCATCATGAGCAAAGACAAAGTCCATTTCACCTTTTCTGATGGCCCGCCGAAAACGCTGTGTTATTAGGGCTTCTACATCTACTTCATCATCGACAACGAGTATGCGAACGGTATCATTCATTAAGTATCCACCGAATAGTCATTAATTGTGGCCTTCAGGACGTTGAAGTCCACAGGCTTAGGTACCAGTTGATCGGCCCCTTTTGCTTTAGCTTCTGCTTCGGTTTTTGCATCTCCGTAGGCTGTTATCATAATCACCGGCAGTTCAGGATTCCGGCTTTTAACTTCAGATAACAAATCCATACCACTCATTCCCGGCATGTTAATGTCTGATAACAATAGCAAAATTGCGGGCGCGTCATCGCCGTTTAACAGGCTCAAAGCATCATTGCCCGATTGGGCGAAATGAAAACTCAATTCTTTCTTACGGATCTCTTTGCGAAAATTCTGACGAAACAACACTTCTGCATCGGGTTCATCATCTACCATTAGTATCGCTGTCGTCATTGAGCGGCCTCTGTTGTTAATTCTGCGGGAAGAGCAATGCGAAAGGTCGTACCTTTTCCCACTTCGCTTACAAGGCTTAGTTCGCCGCCATGCTGTTTGACAATATCATAACTCATAGATAGTCCAAGCCCAGTTCCCTCTCCCGTTGGTTTGGTCGTGAAGAAGGGTTGGAATATTTTATCCCGAATATCATCTGGAATACCGCCACCATTGTCGGTTACTTCGACAATAATATTTCCTGCATCCACAATACTACGAATACTTAAGACGGGTTCTGCGTCGACTTCAACATTGCTTTTCACAGCTTCATACATCCCATTTGAGCAGAGATTAAGAAACACACGCTGTAATTCCTGTGGGTGGCAATCTATCGGAAACACCTCACTGGAAAAATCGGTTTTCATCTGCACGTTAAATGTTGAATCGGCGGCTCTTGCTCCGTGATAAGCCAAGTTCATCGCTTCCTCAGCCAAATTGTTCAAATTAACCTTCTGCTTGTCACTGGGTCCCTGGCGTGAATGCAACAGCATATTCTTGACGATACTATCTGCACGTTTACCATGCCCCTCAATCTTCGATAGGTTGTCACGGATAGTCGTCAACAGATCCTCCGCCTCCTCCTTGTCGTCCTCTTCAAGTGCGGCCAAGGGGGTCTCCAAAATTTCCGTCAACTCATCCAGCATTTCAGCGGAAAGCTTTGAGAAATTATTGACAAAATTTAGGGGATTTTTTATTTCATGAGCAATTCCGGCGGTTAGTTGTCCCAAGCTTGCCATTTTTTCTGCGTGAACTAATGAATCTTGAGTGGTTTTTAGTTTTTCCAAAGTTGCCTCGGCCGAGTCTTTAGCTGCAGCCAAATCCTGTTCCATTCGCTTTCGCGCATCAATTATATAGATAGAATTCAGCCAGCAATCCTTACCGTCATATTCCAGCGGACGCATAGATGTCACTGTCCAAAACTGCTCACCTTCGGTATCGTGCATCAACAGTTCAAAATTATCGACCTTCCCGTACAGCTCCAACATATTAATCATTTCAGCTTGATCTTCGGGATTAACTATAAAATCCGAAATCAGAATATTTTCCAATGGGCCGTCTGCTATTTTGAACTGCTTGCGGCCAGCTGGTGTTACTTCCAAGGCGTCATTCCCTTGAGAAAGGACCATAGGAAAAGCGATCGCGCTAATCATGTTTCGCTGCATTTGGACAGCATCGGCTTGACGTTTTTGTTCTGCTATAGCTGCTTTTGATTCGCTTAATCGAAGTTGTTCTTCAGCTAGCAATTGATCATTTAACGCCTGCGTATTTGCGAGCGAAAGCTTAATACTGGCCAAAATAGTTTTACGGACTGCTAGCGCGAACTGAACAATAGTGCTGCTTGCTAAACCAAATAAAAGCGTTGCCACAAGGCCATTCAAGACATCAAACCAGAGAACACCTCCCCAAGTAATCAACATGATAGGCATGCTAAATCCGATCGCAACCGGTATGGAATTGATGCCGACACTTGCAAATGCAGCCATACAGGCAAAAGCAACAACGACCATTTTATCCTGGATGGTGCCATCGGATAAAAGCGTAAGAAATAATATACCCCAGGTAGAGCTCAAAAAAACCGCAGAAAGAAATAGTACACGGATGCGCCGTTTCGAGACATTTGTAGGCCGCGCTTTATGGCGAATTTTATAATGAAACCGTAATCCAAAGAGGGTTAGAATAACAATAACTGTGAACGGGATTCCAGGTATGCCGAGAAGGCGATCAAATCCAACTTGCATAAACATAACGAAATTGGTTGCATAAATAGCAATGACCATAACAGGCGTCATTGCACCTTCAACGGCATCATTGATGCGTAGTTCTTTCTCAACATCAGAGGCTGAAACGGATACTCCCATGCAGTCTTCCCCTATCGATTTACAGTTATAGAAATCATTCAACTAATCGAGAATATCAGTATGGTAATATTAACTTTAAAAAGTATAGATAAAAATAAAGTATATACAATTAAACGTTGCTTAATACGAATTCCTTAAACGGAGAGCAGGGTTATTGAGGCCAAGCATTTCATTTTAGTCGATGGACGGCCAATTATCAGCAGAATTGCTAATAGAGTATTTAAGCATTTCCTCCCGTACGTTTTCGAAAAAACTCATTCCAAGTTTTGAAACTGGTCGGGTCTTATGGTGTATCAATGCCATATCAAGGTATATGTCAGGTTTGAACTGCCGAACGACATATCCTGCACCATCATCATTCGCCAGAGTGAACGGATCTATGAAGGCGACGCCAAGGCCATTTTTCACAAATTCCAATAATGATCTAAATAAGTGAGACTGACATTTAACGCGCAATCTGCTGTTACTATTTATAAATAGCTCCTTGGTTCGATAGCTTATCATATGATCCTCGCCCATCTCGATGAAAGGCACATTATCAAGATCCCGTGGCCCCAATTCTTCTAAATCTGCCAAGGGACTATTTTCAGGAATAGCCAACTTGCAGATAAATCGCATGGGATAACATTCAAGATTTTTCTCTTGGATTGGTAATTCAGAAATACCAATTTCAGTGAGTCCAGACAAAACCCATTGTTGAATATTATGGGAATAGCGGGTCTGGAATGACACATCGACATCTGGATTTTTAGCAACGAAATCAGACACAAGGCTGGTCATGAACCCAAATGACACCGAATGAGTACAGGCAACTTGCAATGTTCCAACACGCTGACTTTGTAAATTGGATATGGCCAAATCAACCTGACTAAGGCCACGCACCACAGTATCGATCTCCCGATAAAGAATATTAGCTTCCGGAGTCGGTACCAATCGCCCATTTTCACGTTCAAATAGAGTCAGTTTGGTTTGGTCTTGCAATTGAGCAAGCAGATTACTGATAGCGGGTTGTGAAATCCCTAGACTTTGGGCTGCCGCTGTCACAGTTCCCTTTTCAATAACGGCATGTAGAGCTTGTAATGGACGATATCTCATGGGGTATCATTTTTTCTGATGTCTATGCAAAATATTTGTATTTGCAATTATGTACTAATGAAGGAAAAATGCAATGCAGGGGGAATAATGAGTTCTAGTAAAGTACAAAACATACTGGTTGTTGGTGCTGGCATCGTCGGTGTGTCGACAGCCATATGGCTGCAGCGCGCTGGCCATAAGGTTACGTTGATGGACCGTGAAGGTCCTGCGGCGGGTGCGTCCTATGGAAATGCTGGTGTTATTGCATCAGGCTCGTTAATCCCAATTACGGCACCAGGCTTACTTCGCAAAGCACCGGGAATGCTTTTTAGCCCGAACCAGCCGTTATTTTTGCGCTGGCGGTATTTACCCAAATTACTTCCGTTTCTGAGGCATTATCTGAAACACGCGAACGTAAGATCAGTCGAACGTATTTCGGATGGACTTTCTGATTTACTACATGATGCGACAGATCAGCATTTGGCATTGGCAACGGGCACATCAGCACTGAATTATCTCGATAACATGGACTACTTGTTCGGATATTCGGACAAGGCTGCATTTGATGCTGACAAGTTTAGTTGGGACGTTAGAAAGCGTCGTAATGTTGACTTCGAGCCTATGAATGCCCAGACGCTTGCAGACTATGACCCTGCACTTAAAGGCCGATTTAACTATGGTGTGAAATGTAAAAATCACGGACGGATCACTGATCCCGGCGCGTATGTAACAGCCCTATTTGAACATTTTACAGACAATGGCGGCACATTTTTGCAGGGCGATTTAGAAGCCTTTGATTTGGCAAACGGCCTATGCTCACAACTTCAAACATCACATGGGCCGATCTCTGCCGACAAGTATATCATCACAACAGGCGCATGGAGCAGTGCTTGGCAAGAAGTACTCGGCATTTCTGTGCCCATGGAAACTGAACGCGGATATCATATTGAATTTGTAAATCCGTCAATCACACTACGGTCTCCTGTGATGGTTGCCGGCGGTAAATTTGTTGTTAATTCCATGAACGGACGCCTTCGCTGTGCTGGCGTTATTGAATTCGGCGGTCTTGATACACCGCAGTCTAAGCCACCAATTGATCTTCTAAAAAATCAAATGGCTGAACTATTTCCCGATTTGAAATATGACCGCATCGAAGAATGGATGGGCCACCGCCCAGCCACCGCGGATTCATTGCCAGTTATCGGGGTAAGCCCAAACGCCAAAAACGTATTTCTTGGCTATGGACATCACCATATCGGCCTTACTGGGGGGCCGAAAACAGGGCGTTGGCTCGCAAATTTAGCGACTGACACGACACTGAATACTGATCTGTCTGCTTATGCAGCGGATCGGACGGTATGAGAAGCTATAACTTTTACAGGGAGTGATCTAACATGAAAACAGTAAAATTTATGATCGGTGCAGCGCTAGCGACCGTAACATTTGCAGGCGCAGCGTCGGCGGAAAAATGGGATATGCCAATGGCCTATTCCTCAACAAACTTCCATTCTGAACATGGTGTAATTTTCGCGGACAAAGTGAAAGAATACACTAAAGGTGGTTTGGAAATTACAGTTCACCCAGGCGGCTCTCTGTTTAAGGGTGGCGAAATCAAACGCGCTGTTCAAACCGGCCAAGCACCCATTGGTGAACGCTTTATGTCGGCCCATGCAAACGAAGCACCTATTTTAGGTTGGGATAACTTACCGTTCGTAGCAACAACATATGCTGACAATGAAAAGCTTTGGGGTGCCGCTAAAGGTAAAGTGAATGCAGCACTTTCCAAGCAAAATCTTGTAGCCCTTTATACGTGTCCATGGCCTGGTCAGGGTTTCTACTTCAAAAAAGAAGTGAAATCCAGCGCAGATACACAAGGCGTAAAATTCCGCTCTTATAACTCAGCGACGGCGACTTTTGCTGAAGAACTAGGTATGATTCCGGTACAGGTTGAAGCTGCAGAACTCAGCCAAGCCCTTGCGACAGGTGTTGCAGAAGCCTTTATCTCTTCTGGCTCTACCGGGTATGACCGAAAAGTTTGGGAACATCTTAGCCATTACTACAAAGTAAACGCTTGGCTTCCACGTAACTATGTGATGGTCAATAAAGGCGTATGGGACGGTCTGGATGCGACGACACAAGCTGCCCTTCAAAAAGCCGCGGATGAAACCGGTGCTTTGTGTGCGGCTAAGTCCGAGAACCTTTCTGAATTCTATTTCAAAGAACTCGCTAAGGGTGGAATGAAAGTCGAATTCGCTGGTGATAAATTCCTTGGTGAACTTAAGACCATTGGCGCAAAAATGACCGCTGATTGGTTGAAAGTTGTCGGCAGTGATGGACAAGCTATCCTTGACGCATATAAAGCAAAATAAGATAGTTTAGTATTCAACTTCGGCTTCCTCTATTTGAGGAAGCCGATTTTTCATTGAGGGTTTTTATAATGAATGATTGGCAATCAATGATGGGTTTGCCGCTCTGGGTTCTCCTATTTGTCATCCCCACATTATTGGCAGCCCTTAGTTTGCGATATCGAACAACTGCACTGCGGTTTTTTCCTCCAATTTGGCGTATCCTAGACAAGCTCTATTTGGCCGGCGGTGTACTAGCGGCTTCATTTATGTGTGTCATCTTACTGATTATCGTTGCGCAGATGATCTCACGCTGGACAGGGACAACTTTCCAAGGATCCACAGAATTTGCAGGTTATGCAATGGCAGGAACTTCGTTTTTTGCTTTCGCGCACGCCCTAAATCACGGTGCACATATTCGTGTTTCGATCTTGCTCAACATTAATAATTTTACTAAATTCTGGGTAGATGCCGGCGCAACATTGATCGCTGCAATCACGGCAACTTATTTCGCTCGGTACGCGGTTAAAACTAACTTTATGTCTGATCTTCTAAATGATCGAACACAAGGGCAAGACCAGGTTCCGGAGTGGTTGCTGACACTATTTAACATGATAACCGCATCCCCAACTGAGTGGGGCACAATATGGAGCAGTGCTGGCAATGGGTGGGTATATACCCCCGTCTGGCTCCCTCAATTGCCCATGTCTATCGGAACAATATTACTCGCAATTGCATTGTGGGACAACTTGATTCGGCTTTTGGTGAACGGTAAAACCAGCATTGTAGGCGAGATTTTAGAATGACCGAACTTTACGCAACTGCGATTTTCATATTTGTTCTTTTTGCCTTGTTAGGCAGCTCTGTTTGGGTCGGCTTGGCTCTTATGGGGGTTGCCTGGGTTGGTATGGAACTATTTACAGTTCGCCCCGCCGGTGATGCGATGATCACGACGATTTGGACTGGGGCATCAAGCTGGACATTAACAGCATTGCCTCTATTCATCTGGATGGGTGAAATCCTCTACCGAACCCGTTTGTCACAAGATTTATTTCGAGGTCTCGCCCCGTGGTTACGTTGGTTACCAGGCGGACTTCTTCACACAAACATCGCAGGCTGCACAATTTTCGCGGCAGTTTCTGGGTCTTCAGCAGCAACACTTACGACCGTCGGAAAAATGTCGATCCCCGAGCTACGCAAGCGGGGTTATCCTGAATATATGATTATCGGCACCCTTGCAGGCGCTGCAACATTGGGATTAATGATCCCACCTTCGCTAACACTAATCGTTTATGGCGTTACGATTAATGAGTCGATCACCAAGCTATTTATCGCGGGTCTTGTTCCCGGACTAGTTTTGGCCGGGCTCTTTATGTCTTATATCATCGCCTGGCATTTCTTTAAGAAAGACGAACGGCCTGACCCAGAACCAAAAATGAGTTTTGGGGAGATGATGAAAGAGAGCCGTTTTCTTATTCCGGTACTGATGCTTGTCTTCACTGTCATTGGGTCGATGTATTTTGGGTGGGCGACCGCGACAGAAGCCGCCGCCGTTGGAGTTATTGGAGCCCTTACTTTAGCCGCCATCCAAAAGTCGCTTAGCTGGACAACATTTAGTGCTAGCCTTATGGGAGCAACGCGCACATCCGCAATGATTGCTTTGATCTTGATGGGGGCAGCATTCTTATCCTTAGCCATGGGCTTCACCGGCTTGCCCCGAGCCCTTGCTACTTGGATCGACGGGATGGACTTGTCTCCTGTTGTTCTAATTGCAGCACTAACCGTTTTCTACCTTGTGCTTGGCATGTTTCTCGACGGATTGTCCTCTGTCGTGCTTACAATGGCAATTGTTGAACCCATGATCCGACAAGCAGGCATTGATGTCATTTGGTTCGGTATTTTCATTGTGGTGGTTGTTGAAACTGCGCAGGTTACCCCACCTATTGGCTTCAACCTGTTTGTGCTGCAGGGCATGACCAAGCACGAAATTTCCTACATCGCTAAAACCGCCATCCCAATGGTGTTTCTAATGCTTTTAATGATTGTTCTTTTGGTCGTCTGGCCAGAGATTGCAACATGGTTACCTGACAATATGCGCCAGATAAGTAATTAATATGATGAAGACTCCATCATCTTTCCTTGGTGTTTTGATGCTGGATACCGCATTCCCCAGAATTTTGGGGGATGCGGGTAATATTGACAGTTATCCCTACCCTGCCCGTCTCAAAATCGTAGAAGGCGCAGGTAGTCTGGATATCGTTAAAGATGGCGTTCCCGCAATTGAATTAGTCGACGATTTTTGTGCTGCGGCCCAAGCATTAGAGGCAGAAGGCGCAAGTGCAATCGTTTCAACATGTGGTTTTTTAATATCTGTGCAAAAGCAGATTGCAAACGCGGTTTCTATTCCTGTTATGGTTTCGAGCCTGTCTCTATATCCCGTTATCCGCACAGTGACTGCAAACGGGAAAATTGGAATCCTTACCGCCTCTAAATTGGCTCTTGGAAGAACGGCCTTAGAAGCGGCAGCCATTGATCCCGCTGACGTTGTTATTAAAGGATTGGAAGACTGTCGAGCTTTTTCAGATGCTATTTTGGCAGAAAAGAAAAATCAGCCTAAAAGCTTGGATGTAGAGGCCATTGAAAATGCTGTTGTCAGACAATCAAAAGAATTAGTAGATCAAAGCCCGGATTTAACGGCTATACTTTTGGAATGCGGAAACTTACCGCCCTACGCGGAAGCAATCACAAAAGCGACGGGCCTCCCAGTATTCTCCATTCTGGATGGTGCCCAAATGATATGGAAAAAGCATGACTAGTTATATCCCAATCGTTGACGTGTCCCCTTTTAAAAATGGCTCTCTCGATCAAAAGAAGCGTATCGCGAAGGAAATTCGCGAAACAGCAGAAAATTCTGGATTTTTCTACATTACTGGCCATGGAATACCGAAGGAACTCACTGAGCGGGCTTTTGCCACATCCAAACGGTTCTTTGCTCTCGACCAAAAGCAAAAAGAAGAAATATCTGTAAACAAAAATCAACGCGGATGGATGGCTCAGGGCATGGCGACCCTTGAAGGGTCAAAATCTTACGATGCCAAGGAGATATTCTTTTGGGGTTGGGAAGTTGATGAAGATGACCCTGACATGACCTTGCCCATGGTGGCTCAAAACCTGTGGCCAGAACAACAAGCTCCTTGGTTACAACATGAACTCACACCCTATTATCATGCTGTGTGTGAAGTCGGCGGAATAGTTATGAGTGCACTTGCCCTCGCGTTTGATCTTGATGAAGATTTTTTTACGGACGCCTATGAAAAACCTCTAGCTAGAGGCCAACTTGTCTACTATCCCCCATTTACAGAAAAAGACGATGCGTCCGAACGTTTCAGCGCGGCACCTCATACCGATTTTGGGGTTCTAACGTTGCTATTACAGGACAATAATGGAGGCCTTCAAGTCCGCTCCGCTGATGGAAACTGGATTGATGCCCCTCCCGTTGAAGAAACACTCATCTGCAATATTGGTGACCTGCTTCAACGCTGGTCAAACAAACGACTTACCTCGACGGTTCACCGCGTCATTAACCGATCAGGAAATGAGCGATACTCAATTCCCATTTTCTTTGATCCTCACTCAGCTACAAAAATTGATCCCTGTGATCTAGGTGTTTCGAAAGAGGTATCACATTATGAGCCAACTACCGCTGGCGATTATATTTCTGAGAAAAACTCCAAAAATTTCAGCCAATATTCCAAATAATCGGTCTAACGTCGAAAGAACAGAAGTTATAACGCTCCCTTGATTTACAATTGACCTTCTAACAGAGCAGACTTTGCCTTCAATTGATCTCGCGAATATTCCAATAGGGCACGCACCCGAGCAGTTTTACGAAGATCCTCATGGGTCAATATCCACAGATCAAGGCCTGCAAAAACGTCCCCGGATGGCATGCGAATTAGGCGTTTGTCTTGATCACCAATAAAACACGGTAGTATTGCCATACCCATGCCATGCGCAGCCATCTGCTGCTTTGCCATGTTATCCAAAGCATTATGTTTGATTTCTGCAAGTGGCTCACTGCTATTTTGCACCCAGGACGGTCGTCGGTTGCGATCTTTCCATCCTATCCAATGCCGCGCTTGAGGCTCGAGGTTTGCATCAAGATAGTCAGAGCTAGCGTAAACACTTCGGGCGCAATTAGTGATCCGAACCCCAACAAGACTTTCAGGCGGGTTATTTGAAAATCGAAATGCGATGTCAGCTTCTCTTTTTGCAAGATCGTTGATATCACGAGTGAAATTCAAAGTCAGTCGAATGTCAGGGTAGCGCTGCGAAAAAGCGCCGAGAATTGGTGCCATTAACATGTGAAACAAACTAGTAGATAAAGTGACTCTTAATTCACCCTCCAAATTGGCATCATTCCCAACGACTGACCGTTCAGCTTCGACAAGTTCTCCCTCCATGCGCTCAGCCGCACTGCAAATACGTAGCCCAGCAGCTGTGCAAACCTGACCAACGGCGGTTCGTTCAAATAGTTTAATCCCCAAAATCTCTTCATAGGCGGAAAGTCGGCGATTGATAGTCGAATAGTTAAGTCCCATGGCCCGTGCTGCGCCGCCAATAGACCCACATCGCTGTATCGCCAGCACTGTTTGCAAATTATCCCAGTTATACATAGTGCTATTTTGCATAACTTCTATGCAAATTTCAAGACTGCCGATGAGGATATTAGTCAATTAGATTCCCTATCAACAACCTGAGCTTTGATTTAGCTCAGGCAATTGTCCGTAACCATCAGTCTAATTTAGGAATAGCATGATGAAAAAACTTAAAATTGTCTGTTACATCATTGGCATCTCGCAAATTGTTTTATCAGGCCTCTATCTATTCGCGCCGTCTTTCTTCATCGAATGGCAAGGACTTAACGTTCCAGAACAAGATATGAATTACCCTCTTGCCATGTTTGCAGCCCGTCTGTTGGTATATGGCGTTGGAATGTTTGTGATCGCCAGACAGCCAGAGGAAAATCGTTTCTGGCTGGATGGGATGATCGCTATTCAAGTGATCGATCTGGTAGCAGGCATATTCTATACCACAGTTGGCATCGTATCCTTTGAATCCTCTTCTGTGCCCATGTTCAACGCCGCTTTATTCATTGCTTTGATGGTTACATTTCGCAGACCCTCGACCCAAATTGCCGTACAAGCCTGAGTGACTTTGTTTAATTTTGCGTTCCGGGTGTCAGGCTATGGCCTGCCCCGGGCGCATTTTATATTTAAATTTTCTACCTTTTTCCCAGCACTGCTCAATATTATTGAGCTGCACAAAACAATTATCTAATAAAAAAAATCAACAAAGTTGAATAGGTAAATACCAAGCTCTTCACGCAGCACACTAGCCGCTTCAAGCCAAATTCGGGAATTTTTCAAAGAGAGGAGGCAGCATGAACGCTCCCCTAATAAGGGTATATTCGTACTCAGGATTCATCTTCAAAACTGGACACTTCAAAAATGAAAGTATAATAAAGTAATAACTAATATTAAATTCTTGAAAATCGAAAGGTCAATGGTTCGATGTCTGGCAAGTTTCTGTTCACCGATGAAATCCTGAAAGCATGTGCCGACCGGGCACCTGGATATGATCAAGATAATTCCTTTTTTCATGAAGATTTTCAGGCCTTAAAAGACTGCGGTTACCTTCTTGGCCCCGTGCCCAAAGAATTTGGTGGAGCTGGATTGTCCTTAGCTCAATCCTGTGCCCATCAGACCCGCCTTGCTTATCACGCACCAGCAACGGCATTGGGCATCAATATGCATATCTATTGGTTGGGCGTAGCCGCAGATTTATGGCGATCCGGTGATAAATCGCTTCAATGGATACTTGAAGAAGCGGCGGCCGGTGAAATATTTGCCGCCGGCCATTCAGAACGAGGCAATGATATTCCAGTGTTATTATCAACGACCAAGGCAACGAAAGTCGACGGTGGATATACTTTTGAGGGTCATAAAATGTTTGGTAGTTTAGCGCCAGTTTGGACCCGCTATGGTCTTCATGGCATAGATGAAGACCACCCAGACGGGCCTCAGATCATTCATGGTTTTCTATCCCGCGACAGTGAAGGATACGCTATCAAGGAAACATGGGACGTCATGGGCATGCGAGCAACCCGCAGTGATGATGTTATTCTGAACAAAGCTTTCATACCCAACGAGCATATAGGCCGCATAGTTCCCGCTGCGGCGGGGGATCCGTTTATAGTCGCGTTGTTTGCTTGGGCATTGCTCGGGTTTGCCAGTGTTTATTGTGGATTGGCAAAGCGTGCTGTGGACCTTGTTCTACCTACGTTACATAAAAAAACGGCGTTGGCTGTCACTCGGTCCATGGCTTATCATCCGGGCCTGCAGAATAATGTCGCCGAGATGATCATGGCCCATGACACCCTTCAGCCAATACTAGATCATACTTGTAATGAATGGGTGAACGGGGTCGATCACGGCCATGGTTGGTTTGCCAAGATCGTCGCGACCAAATACCACTGCGTCGAAACTTGCTGGCAGGTGGTCGACAAGGCCATGGAATTATCCGGTGGCGGGGGTATGTTCAAAGGAAATGAGCTGGAGCGATTGTTCCGTGATGCTCGCTGCGGACGATTTCATCCTGCCACTGCGCCTTTAACCAAGGAAATCGTTGCCAAAACGGCGCTCGGCATTGAGTTGAGTGAGCAGCCCAGATGGGGGTAATTGGTGCAACAGGGAAACAATGATCATCCGACAGGGACAATGGTTGAAAATGTTGGCGAGTGGCTTGAAGGGCTTGGCTTTAGCAAATATGCCGATGTTTTTGCCGACAATGAAATAGATCAGGACGCTCTCCCTTTGATCACGGCTGATGATTTAAAGGAAATTGGTATTCCGGTCGGAGCCCGGCGGTTATTGCTAGCAGCAATCGAAAATTTAGCCCCTTCTGATCCAGAAGCGAGTCCTTCGGCTATAACCCAGCCTCGCGAGGTTCTGGGCTCTCCGCAAAAGTCCAACGATGTATCGCTACGTCAAGTTACAATTGTGTTTATTGATGTGGTTGGATCAACGGCGCTATCGCAAAAACTAGACCCTGAAACCATGCGCGATGTTATCCGCCAGTATCAGGATGCCGTTGCTGGCGTAATCTTACGTTTTGGCGGGCATGTGGCAAAATTCCTAGGGGATGGCGTACTCGCATATTTTGGTTGGCCGCAAGCCTACGAAGATCAGGCAGACCGAGCCGTTCATGCAGCCTTGGATGCCATTTCTGCCGTGCGTGGAGTCAATTTTGAAGGCGGACTAAAACTTCAATCACGGATTGGTGTCGCTACGGGAGAAGTTATCGTTGGCGACTTGCTTGGCGAAACCTTAGTTGATACCGATGCCGTTATTGGTGAGACGCCAAATCTGGCTGCCCGATTACAGGGAGTGGCTGGACCGGATGAGCTGGTGATTTGTGCGACGACAGTAAAACTGATTTCCGATTTATTCAAGATTGATAAACCGTTTAAAGCCGAATTGAAAGGATTTGATCATCCAGTAAAAGCGTTACGGGTCATAGGAAGACTTTCAGAAAAAAGTCGTTTTGATCAACGGCGCGGGCCAAAACAAGCCCAGCTGGTTGGTCGAAATCATGAATTGGGGCTTCTACTGGACCGGTGGGAGCAAGCCGCGAACTTCGAAGGACAGGTTGTAGTGCTGAGCGGCGATGCTGGTATTGGGAAATCTCGACTGGTTCAGGCCTTTTTGGCCCACCCTGAGGTAGAAGCGCATTCGGTTTGCCATCTTCAATGCTCGACGTTGCACAACAACAGCCCGCTTTTCCCGGTTATTCAATATTTGGAAAATTTGGCAGGCATTTATGCCGCTGACGACCATCATACGCGGATTGGTAAAATAGACGCTATATTTGATCAGTCTCAAGATCAGGATGCAAAACATTCAATCCTATCACTTCTAGAGCTGCCGCTGGAGCCAGGGTCAAACTTTCTCGGGTACGATCCTGAGCGAGGTAAGGCAATTACTTTTCAGGCTGTCCGCAATTTGCTGCGAAACACAACGGAAAAACTATCTGGCATTATCGTATTGGAGGATGCCCACTGGATAGACCCGACCACTAAAGAATTTATCGATCAGCTAGTCGTTGATTTCTCTTCTGCGCCGGTGCTAATGATTGTGACACACCGACCAGGTTGGAACGAAAATTGGAGCCAAACACTTGACCATGTATCGACCCTGTCGCTCGGAAAACTATCGTTAAAGCAGGTTTCAAATATGGTGATTGATCTACTTGGCGAGCCGGTATCGGTTAATATCATCGCCAAAATATCTGAACGGGCGGACGGTAATCCATTATATATTGAGGAAATTACGAAAACGACACGTGGCACCGTGAACATCGATGACAAGTCGATGGCCAATATCCCCGAAACTTTGCAAGCCTCCCTACTGGCCCAAATCGACAAACTGGAGCAAACCGCCCGCGGTGTCGCTCAAGTTGCGTCAGTTATCGGTCGGGAATTTAGCCACAACTTAGTGCTAAAGGTCCATTCCCTTTCGGAGAGCAAGCTGCAGCCAGCATTGGAGGAAATGATAAATGGACAATTTATTCAGTATTCAGGTTCCAATGACGAAGCAAAATACACCTTCCGACATGCCTTAATCCAAGAAGCCATTTACAATTCATTGTTACGTAAACAAAGGTGCCAACTTCATAAGAATGTCGCGAAAGCACTTGTCGATAACAAGCGTGAGGGAATGCGATCACAAGATGACTTAATCGCACAGCATTATGAACAGGCTAGTCTAGGGCTAGAGGCAATTCCCTACTGGCGCAGTGCCGGCAGGCAGGCAAGCCAGCGAGCGAGCATGGTTGAAGCCATTCAGTTTTTCACAAACGCTCTCAAACTTGCTGAAACTTTGGATAAGTCGACTGAGCGGCTCCTGTTAATGGTGCAAATAATGATCCAACTGGGCAAAGTGCAAAATCTTGCCAGCCGACTAGACGACGCCATAAAAACCTATTTGCAGTGTGTAGAGATTGCAAAACAGATCGGCGCTTCAAAAGAGCTTTTGGAAGCGGCTTTAGGTCTTGAACTTACAGAATTCTATAGCGGTAGACTTGAATATCATTCCGCCATCGTCTTGCCAGAAGTCCTGCAAGTGCTGGGAGATGAGCCAACAATTGATAGATGCCGGGTTCTGGGCTATCTGGGCCGGGCAACTTGTTCTGTCGGCAATCCGATCGAAGGCTATGAAATTTCAAGAAAGGCCACGGAACAAGCTCGAGAATTGGGTGATACACAACTATTAGTGGATACTTTGAGTTCTAGTCTAACCTTGTGGCACCTCCCTCAAAATATAGAGCAAAGGGCAAAAGATGCTGAAGAATTTACACGAATTAGCAAAGCGTCTGGTGCCCCAGATGTAATATTCCGCAATATCAGCCTCCGTATTGCCGTTGTGGCAGAAATCGGTGATGTGGATTTGTTTGATGAACTGATTGACGAAATGGATAGTAGAATTCGCACTCATCAGATTCCGCTTCAGCATTGGGTGCATACATGTTCAGTCGTCATGCGTGATATTTTGCGCGGCAATTTTGCCAAGGCTGAACAGATCGCAAATACGGCATTAAGTCAGGGACAGGCAGTCAACACTGAAAACGCCGAAGGTGTCTATGGCGTTCAGATGTTTACTATTCGGCGGGAGCAAGGACGCCTTGCCGAAATTGCCCCTTTCATCAAGAAAATTACCGATGAAAACCCCGATGACGTTATCTGGAAACCTGGCTTGGCACTTATCGCAAGTGAGCTAGGTTTTATGGAACCCGCCGCCAAAATATTTAACCAGCTTGCTGAAAATAATTTTCGACTAGCTAATGATGCTAAGTTAAGCACAACGTTATCTTATATAGCAGAAGTCTGTGCCAGGCTGAATGACAAAAAGCGGGCAAAAATCCTTTATAATTTAATGCTCCCCTACCAATACCTGAATGTCACAATTGGTGTAACTGTGTTGTGTATCGGCTCTGTGGATCGTTATCTGGGCTTACTTACAACGACAATGGAAGACTATGACACGGCTGAGAAACATTTTGAAACCGCGTTAAAGATGAATACTCAAATGCGCGCGCACCCATGGCTGGCATATACACAAGCCGACTATGCTAGACTTTTGGATTTACGGCATATGCCGGATGATCTGGTGAAAAGTGCAAAGCTTATTAGAAGCGCTGAAATTATAGCGGCTGATCTAAACATGATTGCTCTACAGCAAAAGCTTCAAAAATTCCGACTATCCAAAACCGGCAAACAAACAGAATGACGAGGGGCATTAAATCAAAACATATTTATTTACTACGGACACAATAGAACCATATTCTTTTATAGCAAAAGCCAGCATTAAAATGCGGCTGAGGAGAACGGTAAATGCCAAGATTTGTGATTGAGAGGAACTTTGCTGAAGCACTACAGGTAACAGCAGAAAATGCCCTTAAAATAGTCGATATCAATGATGCTGCGGAAGTGAAATGGATCGTTTCCTTTTTAAGCGCAGATAAACGTAAAACATATTGCATCTATGAGGCAGCCAATCCCGAAGCGATACATGAGGCAGCCCGCAATGCAGGTCTTCCCGCAGATGTGATCATGGAACTCGATAGCGAAATCCGCCCTGAAATGTTCGCCTGACACCGGTTCCCAAAAGCAACAGGAGATATCAGGACAAAATCTGCATCGAGGATTGTACGTGTGCCATAGACATGGCTAAGCCGTACAAAGTGGCTCTGAGCCTAACCCTTTGACACCTTGGGTTTGTAGTGACTTAATTAGTGTGTGTGCATCAACCCTCTGAACAGCCAATCCTTCACCGATGGCTATAGCTGCGGCTGTTCCTGTTGCCTGCCCCATGATGATACACTGAGGCATGCCCCGCACGGATGCAAAGGCTATCGGATCGGCAGACACAATTCGGCCTGCAAACATCAAGTTTTCAACTTTTTTCGGAACAAGTGATCTAAACGGAATAGTATAATACGCTCCTTTCTCAACAATTGCGTCATGAGTCATTTCCGATGAGTCAGCCATCACTTTATCAATCGGATTGTCACAACACACAATACCATCAAAAAATTTGGTTTCCTGGGCCAGTTCCTCACCTGTGATACGATGGATCCCTTCAAGTTTACGTGTTTCACGCACACCCACTGTTGGTCCCAAATAAGTCATTCTGGCATTCTCAAACCCCGGAATATCCGAACGCAGAAATTGAGATAATTGCAGGCACCGACGCCGACCTTCTTGAGTTGCTTCATTTACTGCAACCGGGTCGGTACCATCTACATTTCGAATAACGACAGAGTTGCAGAAAACGCTATCTTGATGAAACCCTTTCATGAGATAGAGTTGCGCTAGATCCTCATGTAAACGCCCTTCTTTAATGCCATTGGCGGCATAATGTCTAAAATAGGGATCCTCTTCGGCG
>Ga0209826_1000426_pt1 | contig 30841 bp, 24 predicted proteins | sample GOMGulsemesocosm_5_FD_184637 | JGI IMG/M metagenome (GOLD analysis project Ga0209826, IMG submission 184637) | Methane-oxidizing microbial communities from mesocosms in the Gulf of Mexico - GOM15C Gulf of Mexico (SPAdes) (version 2) | ecosystem: Environmental > Aquatic > Marine > Cold seeps... | reverse complement strand
TATCAGAAGGTAATGGCTTGCGTTTGTTGAATTCATTGTTTGATACAATAAAAAAGGATTTTGAAACAGATTAAATTCATTTTGTTGCTCTGCATCAGAATGTAACGTGACGCTGCACGCTAAGTAGAATGTTGCTGATAGCGTCCCTCTAAAATGAGGGGCGCACTTTACCTATCACTCGAATACCTCACAAAATACACCTTTTTATATGCTTAAAATTTCCGGAACTTCCGCGTTATCAAAATTTAGAATTCAAAAATTATTAGCTGATGTACAAGCGATAGACTCAAATATTAGTGATATTTCTGCATTGTATATGCACTTTGTTGAAATGAATGCTGAGATTAATGCTGAACAAGATGCTATTTTGCAGCAATTATTAGCTTATGGGTCGAAGGCTGATAGCATTGAAAAATCTGGCATAGTTACTTTTTGGGTTGCGCCGCGCTCAGGCACTATTTCACCTTGGTCGAGTAAAGCGACAGAAATTGCTCAGCGTTGCGGCTTGACCTGTGTTGAGCGTTTAGAGCGCGGTGTTGAGTATACTCTCTATGCAAGTGCAACTATTGGTGCTGATAAATTAAAACAAATTTATACGCTAGTGCATGATCGCATGACGCAATCGATAGTGACTGATATTGATAGTGCTGAATTATTTGCTCATCACGAACCTCTACCTTTAGAAACAGTTGCCATTATCGAACAAGGTAAAGACGCGTTAGTGCAAGCCAATAGCACTTTAGGTCTGGCTTTATCTGCTGATGAAATTGATTATTTAGCTGGTCGTTTTCAAGCTTTAGGGCGTAACCCTAGTGATGTGGAATTAATGATGTTTGCTCAGGCAAACTCAGAGCATTGTCGTCATAAAATCTTTAATGCCAGCTGGACGATTGATGGTGTTGATCAAGCGAAATCTTTATTTAGCATGATTCGTAATACGGCTGAGAAAAATCCAGAAGGAATTTTATCAGCATATAGTGACAATGCTTCTGTTGCTGAAGGCTCTAATACTTCGGTTTTTATTCGCAATGCTAAAACGGGTGAATATACTTATAAGCAGGAAGATGCGCACTTATTAATGAAAGTGGAAACGCATAATCACCCGACTGCGATTGCTCCGCATTCAGGTGCAGCAACAGGGTCTGGTGGTGAAATTCGTGACGAAGGTGCAACAGGACGTGGTTCTGCAACCAAAGCGGGTTTAACCGGTTTTACGGTGTCGAATTTAAAAATTCCTGGCTTTGTACAGCCTTGGGAACAAGATTTTGGTAAGCCAGAACGTATTGCTTCTGCGTTAGATATTATGCTCGACGGTCCAATTGGTGGCGCGGCATTTAATAATGAATTTGGCCGCCCCAATATTGCTGGTTATTTTCGTAGCTTTGAGCAGCTCGTTGAAGGTAGCCAAGGAGAAAAATTAAGCGGCTATCATAAACCGATTATGATTGCTGGTGGTATGGGTAATATTCGTCCTATGTTGGTGGATAAGCACCCAATTCCAGCAGGTTCACTGATTATTATTCTTGGTGGTCCTGCGATGTTAATCGGTTTGGGTGGTAGTGCAGCCTCTTCACAAACGTCAGGCGAAAGTGCTGCTGAATTAGATTTTGCTTCGGTGCAGCGCGAAAACCCAGAAATGGAACGTCGTTGCCAAGAGGTTATTAATCACTGTAACTCTTTAGGTGATGATACGCCAGTTGTCTCGATTCATGATATCGGTGCGGGTGGTTTATCCAATGCTGTCCCCGAAATTATCCATGATTGTGAGCGCGGCGGACGTTTTGAACTGCGTAAGGTAAATAATGACGATAAAGGCATGTCACCGATGCAAATCTGGTGTAATGAAGCGCAAGAGCGTTATGTGGTTGCTATTAAACCTGAGTCTTTAGAGTTATTTGAATCTTTTTGTCAGCGCGAACATTGTTTATATGCCGTCATTGGTGAGGCAACAGACGAAGAGCATTTAACCTTGACGGATGAGTTATTTGGCAACAGCCCTGTAGATATTCCTATGTCAGTTTTATTCGGTAGCTCGCCTAAATTACATCGTGATGTACAGCATGTAGAGGTTAAGCAAAAAGACTTGGATTTTTCTGGATTGGACCTAAAAGAAGCGGTTAAACGTGTTTTATCTTTTCCAGCTGTCGCGGATAAAAGTTTCTTAATTCATATTGGTGATCGCTCGGTAACTGGCTTAGTGGTTAGAGATCAAATGGTTGGCCCTTGGCAGATTCCGGTTGCTGATGTTGCTGTAACAGCAACAGGCTTTCAGGCAGCAACGGGTGAAGCAATGGCAATGGGTGAGCGTACACCGCTAGCGGTCGTTAATGCACCTGCATCAGGGCGCATGGCGATTGCAGAATCTTTAACCAATCTAGCAGCAGCACCTATAGAGTCACTGAATAAAATTAAAATTTCGGCTAATTGGATGGCAGCCGCAGGTAGTGAAGGCGAAGATGCTGCGCTATTTGATACCGTAAAAACAGTCGGTATGGAAGTGTGTCCTGAATTAGGTATTGCCATTCCGGTCGGTAAAGATTCTTTATCAATGAAAACGGTTTGGCAGGATGATGGCAATGAGAAAGTGATGACCTCGCCTTTATCCTTAATTATTACGGCTTTTGCTCCGGTAACTGATGTTACTAGAACGCTAACCCCTGAATTAAAGAATGAAGACAGTGTATTAATGCTGATTGATTTAGGGCAAGGTAAAAATCGTTTAGGCGGCTCTGTATTAGCGCAAGTGTATCAACAAATGGGCAATGAAGTGCCTGATTTGGATGAGGCGGCTGTATTAAAAGCGTTTTTCAATAGTATTCAAACGTTAAACAGTGATGATAAATTGCTGGCTTATCATGATCGTTCTGATGGTGGTTTGTTAGCGACTGTGGCGGAAATGATTTTTGCAGGCCGTAAAGGTGCAGAAATTGAATTAGATCGTTTAGGTGATGACCCGCTTGCAGCTTTATTTAATGAAGAGTTAGGCGGGGTGATTCAGGTTAAACAAGATGACTGCGATGCCGTATTAGATGTTTTGGAAGCTAATGGTTTAGAGGCTTGTACGCATATTATTGGCTGGGTGACAGAAGAAGCGCAGCAATTAACGGTGAGCTATGATGGCGAAACCTTGTATTCAGCCAGTCGTGCAGAAATGCAGCAAATCTGGTCAGAAGTCAGCTACCGTATGCAGGCTTTACGCGATAATCCAGAGTGTGCAAAACAACAATTCGAACGCATTAGCGATAATAAAGACCCCGGCTTAACCGCCAGTTTAAGTTTTGACGTGAATGAAAATGTGGCTGCGCCTTTCGCTAGTGTGCGTCCGCGAGTGGCAATTTTAAGAGAGCAGGGCGTTAATGGTCATGTAGAAATGGCTGCGGCTTTTGATAAGGCCGGCTTTACCAGTATTGACGTCCATATGACCGATATTATCAGTGGTCGTGTGAGCTTAAAAGATTTCGTTGGCTTAGTGGCTTGTGGTGGCTTCTCTTATGGTGATGTTTTAGGTGCTGGTGGTGGATGGGCTAAATCGATATTATTTAATGAGCGTGCGCGATCTGAATTCTCGAACTTTTTCCAACGAACTGATACTTTTGGCTTAGGTGTATGTAACGGTTGTCAGATGTTGTCAGGCTTAAAAGAATTGATTCCCGGTGCAGAACATTGGCCAAAATTTATGCGTAATACTTCGGAGCAATTTGAAGCGCGCGTAGCGATGGTTAAAGTTCAAGACTCGCCCTCTATTTTACTGAAAGGTATGGCTGGGTCGAAAATTCCAGTGGTGATTGCGCATGGTGAAGGACGTGCTGAGTTTGCAGAAAGTGACCAGCAGCAAGCTTTAGTTTCTTTAAGCTATGTTGATAATTATGGTATAGAAACGACTGATTTTCCAATGAACCCAAATGGCTCACCTGAGGGAATTACGGGCTTAACAACCACAGATGGCCGCTTTACGATTATGATGCCACACCCTGAACGTTGTTTTAGAAAGATACAAAATTCATGGCAGCCGAGCGATTGGAAAGAAGATGGCGCATGGTTAAGGATGTTTAGAAGTGCACGAGTTTGGGTGGGGTAATTAATAATCAACGATCGAATATAATGTCGGTTTTTTTTACACCTGATTTTAATAATGGGACTTTTTTTGTATAAATGAATTTTATACTCGATTGCCTGTATTGATTGTTGGTTTTCTATAGCTTATTTGTTTTTTTTGAAGAAGTATCTTGGTTTAGTAATGCGTTAATAGCTTACAGGCGCGTATGGTAGATATATTAATGGTCAGCACTAGACAAATTCAGGATTTTCTCTATGGGAAGTATGCGCACTACCAGAAAATCCTATTGATTATTTGTATGTGTCAATATATTTTACAGTTAGCGTTTAATTGATTCGATAAACTACGATGTTTTTTTTAAAAAAAGCAAAAAAAATAATGACTTATGTTTTTTTTGTGAAGTTGGCATAATATCTGCTTTTAATGTTTTGAGAGTAAACTTACAAACAATTAAGTGGAGAAGAAAATGAATAAAAATATCGTGACATCAATTCTGGCGGTTTCAGCTTTAGTGGCTTCAAGTGCTGCAATGGCTGTTCCTTTGGTTGTTAATACGACATTAAGTAATATTGGCACGGCATTTGATAATGTTATTACAGGTACTGGTGCATCGGTAGTTACTGCGCAAGTAGTTAATGGACAGAGTAGCTATGCTTACACGGATAAAAATGGTGCTGCTGCTACGGTTACTGTGACTCGACCTAATGGTACTGCTGCTTCGATGGGGCCTGTTTATAGCTCAAGCGGCACTGCTCTTTCTGGTGATGTTTGGAATATTAGCCCTAGCTCAACAGCCGGTGATATCATTCCTGGTTTTAATTCAGGTTTAACCTTTACTTTTTCTTCACCAGTCAATGCATTTGGTTTTGAAGTGGGTGATTGGGCTACCTGTTGTATGAGTTCTTCAGTTAGACCTCAAGGAATTCAAGATACATATGGTGTGCCTGCTGGCGGTTCTGGCTTGTGGATAGCCTACGACGGTGGTGCGGCTACTTTGCCTGCTAATGCCTTCAGCGCTAGTGATAATCCAGGTATTCCTGCAGGTGAGGGTTTTACTAACTTTATCGGAGCCATTGATGATACCGGTGATTTTTCAAGTGTTACCTTTTTTGGTGATGGCTTTGGTGAGTTTCTTGTAGCGGGTGGTACTTTACGTTTTGCTTCTGTAGCACAAGGTTCTGTAACAAATCCAAATGTTCCAGAACCAGCTTCTTTAGCTTTGCTTGGTTTAGGTGCTTTGGGTTTTGCAGCTAGCCGACGCAAGAAAGCTTAGTAAGTAATTACAATATGCAAGGGTATAATAATTAACTTTATAAAAGCTAATTAGTTTTGTATTTGTAGTATTATAACGGCGACCGCTTTTTTAGGGTCGCCGTTTTTTGTGCCTTTCTATAATTAATTAGAGTTTCTAGGTTAATGACTCAGATTTTATTAAAGTATTGATTGGAAAGATTTGTAAACGATGCTAACTAAGCCGGAGATTAAAAAATGAGAAGCTATTTGATAAGGTTAACAAAAACACTGAAATTATTATTTGTATTATCTGTTTTTGTATACACAATTTCGGCTAATGCTGCAGTCTTAGATATAGACAGTATCGAATCCTCGGACTTTAGCGAGTATTTTTCTTTCTCAGAAAATGATCAAAAAATACAGGACTCATCACTAGAAACTTTAAAGGATGATTTTGAAGAAATATTACTTTTGGTTCAGCAAAAGAATACTGCAAAAGCAAAAGAAAAAGTTAAGGGTTATATTACTAAATCACCTGAACAATCTTTGTATTATTACCTTAAAGGCGTATTAGAAGTTATTAATGGTGATTCTTTGCGTGCTGAACAAAGTTTTCTTGAAGCAATTAGTTTAAATCAAGATGATTTTTTAGCAAATACTGCATTAGCTAGGCTGGCATTAGAAAAAAAATTGTATTCTAAGGCTGAAATTTTTGCAAATAAGGCTGTTGATAATAACCCGAATGCGATTAATGCTTACAAGATTCTGGCGGATATTGCGATGTATCGACAAGGTATTGATGCAGCAGAGGAAGTTTTTGTCGAGGCTCGAACTAAAGTAAAAGGTAATTTGAGTAGTGAGCTTCAGATTTCAAAGATACTTGGGGAAATTTATATTGCTAATCATCAGCCAAAGAAATTTTTAGTTTTGGCTAATGACTTAGTTAAACAATATAAAAATGACACAGCAACTCTTTCTTTGTTAGCGGATGCTCAGATTGCAAACGGAGAATTTAATGAGGCTATTTCTACTTTAAATAAAGTTATACAGCTGGACTCGAAAAATGCTGAAGCCCAATTTTTGTTAGCCCAGTTATTGAGTAACACTAATAGTAAAAAAAGTGAAGTAATTGATCTTTTGGATAAAGCAGCGAAGGCTATTGATAATCCTTTAGAGGTACTTATTTTTAAAACATCTTTTTTAGTAAAAACAGGTGATTTTAAGCAGGCTTATGTTGTTGCTGAGCAGGTAAGCGACAATTATCCAGGTCAAGGGTTAGGTAAGAAGTTGCAGGGAGATATTTATTTCGCCGAAAAAAAATATGAAGATGCTATAAATAGTTATCAACAAGCTTATCAGAAGCGGTCAAATCTTGTCACTTTGGATGCAATTTTATTGACTTTGAATAAACAGAACAAGCAATTGCAGGCGATTGAGTTATTAGAACAGGAACTGAAAAAGGGTAGCGCTAATATCCCAGTTGAGTTTAGGTTGGCTGAGGCATATTTAGCTGCTGCTAAATATGATGAGGCTATCCAGCATTACGAATCTATACTAAATAATGAAAAAGATAATGCCTTATTGCTTAATAATCTTGCTTGGGCCTACAGTCAAAAAAATGATCCTAAGGCTCTAGAATTAGCTGAAAAAGCTTACAAAAAAGCGCCAAATTCAGGGGCAATTGCTGATACATTTGGCTATCTTTTGTTAAAAGGTGGTAATAAAGAAAAAAGTTTAGATATTCTAAAAAAAGCAGCTGAAATATTGCCTAGTGAAGGTCAGGTTCAATTACATTTAGCAGAAGCCTATATTGCTAATCAGCATTATCAAAAAGCTAGAACCATTTTGCAGAGACTGATTCAACTTGGTGGTTTTGAGAAGGCTCAAGCAGAATATTTAATGGGCGAGTTATAAGTTGGGAGCTTTGTCCATCGCCTTTGGTTTGTTGATAAAGCTTAAAAGGAAAACCAGCAACTAGGGCGGTGGCACGTCACCAGCGCTCTGATTTATTATCAGAGCGCTTCTTAACATTTTGTTATAATTCGTAAAGTACACTGTTGTCTTTATCTCTAGGATCTCTTTTTGGTTTTTTAGATAATTGATCCATGCGTTCTTGGGTATATTTTCTAATCATGTCATCCCAAGTCGCGTATTGTTGGTATTCTTTAAAACCTTCTTGTTTACGTTTTTCAAAAACAGCTTTTCCTGACTCAATGAGTTCGTCAGGGGTTTTTCCATCAACTTGGTCAAGGAATTCAGACCTGTCCTTTTTGTATAAATCATGGATTGCCCAAAATGAAAGTTCAAAGGCCACTCTTTGTTCTTGTGGTAAACGGTTTTTAAGGCCTTTAATTGACTTTAAGGCTGTCTTAAAACTACGGCCATTAATTTGACTGCCTTTACTGCACCCCGTTGATAATAAAATACTGACTGAAATAATAATGATTGAAAGTATACGCATATAAGACATCCTCGTTATGTGTTTTTATTGTTATTATAATAAATTAGCTGAAGCTGTCTCAATCATGAGATGATTTCAACCGACTAAATTACTAAGTAATTATATACATAAGCAACTATTCATGCTCGAATTTATTAGCACTTTAAAACAGCGTTACCAAGCTATACAATTAGGTTTAGTTGGGCAAAGTACGCAATGGAGTAATTATCAGGCATGTATTGAGCAGTTAATGTTAATTGAGGCTTTTTCACATAAAGGCCACTTGATTAACAACAAAATACATCCAGTACATATTGCGGTGGTGGGTCCTACACAATCTGGAAAAAGTACCTTGGTTAATTTATTGCTTAATCAAGAAGCTGCAGGCGTAAGTCCACTCGCGGGATTTACCGTGCACCCACAAGCCTTTTCAGTTGATTTGCCTAGCGATGTCTTAACTGAAGTCGCAGAGCATTTTTCAGGATTTCAGCAAGTCGAGCAATTCTCTTTAAGCCCAGAAAAATACAATAGTTATTCTCTTACTCCTATTAGTTCAGCGCATTTATCGGGTTATATGCTTTGGGATACGCCTGATTTTGATTCAATTGATGCGCAAAGTTATAAAGAGGGGGTGTTAAAAACCTTGGCTTTAGCTGATGTACTCGTTTTGGTTGTTAGTAAAGAAAAATATGCTGATCAATCCGTGTGGGATGTCTTAGCTTTATTAGAGCCATTAAATCAATCTTTATTAGTGGTGATTAATAAATTGGTTGCTGATTCTGAACAGTTGATTATTGATTCATTTATTGAGCGTTGGCAGCAAGTAAGAAGTGATCCTGCTCCTACTATATTCCCCATTTTATTTGCTAAAGATCACGCTTTAATTGACCAGCAGGTAGGTTTAAATGATTTATTACAGCGTAGCATAAAACAAGTAAAACGGAAAAAACATGATCAAGCGGCTTATGGGTTTATTCGCCAAAACTGGGGGGAATGGGTCGCTCCTATTAAGTTGGAAATAGAAGCACAAGCGCAATGGCAATCAATCGTTAGTCAGACTTTACAAGATGCTTTAGTGATTTATAAGCGCGATTATCTTGATCATCCGCAACATTATGATACGTTTCAAAATGCCTTAGCTAAATTATTAACCTTGCTCGAAGTGCCGGGTATAGCAAAGGTATTAATGCAAAGCCGTAAAGCTTTAACTTGGCCTTTGCGTAAGGTTTTTTCATTAGGAAGAGAGGCAAGTAAAAACTCACATCCGATAACGAAAGAAACTGAAGTTTTACAGCAAATTGCTGAGCATACCTTGTTACAAATAGGTGATAAAGTTTTAGATCAGATTGATCAAGCGCATGATAATAATAAATGGTGGAAACAGGTTAATAGTCAGTTACGCCAAGATAAAGCGCTTATTTTAGATGATTTTGCGCATAAGACAGAGCTTTATCATGAGGATTTTAAACAAGATATTGAAGCGACAGCCCAAGGCTTGTATACCAAGCTGGAAGAGCACCCAGCTATTTTAAATAGTTTACGTGCTACCCGAGTCACAACTGATGCTGCAATGTTGGCACTGACCGTGCAAGCGGGCGGTATAGGCTTGCATGATTTATTAATTGCCCCCGCGATGTTGTCGGTCACTTCTTATTTAGCGGAAAGTGCAGTAGGTAGTTATTTGCATAGAGCTGAGTCTGAATTAAAGCAAAGGCAACTAAATACTGTCAAAGAACTGTTATTTGCTCAAGTCATGCATAAGGTGTTACAGCAATTACCTGAGAAAATGACGCAAACCACTCATTTTAATATTTCTGCTGAACAATTAGTGGCGGCAGAGGCACAACTGAAAATAAAACCACATGGCTTACGAATACTCTGATTTAGTTGTTGAGGCAAAGGGCTGGGCAACCGAAGTCATCAATCGTTCATGGGCTTCAGAAGCTAAGTTACAAGATCTTTTGCATTATGAAGCACGCTCACCAGAAACATTATTTGCTGATCCAAGTTCCCGGCCATTAATCGTGGCTTTTTTAGGCGGAACAGGCGTCGGTAAAAGTACTTTATTGAATCGTCTAGCAGGTCAAGATGTCGCGCGTACTGGTGTCGTCCGACCAACGTCTAAAGAAGTGACTTTGTTTCATCATGCTAGTGTCAAAATAGCTCATTTACCCAGTCGTTTACCGATAGACAAAATTAAAGTTGCGGAACATTCAGATGCTAGTAAAAAGCATATTATCTGGATAGATATGCCTGATTTTGATAGTGCAGAGCAAAGCAATCAGCAATTAGTTTTAGAGTGGTTACCGCATATAGATGTCCTAGTTTATGTCGTTAGTCCTGAGCGTTATCGTGATAATAAAGCTTGGCAGTTATTATTAGCTGAAGGTGGTAAGCACGCGTGGATTTTTGTTTTAAATCAATCTGACCGTGGCGAGGCTGAGCAATATCAGGATTTTATTAAACAACTGCACAAAGCGGGCTTTAATGACCCTATTGTTTATCAAAGTTGTTGCGCTACAGATAAGACAGCAACTCAAATAGATGAATTTGATGATTTAGAAACAGCTATGCAAGCGTTGGCAACTGAAAATACCGTTACCCAATTAGAATTAAGGGGGGGACAAGTTCGCAAAGCAGAGTTGAGTAAAGCCTTGGTTTCTGCTCTTGAAGTATTAGGTTCGCCTGCAAGCAGTAAAGCGTTAATTCCTTTTTGGCATAAGCAATGGCAAAGTTTTGATGGACTTTTAGTGGATGCAATGGCTTTGCCTATTCAGCAATTAGCTGAATATTACGCGGTACATAGTAGTGATTTATCGGCTAAAGAATTAGATAATCATTCTTCACATAAGATACATCATGGATTATGGGATAAATGGGCGCAATCAAGGCTGGAAGATGCTTTGGATGCGCTAATTATTCAAGCAGATTCGTTGGGTTTACCCGCAACTCCCATAAAACAGGCTGTAGCATCGGTGCGTGAAAATGCGCAAAAAATAATTGCTGAAAAAACCTTATTGTCGGTGCGCAAAGCTTTAATAAATCCAGGTAATGTTATCCAGCGAGCGCTTATCAAAACAGCGTTTGTTGCAGAAATTATTTTACCAATGGCAGCAATGGGCTGGGTCGGTTATCAAGTTTTCATTGAGTTTTATGAAGCGAGCTTAGCTGAAATACCTCATTATGTAGGTGTCGATTTTGCGGTTAATAGCTCCATGTTAATCGCTATCGCTTGGTTACTTCCTTATTTCTTAAAGAAAAAACTAAAACCCTCAATAGAAAAAGCTGCGCTTAAAGGTCTGCGTAATGGCTTGTTAAGCGCATTACAAAGTATAGAATTTGAAGTGGTTGAGCAGATTAAGAAAAATACACAGACTCAAGAAGCTTTACAGCAACAAGCAGACAAAATCATCAATGCCTGCCAAGAGGGCAATGATGATTTATTGATGCTACCGGAAAATAGCCCTTTAGAACGGATGTTGCTGTAGATCCAATACATTTATTGATGAACATAGGGTAGATAAATGACTAAAAATGACCAAAAAATTCGTTTTTTTCGCGAACAAATTCCTTCGTTTGCTTGTAAAGAGGGGTGTCATGATTGTTGTGGGCCAGTAACGGCATCTTCTGAAGAAGTGTCACGATTGCCAATAAAAAGCGACACCGAGCATGAACAGGCGCTAAATGAATTAAATTGTCCTTATTTGGGGCAGAATGGTTGCGAAGTTTATGAAGAGCGCCCTTTAATTTGCCGTCTTTTTGGTACTATAAAAAGTCTACCTTGCCCTAATGACTGCGCCCCTGAGCAGGTGACCAGACCCAAAATAGAGCAGAAAATACATGAATTTCACCGTAAAACTCGCCAAGTATTGCTTTAAGGCAGCTGGCGCGCCATCCTTCCTCATGAAATACTTGGGACTCCTGTCGCCTACTGCAGACTAAAAATCATCACTTCGCTAAGCTCCGTTTCCATGATTTTCAGTGGATGATTAATTAATCATCCGACAAAAGAGGGTGAACTTTTTCTTTTTTAGATTTTAAATCTTACAGTGAGCGCGCTCAGGTCTCGCCTTGATGAGCTGATAGTTTGCGGTAAGCGAAGAGAGCTTTGTAATCTGAGGTACAAGCTTAAAAATTACTTTACAGTGCCAAGAGTAATGACTGTTTTAGCCTCGTGAATAGCATAACCATTTCTCTCTATTTGTTGAATAATGTTGTCTTGGTCTAGTGCTGCATGAGCTTTTTTAGGCTCTATTTCTAGTCTGGTTTTGAATGGTGACAAAGTCAAAAGATCGGAATCTATAGAATCCGTAAGCTCTAATTGTGTAATCTTTGTACCTTTAGGGACGGATATGTATTTATTGCCATTTTTGGTGCTTTTGTAAATATCAATTATCAATTTGAAACCTTTTAGTGAAAGTGCTTTTAACACGTTAGTAAGCTAAGGTGTGATTTCTCATTATTAATGAGGTATAGATGATTTTTTTGATCGTCATTCCTGTATGTTGCTAGCAGGAACCCAAGTTTAGCATAGATTCCCGACAAAGCTTGACGGGGATATTTCGGGAATAAGGAGTGGGGGCTTAATAACACCCGAAAGTTTAATTTCTAATGTAGCCTGTATGAAGTTTACGAAATGCAGGAAGAGTATATTCGCTTTTTCGTATTCCGCAAGCCTCATACGGGATACACAAAGTCACGAGATTGATTGAATCCTCGCTCCTAAATTCTTACTCTAAAGCATAGCTTGTGCTGGTGCATAATATAAATAACCTGCAGCATCAGCTGTTTTGAAGTATGTACTTAAATTAAATGATTTGTTATTGCAGGTGCCATCTCTTTAAATTCCCCGTACTCCGTAAACTCTAGAGCAGATCTACAAAAATTTTGGCTATATACGTAATTAAGAAGGTTAATGAGTAGCAATACCGTACTTTTGAATTCGATATAGTAAGGTGTCTCGTGAGAGCCCTAGTAAACGAGCTGATTTAGCCCTGTTGCCATTGGTTCTTTCGAGTGCTTGATGAATAAGGTCAGCTTCTAATTTATCTAGATTAATGCCGGCTTCAGGTAAAGAAAAATCAGTGCTACCTTGGGCTGACGAGGTTTTAATGGCGAAAAAATCATGTGGAAAGTTTTCCGCATCAATAGTTTGGCCAGATAACAAGATTGAAGTACGTTCACATAAATTACGTAATTCTCTAACGTTTCCAGGCCACTTATGATTTTGTAGTATTTTAAGGGCTTGCTTGCTAAATTTTGGCGCGACTCTATCGTGTGTTTTAGAAAAGTGATCTTGAAAATGTTTAATTAGGTGCTCTATATCTTCAACCCTTTCTTTGAGAGAAGGAATTTCTAATGGAATAACATTGAGCCGGAAATACAAATCTTCTCTAAATTCCCCAGCGGCAATTTGTTTTTGTAAATTAGCATTAGTCGCTGAAATGATGCGCACATCAACCTTATAGGTTGCAGTATCGCCGACGGCTAAACATTCACCATTTTCTAAAAAACGTAATAACTTTGCCTGAATAGAAAGCGGTAAAGAGTTAACTTCATCAAGAAATAAAGTTCCTCTGTCAGCCGCTTGGAAAAGCCCCGTTTTATTGGCAATGGCTCCAGTAAAGGCACCTTTTTTATGGCCAAATAATTCTGATTCTATTAGAGATTCTGGGAGTGCTGCACAATTCAAAGTAATAAAAGGCTTGTCAGCGCGATGACTATCTTTCTGTATTGCGTTAGCGAGGACCTCTTTGCCGGTCCCTGTTTCGCCTTTAATTAATACGGTGACATCGGTAGCAGCAATCATGCGCGCGCTACGCAATATATTGTCGAATACAGGGGTGTGACTTATGATTGCTTTAAAATGACTCATACGCTGATAATTGCGACTAAGACTAATAACATGCCAATCACTTGTTTAGTGGTTCGTAAACTGGATATGCGGCTGATAAATGAGCTAACCAGGCCCGTTCCCATAACCGCCGGTAACGTACCTAAGCCGAATGCCAGCATGGATAATGCGCTGATGACAATATCGCCGGAGGTTGCTGCTAAAGCTAGGGCGGTATACACCAAGCCACAAGGAATCCAGCCCCAAACCATACCAAATAAGAAGGCTTGATTTAATGTCGCTACAGGGATCAACTTTCTGCCATAAGGCTCTATAGCTTTCCAAAAGCGTGAGCCAGTTTTTTCTATGTAAGCAAAGGCAGGAAACCAACCAGCGATATAAAAGCCAGCGCCGCTAATAATTAGTGCGGAAATAATTTTTAATATTTGGTGCCCATGCTCTTCGCCTAGCGGCATCGTTACAATGGATTCGATTAACCCTATTATCAGACCTGCCAACATATAGCTGAAAATACGCCCTAAATTATAGCTAAAAATAAAGGTCGCCATTTTAGCTTTGTTGCTACGAATTTCAGGTTTTAGGCTGAATGATAAAGTGCCAATAATAGAGCCGCACATTGAAACGCAGTGCAAACTGCTAAAAAGCCCTATGACGAAGGCAATTAAAATTGGCGAGCTGATAAGTTGTGTAATTTCCATCGGAGGATTTTAACATATTGAATTTAGCTCGGTATAGAGGCTATTTTTTATAATAAGTTAATGAGGTATATAGCTTGTATTTTTCAAGCTATATAACATAGTTTAATTAATGTTAGTTCTATTAATTTTATTTAACTATTTGAATTTTTTGAAAATAAAGACTGGGGAGTGGTATTTTCTTATACCTAAGAGCTTATTTACCTATGAGGGGGTATTTTGAAAACGAAGTTAAGTATTGCAGTAGCAACTGCGCTGGCATTGCCTTTAGTTAGGTATGCAGAAACAGAACAATTAATAACAATTGTGGTTGAAGGTAGCGGCAGTAGACGTTGTTATTTGGGAATAAGACTTTAAACAATAATTCTTATTGCCAAATAAGGCACAAAATTAAACAGCAATATACATAACTTATAGAAGCCCATTCCAGAATAATGAATCGTATCGAACTTGGCTTCTGATAAGGTAAAGCATTTACTATGTAGCTTATATAGCCAATTATAAGCGAATGAAAATAACATAAACCATAAGAGCAGTATCAAGAAATTAATAACTGAGCACCAAGCTAGTACGTCACGGATGAGTTCAATAGCCATAATTTTCCTCTTGTAAATAGCGTGAGATTAAGTGCCCGCGCCTCAAAGGCGCGGGTAAATTAACATGCCTTAAATTAAAACTGCGAGGCAATTTGTGCTTGAATTTTTTCGGCCATCGCTTTACTGTTTTTTGCATCTCGAATAGGGCGACCAACGACAATATAATCTGCGCCATTTTGGAAGGCTTGTTCGACACTGACTACACGTTTTTGGTCATCATCAACACGATTATCTACTGGGCGGACGCCTGGAGTGATAACCAATAATTTGTGATCTAAGTTTTCACGTAATAGTGGCACTTCTAGTCCAGAAGAAACGATACCATCGCAACCTATGTTTAGTGCGCGTTTAGCCCGTGATAAAACTAATTGCTGAACATCACATTGAAAGCCTAAGTCATCTAAATCGCCACGGTCTAAACTAGTTAATGCAGTGACCGCTAAGACTTTTAAATCACCTTTCTCTTTTGCCGCTGCTTGCATAATTGAATCGTTTCCATGGATTGTTGCCATATCTACACCTTTACTACTAAGTGCTTTTATTGCTCGGCCTACGGTAGCGGGAATATCAAAAAACTTTAAATCGACAAATATTTTTTTATTTTTAGATTTCAGCCATTCAATAAATGCAAAATAGTCGCCCGACATGAAAATTTCCATACCAACTTTATAAAAAATGACCGAATCGCCTAGTTCTTCAACCATTGCTTGTGCTTCAGGTATGCTTGGAAAATCGAGCGCCATAATCAGTCTTTCGTTACTTGGTATGGGTTTAGTTGAAATGAATTTTTGAGTCATAATAGCTATTTTGATAGGGGGGTTATAAAGGGTATTTAATGTAGGTATTTTTCAGGAAATCAAGCTGTCTGTAAAGTGACATTTTTCAAGCGCTAGGGATTAATGCAAGTGCTTTATCCAAGTCACCTTTTGAATTATAAAAATGCGCAGAAAAACGAATGCCACCGCCTCGCATAGCACAAATAACATGGCTAGCTTGTAAATGGTTATATAAGGTTTCGTTGGCTATGGTTTTATGTTTAAAAATAACAATGCCTGATTGTAATTTTGCATTTTGTTGGGTCAAAAGTTCTAAATCAGGACGGCTTTGAATGGAGTTCATTAAGTATTGCGCATTAGCCAATATTTTTTGCTCAATTTCGGGCATACCTATTTCGAGTAATAAAGATAAACTGGCAGATAATGCGTGTATGCTAAGCATATTAGGGCTGCCACATTCAAAACGTTGCGCTGTGGGGTGGGGTGTCCAGGGCTTATTTTCAAAGTTATGGATATTTTCCATCATATGCCAGCCGTATTGGGTCAGCTTTAGTTTTTCTCTGGCTGCGGCTGAACTATAAAAAACACCTAAACCTTCTGGGCCAAACATCCACTTATGGCCGTCAGCCATAACAAAGTCAGCCTGACACTTCTGTACATCAAATTGCACCGCTCCTAAGCTTTGGATGGCGTCTATACAGAATAAAATATTACGGTCTTTGCAAAATTGACCGATTTTAGCTGTATCTAAACGCAGACCGCTGGCAAACTGTATGGAACTAATCGTAATTAAGCGCGTGTGCTGATCTACTAAAGCAAACAATGCGTCTTCGGGCGACTCTCCACTGCTTAAATCAGCTTCACGAAATTCAACACCTTGATTAGCTAAAGATTGCCAAACGATACGGTTAGAAGGGAACTCCTCATTACTGGAAACAATATTGTCATCTGCTTGCCAATCTAAGCCATAAGCAACAAAAGATAAGGCTTCAGAGGTATTTTTGACTAAAGCAATATCATCTTTACTTGGTGCATTCAGCAAGGTTTGTAATTGCTGGCGTAACTCGGTTTCTTTTTTTAGCCAGTCTAAGTAAAAAGAAGAGCCGTATTGAGTATTTTGTTCAGCAAAACTCTTGACTGCTGAGCTGGTTCGTTTTGGCCAAGGTGCAACGGCAGCATGATTTAGGTGTATAAGTTCGGGGGATAAGGGAAATTCTGGATGATTCATGAGTGTTATATTTTAGGTAAGCGCGGTGAATATCATATAGCGAATCAATTGAGCACTCAAAAAATACGACTAAAAAGCTTAAAGCTAGAGATTTAAATATTCACAGCCTGTGAGGTAGCACGCATATTATTATAAATAAACTAGAATTATACTTAGCTTGAACTACACTTGATTAAATTGAACAAGGAAGATGCTGATGCCAGAAAGTTATTCGTTAGTTATAAGTGATGATGTACACACCTTGAGTTTTTCGGACTATGGTTTTAACGAGCCTGTTTTTTTACTGGAAAATAATACGCAACTTCATTTTCATGGAGCTAATGATGAAATCTTAAAAGATCTGGTTTATACCATTATAAAGCAACCTCGAAATTTACTTACCCATGTACAACGTATCATGCTTTGTTATGAGAGAAATAATGAAACTCAGCTGTCTGCGGCCTTGATGGATTTATTTGTTGTTTTAGAGGAGGCTGGTGATGCTATTAAGCAGAGAATGTTAGTTGGAGCGAGAAATCATTTATCTACATCTCTATTTGAACAATTACAAACTTACTTAAGTGCTTCCCAATTAATTCAAGGTAATATTTATACTGTTTTAACACGAGGCTTTGAGCCTAAGATCGATTTGATCTTAGTGCAGCATAATGATGCAGTAAATAGTGTAAAATATGACCCGGTACAAATTGCCCGAGAGTATATTGAGTATAGCCAGCTAGGGGAAGCAGTTAAGGTGTTAGAGTTAGCTATATTAGAAATGCCACAACGAAGTGAGATTCATGTTGACCTCATTGAGTTGTATCAATCCACTAATGACCGAGATGGCTTTAACAAAATGCAACTTGCTTTGGCAAAAATTAACCACCCTATGCAAGCGCAATGGGATGATCTAAACGCTTACTTCAACCAAGAAAATGAAAAGTAAACCGACTGACTCTTTGGCTGTTTCGCTTTATGGGATGGATGGCCGAACGCATAAAACAATGACTCTGTTTATTCAAGGGCCGTGTAAAGGTGTGGCAAAAATCGTTGAAGAGCATAAAGCTGATGTGGATATTATTGATGCGGATGCAGTGGATGCTAGAGTTACTTTAGATCATTGTTTAGCACGCAAGCCTTTAAGACCGATTATTATTTTATCTTTAGAAAAACTAAAGATAGAGCATACAATTTTTGTTGAAAAGCCTGCTAAAATTGAAGCTATGCTCGCGGCCTTCAAGGAAGCGAAAGATACCTTAAAAGGGAAAAAGAAAAAACCCACTAAGTTAATAGAGCCTGAAGGGCCTATTCATGTAAAAGTAAAGGTTGAGAAAGCTACAGTTAGTAAGCTTAAGTCCTCTAAAGAAAAACAAGCCTCCTTTGAATTAGCCACCGAGAAAAAAATTTTCAGTAACCCTTTGGAGCAGAGGAAAACTGCAAAACATAAAGCTGCTATGATGATTAATGAGCGGGATTTTTCCGGTTTTATTGGCATAGTGGCGGGGGTTGATTTTAATGATCCAGAACACTGGCGTAACGCAAGATATCATACAAAGCACTATTATCAGGGCTATGTACAGTCATCTATTCAAGTTGCTTATGAAAAAGGGCAGGTTATTAAGCTTAATTCTGGCTGGAAGCCATTAATTATCTTGCCGCACAGTAATGAGCTTTGGTTGGATGCTGATGATAAACAATTACGTGCATTTGCGGGTATTGAGGTCAGTTCGGTGCCTGTTTCTGGTGTCAAGGTTATGACTTTATCCAAAGTTAATCCAAAAGGAGAAGGTTTTTCAACAGAATTGGATAAATTTCAGGAAATGAATGCTTTTGTTTGGAAATTAGCCTGCTGGACCTCAAAAGGGCGTTACCCTGCTGTATTGAGCATATCTGAGCCGATTTACCTTAAGCAATGGCCTAATTTTACACGCCTAGTGATTACGCCACATGCGATGCGCATAGCGTCCTTACTTGTTGTCGGGCCTAGGTCGATGCTGGATGTTATTAAAGTGCTTAAAGTCAAACCTCAATATGTTTTTATTTTTGTTAGTGCTGCCTATGCAATTGGTATTCTAGGTTTGGCTAAGCGGCAGGCAGATCAAACTATTGCGGCTGAAGTGCCAGCAATAAAATCAGTACAGAAGAAAAGTATTTTTAGTCGTATTTTAAATAAGCTTCGAGGCAGTGACAAAAAATGAGTCAATATAAAATAATTTTTACTGGCCCTGTTGGTGCTGGAAAAACCACAGCAATTAGCTCTCTCAGTGATGTGCCATTGGTAAAAACAGATGAAGCTGCTAGTGATATGACCAAGGAAAGAAAGGCCGAAACGACGGTTGCTATGGACTATGGCATTATGAATATAAATGAAGGCGAGAAAATTCATTTATATGGCACGCCAGGTCAGGAACGATTTGATTTTATGTGGGATATTTTAACAGTTGGTGGTATTGGCTTGGTTTTATTGTTAGATAATTCACGCGCTGACCCCTTTAAAGATATGCAGTTTTTTTTAAAATCCTTTGCTGGCTTTATTCAAGAAACAGGAGTTGCAGTTGGTGTAACCCAAATGGATGTTAGTACGCGACCGACTATTGGTGATTACCACAAGCAATTAAAGGAGCTTGATATGAGCATCCCGGTATTTTCTGTTGATGCACGAGAAAAAAAGGATGTATCAATATTAGTACAAGCTTTAATGTTTTCTTTAGATCCCGGCATAGACGAGGAGTAGTTTAATGAGTGATGCTAAATTGGCGGAGGATTTATATATCTATTTGACGCCCGCAGGCAGCTATTACGCAGTTTCTGCAGTAGAAGAGGATTCAGTTAGAAAATTTTTGCGCAATTTATTAGCGCAAACGAAAACACCAAAATTAGAGATGTCCAGTTTACAACTGTTGATGAAAAATGATGAACCTGAAAAATGTATTGCATTATTGCAGCGTTGTCAGCAGTTAGGCTGGGTGCAAGGTATTAAAGAAGATCGTGCCGTTCCTACTGGTGCATTAGAAGATTTATTACCAGAGTTATTAAGTAAAATTTCAGAAGAAGGCAAAGTTCTATTAGCTGATGATCAAGGATTTTATTTGGCCTGTAATGGCTATGCACATGAAGTTGCAGAAGAAATTTCAGCCTTAAGTGCCGAAATTTCCGTGGTTCATGCACGACGCACTGGACTATTAATGAAAAATTTAGGTTTAAATAGCCATGCTTGGGCAGTTATTAATGCATCAGGTAACAGCCAGTTAGGTTTTTGGCCCTTATTTATAGGTGAGACACGTTTTGTTATTGCCATTTCAGACGTGCCACATTTTAATCGGCCTGAATTTATCAGTTTGGTTTGGCTATTAAGTGTTCGGTATGCCAAAAACAAATAATCTATTATTTAAGAAAATAAAAGGAGAAAGTTATGCGTGAAGAAATGTTAACTTCTACATTAAATGAGTTAAATGGAACTTCTGCTGATATTGAAGCATCGGGTATTATTTCTACTGATGGTTTAATGATGGCTTCGGTATTACCCGCTAATTTAGATGAAGATAGAGTTGGGGCGATGAGTGCGGCTATGTTATCTTTAGGAGATAGAACGGCACAAGAATTATCCCGCGGTACTTTAGAGCAAGTGCTAATTAAAGGTGATAAAGGCTATGTTTTAATGACCTACGCTGGTGATGAGGCAGTACTAACAGTGCTCGCTAAGTCTAATGCAAAATTAGGTTTAATTTTTCTGGATGTTAAACGTGCTGCGGAAAATATTTCTGAATTATTAAGTTAAAAGATAAGTGGGCTGGTTTACAACATCGCTCTTTTTATCAATATAAAATAAGGAATAAATTATGTTGCATGATATGAAAGCAGAAGATATTGTCGGCGACTTTACTGAAGTAACGCTTGAGTTGTACGGCGGTTTAAGCAGGAAAATTTTATATACTGAAATTGAAATACCTTACCCTGATGGTAAATTGATTGTGTCGACGACTGATACAGAGGGCGTTATTACCCATGTTAACCGTTCATTTGTAGAGATGTCGGGGTATGAAGAAGAGGAGTTAATTGGTGCGCCGCATTCCATTTTAAGACACCCTGATATGCCGCCGGCCGCTTTTAAAGATTTATGGGATACGGTAAATAAAGGAGTAAAGTGGCAGGGTTTTGTTAAGAACTTACGCAAAGATGGTGGTTATTACTGGGTTAAAGCGACAGTTATTCCCAATGTAAGAAATGGTGAAGTGATGGGCTATACGTCGGTTCGTCGTAAACCATCTAGAACCAAAGTGGAAGAGTGTATTAAGCTTTATCCTACTTTATTTTAAAGACGGAGAGTCTCATGTCTTATCAATTTACAGTTAGCCCCGATTTTACGCCAGATCACCTTTCTGGCTGGTATATTTTCAATACTTGGTTACAAAAACAAACGGACAATGCGATTCACCTGGAAATGTACAATGATTTTCATGATCAACGTGCGGCCATTCAACAGAATAATGTTGATCTGATTTATGCCAATCCTTTTGATGCAGCGATGCTGGTACGTGAAAAAGGGTTTAAGCCTTTAGTTAGACCCCTAGGCATTTCTGATGAAGCAATTGTTGCTGTAAATGCTGATAACCATGTTGAAGATGTCGCTCATTTAAGTGCTGGTATTAAAGTTGCTGTAACAGAAGACCCTGATGTAAATATGATGGGTATGATTATGTTGGAACCTGGCGATTTAGACGCGAGCAATGTCGAAATGCTACCTTGTGATACTTATGTTTTAGTAGCTAAACAGTTACTGAAAAAGGATGCAGATGTAGGAATCTTTCTAGCTGAAGCTTACGATGACTTATCTAATATGATTAAAAAGCAATTACGCATATTAGTACGCAGCCAAATCAGTGTTATTCATCATTCTCTTATGATTGGTCCAAGGTTATTGGATCAGCGTGAGAATATACAAAACATCTTAGTTCAAATGGCAGACGATGAAAAAGGTAAAGGTGTGTTAGAAAGTCTAGGATTTACACAGTGGCAAATGGTTGATGATGAGGAAATGGAATTTATGATTGATCTCATGGATACGTTGACAATGTAATGGAGTTTAAAGATAAATTAGTTGTAGCAGTTTCATCGAGAGCTTTATTTAATCTTGACGAATCACATCATATTTTTGAAACAGAAGGTAAAGATGCTTATTGTGCTTATCAAGTAGCGCATGAGGATAATATTTTAGAACCAGGCTTTGGTTATGATTTGGTTAAGAAGCTTTTAGCTATTAATGCCTTAATAGGTCTAGACAGTCCTCTAGTCGAGGTTATTTTATTATCTCAAAATTCAGCGGATACGGGCTTGCGAATTTTTAATTCGATTAATCATTATGAGCTTGATATTACTCGTGCAGCATTTACCAGCGGTGTTACACCTTTTGGCTATATTCCAGCCTTTGGCGCGCATTTGTTTTTATCGGCAAATGCAGAGGATGTGACCAATGCTTTAGCGGCTGGTTATGCCGCAGCAACTATCTTATCTGGTGTACAGTCCCCGTCTAAGTGTGAACAGTTACGTATTGCTTTTGATGGTGACGCGGTGCTTTTTTCTGATCAATCTGAGCGTATTTATCAGCAGCAAGGATTAGCGGCTTTTGCTGAAAATGAAAAAAACTCGGCGCGCATTCCATTAACAGATGGTCCTTTCAAAGGTTTTCTCGCGGCATTGCACTGTATACAATCCCAATTCCCTGCAAATCAATCGCCTATACGCACAGCACTAGTTACCGCACGCTCAGCACCGGCTCATGAGCGAGTGGTACGTACTTTACGGCAATGGAACATTCGTATTGATGAGGCTTTATTTTTAGGGGGAATGACAAAGCAGGCGTTTTTAACTGCCTTTGGTGCAGATATGTTTTTTGATGACCAAAAAAGTCATTGTGAAGCTGCAGCTCAGCATATTTCTACAGCACATGTGCCGCACGGTATCTCTAATCAGGCTGTGTCTGAATCTGGTACATCATAAAGTTTTCTGTGCTTTCATAAAGCCTAGCAAGGATAAAGGCTTGCTGATCGAGTTCTATGGTCGATCCTGTGGAGTACTTGCTCGGAGCGACTAGTAGCAAGGTTTCATTGTTAGGTGTGTTGCAAGTGATCGATTTTTGTATCTGGTTTTGGTTGGTTATGATTGCTGATTTAAGTTCTGAACTGATTTTTTCTATCAGTAATTGATAGGTTTTTTGCTCATTTTTGAATTGAGAAATCAGTCTAATGATGCCTAATTGAAGCTTATTATCGGCATCAATAATAATGATATCTTCCGCCATACCTGAGAAAGAGTTGAGCTCGATTATCAGAAAGTCTGAGTCTAAACCTTCTTTAACCAGAGCAATATGAGTGGCGTTTACCGGTGCTTGGTTATTTTTCCAAATATCTGAAGAGGATACTTTTTCTAGTTTTTTTTCATGGTCGAAAGGTTGCAGTTCTAATTTATCTGCAAGAGATAAAAGTTTATCTGATGTTTGGTGTATATTTTTAGTACGTTTATGCTGCTCTATGAGATCGTAGACAGCTTTAACCCCATAGGCTATTTGTTTGCGGATAGCTCTTTCTTTACTGAGGCTGGGGATTAACGATTTGTATGCAGCTAGTTTGGTTGCAATAGTTGAGAAGCGCTCTGCCTGTAAAATAGGGCGTAATAATCGACAGTCTAAGTATAGCGTGCTAAATTCTGTATCAAAACTGGGCCTAATGATTTTTGCAGGACCTGACTGAGTGTAATCCCAGCTATGCATGCAAGTCTCTGTGTATTGGTGCTTGAGTTTTAATTGCTCACTATATTGATTCAGTAGAATATGCAGGCGCAATATTTCATTCTGTTTTAAATAATAGGGCTTACATAGATTAAACAACAGGATGGTTTTAATATTTTTGCTAATGGTGTCTTGTTGGTTGAAAAAAGACGTGGAATCATTATTTAGCAATTCAAGTAAGGCTTTATCACTGGAAAGTTGATACATCTGCCCAACGATTTTCCATATTTCTTGTGATGGACGCTCATAAATTAAAGCACTTTGTGCTAAACATAAATCACAAATTTTTATACATCGGTTAATATATAAAGCGATATGATCATTTTTAGTATCTAGAATCAGTTGGTAATGTAAGAAAGCTAAATAGCGCAATGAATTGATACTAAGGCGTGCTATTTTACGTTTTTTAGCATCTAAGCTATCGTTTTCTGTGCAGATTAAAGGCTGTAAATCCGTACATAACTGAAACGTGAGAGGTGTTAGTGCGTCTAACAGTGTTGGCAAGTATTGTTGGTATTGAGCAGGGGATTTATTCAGCGTTTTAAGAACGGTATAAATATCATTCGCTGCTTGTATTGGTTGCTTTAAGTTAAGAGAATCTAGCCATTGAGAAATAGCCATTGCCTCTATTGGGAATGGAAGGGCGTGTGTTTTTTCCATGTGTTTTATTAGCTTAATCCGTTACTTTTCTTAAGGGTTTATATATCTAAAATCTTAGAGCGTACATTTTAGCGTGTAAAATTGCAAATAGTTGTGAGTGACCCCACAAAGATATTACAAGAAAATATAAGTCAGTAAACGAGGGTTTGTCGCGCCATTGCTGACGCGACAAAGGTCTTGATGTTTGTTTCTAGTTAATACGTACTGCGATTTCGCCGCCAACACTTGCTTTAACCGCACAGAATTTGAATTCTGGGATCTTAGCAGAAGGATCTAAGGCTTCATTGGTCAGCAAATTGGCACTTGCTTCGTTATAACAGAATGCCATAAAGATAGTGCCTTTTTGTATGCCTATATCAGCGCGCGCATAAGCAGATATTTTGCCACGTCGGGATTCAATAGTAATGATTTCTCCCGGTTCTACGCCCATTTTTTGTAAATCTTCTGGGTGTATCGTGACTACCGGGTCTGGCTCAATCGCATCTAGTGTTGGTGAATGACGTGTCATGCTACCAGTATGCCAATGTTCAAGCTGACGACCAGTAATGAAGATAATGGGGTACTCTTCATCAGGCATTTCATCGGCATGAATATAAGAAGCAGGGACAAATTTACCGCGGCCTGAGTCAGTTGGGAAGCCATCGGTAAAGATAACTTGCTCACCTGGATCACCCACATTTTCTAGTGGATAAGTTAAAGAATCTTCATTCTCCAACCTATCCCATGTCATACCTGCAAGACTAGGCATGGCTAGACGCATTTCATTAAATACATCTTCAGGACCTTTATAATCCCAGCCACAGCCTAAACGGTTAGCAATTTCTTGTAAAATCCATAGGTCTTGTTTAGCATCGCCTGGTGGGTTCACTGCTTGACGGCCCATTTGCACGCGGCGGTCAGTATTAGAGAATGTACCGTCTTTTTCGTAGAAAGCAGAAGCAGGTAGGATTACATCAGCAAAACCAGCTGTTTCAGTTAAGAAAATATCTTGAACAACAAAATGTTCTAATTTAGAGAAAGCTTCACGTACATGGTTTTGATTTGGGTCTGACATTGCAGGGTTTTCACCTTCAACAAACATACCAAAGATTTCGCCGTCTAAAATCGCATGGATCATTTCTACCGTCGTTAAACCGCGTTTAGGGTCTAATGCCACACCCCATAATTTCTCAAATTTTGCTTGATTTTCAAAGTGTTCAACAGGTGCGTAATCAGGGTAAACCATAGGAATCAAACCTACGTCAGAAGCGCCCTGTACGTTGTTTTGACCTCGTAATGGATGTAACCCTGTACCACGACGACCAATTTGCCCAGTCATTAAAGCTAAGGCAATTAAACAACGGGCATTATCAGTGCCATGAATATGTTGTGAAACACCCATGCCCCATAAAATCATTGAGCCTTTAGAAGTCGCATAAAGTCTTGCTACTTCGCGTAACATATCGGCATCAATACCACAGATAGGTGCAACTTTTTCAGGGCTGTAATCTTTCAAATGTTCTTTCATGAACTTGAAATCTTCGGTGTACTGGGCGATGTAATCATCGTTTTGTAAACCTTCTTCCAAGATTACGTGCATGATGCCGTTTAGCATGGCCACATCGGTATCAGGACGGAACGCTAAATGATGTGAAGCGTATTTAGCAATCGCAGTACGATTTGGATCCATTAAAATGATCTTCGTACCTGTTGTAGTCGCATTCTTCATAAACGTTGCGCCAACAGGGTGGTTTACGGTTGGATTAGATCCAATAATAATAACCACTTCTGCTAGTTTTACATCTTCAACAGGATTAGATACCGCACCAGAACCTAAACATTCTAAGAGGGCAACAACCGAAGAGGCGTGACATAAGCGGGTACAATGATCGACGTTATTTGAACCAAAGCCCGTACGGACTAATTTTTGGAATAAATACGCTTCTTCATTACTCCCTTTAGCGGAACCTAAGCCAGCTAATGCTTTTTTACCTTTTTCCTTGCGGATTTTTTTCAAACCACCCGCAGCAAAATCTAAAGCCTCATCCCAAGTCGCTTCGCGAAATACGCTGTCTAAATCATTTGGATCAAGTAATTCAGTGGTTTTTGCTACGCCTTCGCGTCTAATTAAAGGTTTAGTTAAGCGCAGTGGATTGTGGATATAGTTAAAACCGTAACGACCTTTAACACAAAGACGGTATTTATTAGTGTCACCATCACGACCTTCGGTATAAAGAATTTTATCGTCTTTTACATGGTATTTGATTAAACAACCGACACCACAATAAGGGCAGGTTGAATTAACAGTTTTATCTGCTTGCTCAAGGCCAACATTGTTTGCCGGCATTAATGCACCAGTAGGGCAAGCTTGTACGCATTCGCCACACGCTACACAGCTACTAGCAGCCATAGGGTCGGCAATATCAAAAACGATTTCAGCATGAGCGCCACGGTTAGCGAAACCGATTACATCGTTCATTTGCTCTTCACGGCAAGCACGTAAACAGCGGGTACATTGAATACACGCATCCATGTTTACGGCAATAGCGGGATGAGATAGGTCGGCCTCAGGTTGCTCGCGTGATTTAAAGCGCGGTTCACCAACTTTTAGTTTTTGTACCCACTGATCTAATTCAGAATCGAGCTTATAAGGAGAACCTATTTGCTCAGGCATATCTGATTTTAGCAGCTCAAGTACCATTTTTTGTGACTTAACAGCGCGTTCGCTATTTGCCTGTACGTTCATACCTTCGGTAGGCATACGGCAACAAGACGGAGCTAAAACACGTTCACCGTCAATTTCAACCACACAGGCACGGCAGTTACCATCTGAGCGTAAGCCTTCTGTGTAACACAGGTGAGGGATTTCTTTGTTGTGACGTTTTGCTGTCTGCAGGATGGTTTCATCCGCAAACGCAGAAACAGCTTCACCATCGAGAGTGAAGTTGATCATAGGGTTGTTTAAAGTATCTGGATTTGCAGCCATGTCTATTTACCTATTATTTAATCTCTTCAGGGAAGTACTTAATCGCACAGCGTAATGGGTTGGGAGCCGCTTGGCCTAAACCACAAATCGAAGCATCAACCATCACTGAAGATAATTCTTCTAGTAAGTCAGTGTCCCAGATTTCTTCTTCCATTAGAGTGGCTGCTTTCGCAGTACCTACACGACAAGGTGTACATTGACCGCATGATTCTTCTTCAAAGAATTTCATGGCATTGATTGCTAATTCTTTAGCGCTATCCTGTTTAGAGAACACTACCACTGCCGCAGAACCGATAAAACAACCGTGTTCGTTGAGTGTATCAAAATCCATCGGAATATCAGCCATCGATTCAGGCAAAATACCACCCGACGCACCGCCTGGGAAGTAACCGTAGAATTCATGGCCATCTTGCATGCCACCACAGAATTCTGCAATCAATTCACGCATGGTTGTACCCGCTGGTGCTAAATGTACACCTGGCTTATTAACGCGACCTGAGATAGAGAAAGAGCGTAAACCTTTGCGCTCATGACGCCCGTGTGAGGTAAACCACTCTGGGCCTTTTTCAACAATATCACGTACCCAGTACACCGATTCCATGTTGTGCTCTAGGGTAGGGCGACCGAATAAACCGACTTCCGCTAAGAATGGTGGACGTAAACGTGGCATGCCGCGTTTACCCTCAATAGACTCAACCATCGCTGATTCTTCACCGCAGATATAGGCGCCTGCCCCACGACGTAAATGAATGGGTGGCAAACCAGTAATGCTGTTTTCTAAGTTAGCAATTTCTTTTGTTAGGATTTCTCGGCAACCCGCATATTCATCACGTAAATAAATATAAATTTCATCACAACCTACACATAAGGCCGCAATTAACATACCTTCTAAAAAGCGATGTGGGTCTGATTCTAAATAGTGACGATCTTTAAACGTACCAGGTTCGCCTTCATCAATATTGACGGCCATTAAACGTGGACCATCAAAGCTTTTAACAATGCGCCATTTACGACCAGCAGGAAATCCAGCTCCACCTAAACCACGTAGGCCAGAATCTTCCATTTTTTTGATAACGCTTTCGGTATCAATAGAGCCATCTAAAACGCCTTTGAGTGTTTGATAGCCGTTATCTGCAAGGTAGTTATCATGACTAATATAATCTGTAACACTTGCGGTAATTTCTTTTTTCTCAACGGCAGTAAGTACGTTGACAGGTGTTGCTTCATCAATCGGGTTTTGACCAACAACGGCGACTGGAGCATGTTGGCAGCGACCTACGCAAGGTACTTTTTGGACGCGTACCTTATCAGCATTTAAGCCATTTTCTAGGGCGGTGATTAGGTCATTTGAACCTGCCATAGCACAAGAAAGAGATTCACAAACACGAACGGTTAAAGCGGGAGGAGGTGTTTGACCTTCTTTGACTATATCAAAATGATGGTAGAAAGAAGCAACTTCATAAACTTCAGCAGGAGAAAGCTTCATTTCGTGCGCGAGAGCAGCGAGGTGCTTAGATGAAATGTGCTGATATTGATCTTGGATTTTATGTAAATGCTCAATCAATAAATCATGTTGACGAGATTCATCCGCTAACAGTGCTTGGACTTCTTCTAGTGCCTTTAGATCAACCGCATGACCCTTGGGGCCTTTGCGTTTCTTTTTAGTGATTTGATCTGGGCTTATTGTAATAACTGCCACTCGTATTTCCTCCAGCTCTTTCCGTTTCGTTTATTGAAGATTGCTAATAAATGTGCGCCAAACTATAGAATTATTATACTTGGCAAATTTGATCCACTTTAACAAAACTGTCATATTGAGTTCAAGTAATCTTTTCTTTAGATGTGTATCATAAAAAATGATACTATCCATTTTAATATCATTTAACAACTTATATGCACTGAAAATGACCTTGAACCCCCAACATTTATTGACTTTCTCAGTGGTTGCGCGATTAAAAAGTATTACCTTAACTGCGCAGCAGTTACATGTCGGCCAGCCTGCAGTCTCGGGACAGTTAAAGCTTTTACAAGCCTTTATAGGCGAGCCTTTATATGAGCGTAAAGGGCATCAAATTGAATTAACCGCCGCTGGAGAAGGGTTGTTAAAGTATGCCGATAAAATGGATAGCTGCTATATGCAAGCACATGAATATGTACGTAGCTTGCAACAAATCAGCACTGGCATCTTGCGCATAGGCGCAACGATGACCATTGCCAGTTTTTATTTACCTAAGTATGTCGTCGAATTGCAATCTCAATACGAAGGCGTACAAGTCTTTATGAAAACTTTAGATACCAGTGAAACATTAGATAACCTATATAATCTTGATTTAGGTTTTATTGAAGGTTCTTTGGCTGGAGTAGAACTACCAAGTAACTACCAAGTCATTGCTTGGCAGCAAGATGAAATTGTCTTGGTCATTCCTGATAATCACCCGCTTGCACTAGAGTACCCAGAGTATGTGCCTTTGGAAGTGTTTACTGAGCATCAAGTGATTTGGCGTGAACCTGGGTCGGGTGCCCGACACGTTGTTGAGGAAGCGTTAATAGGAGCTGATATTAACGCTCCAGTCAATATTGAAGTCACTGGCGTTTCAGCTGTCAAAGAATCAGTTCGCGCAGGTTTAGGTATCGGATTTTCTTCTGTTATGGCCTTAAAAAATGAGGCGGCAGGATTAGCTTCTCGCAGAATAGGCTGTGCCGAAGGACTAACTTGGCAATTAAATATTATTGCCCCTAAGCCAGCTTTGCAATCTCGCGCTATTCAAGCCTTTTTATCTTTTTGCATAGAAGGGAAAGGCTAACCACCGGCTTACTACTATTTATTATGGAACGATACACTGTGCGTTATTTATTACCGTTATTATTTGCTCTCACAAGCAGTCATGCCATAGCGGCATTTAATATTAAACAAGTGGCTCAAGGTATATATGTTCACCAAGGGCCGATAGAATTACCCGATGTGCATAATCATGATGCTATTGCTAATATCGGCTTTATAGTTGGTAAAAAATGCGTTGCCGTTATCGATAGTGGTGGTAATCCAGAGCAAGGTCGCTTGTTAAAAAAGACTATTCAGAAAATAACGGCTGTTCCCATTTGTTATGTGGTTAACACGCATGTGCATCCTGATCATATTTTTGGTAATAGTGCTTTTCAAAATATCCCTAATATAAAATTTATCGGCCACGAAAAACTCAGTAGAGCCATGGCGGCAAGAGGGTCGTTTTATATTGCACGTTCGATGGAACAAATAGCCGTTAACTTAACAGAAAAGGATATTATTCCGCCGAATATAACGGTAAAAAATACTTTAGAACTTAATTTGGGTGGACGAATACTTGTTTTAAAAGCTTATCCCACAGCGCATACCGATAATGATTTGACCGTATTCGATAGACAAACCAATACTCTGTGGATGGCTGACCTGCTATTTGTCGGGCATTTACCAGTATTAGATGGCAGTTTAAAAGGATGGTTAAAAGTAATAGCTGAATTAGAAAAACAGTCATTTGATGTCGTTATCCCTGGCCATGGTTCTATCGATCGTGACTGGCCGGAAAGTGTACAAGCA
>Ga0209826_1000422_pt1 | contig 31076 bp, 29 predicted proteins | sample GOMGulsemesocosm_5_FD_184637 | JGI IMG/M metagenome (GOLD analysis project Ga0209826, IMG submission 184637) | Methane-oxidizing microbial communities from mesocosms in the Gulf of Mexico - GOM15C Gulf of Mexico (SPAdes) (version 2) | ecosystem: Environmental > Aquatic > Marine > Cold seeps... | reverse complement strand
ATAATAATTTGAATCCCGCATAGGCGCCAAACCCAACCTCTAACTTGTTGCGCCCTGCCATGGGGGAGAGAGCTGCATAGGCTGTATCTGGGCAGACCATTCCGGCGCTTGCCAGGGGTGACATGAAAATAGCGGCTCCTTGGGCCGGCTGAGTGTTTCGCTGCGATAATGCGGCTGCAAGGGCGAAAGAGGGCAATAGGATCAGCGCAAATTCGCCAAGCGCCCGCCCGAACCCGTGATTGAACGTCTCTATGAGATCTGGTGCACTCATGTTGCCTATAAAGCCAAGCACAAGTGTGATGACCACAAGCCAAATCATGAGCGGCATACGAGGTAGAAGTGCCGTCGGTGATTTTTTAGAGATTGGGAAAGTGTCGATCAAAATTGCCTCCATCATAATTTTATCTTATGATAGTAATCTTCATCAGTGTTTTAAAATGAGAAATTGGACCTAATAATCATGAGTTCAAATCATGTATCGAATTTTATGCCGCCCTTGAGGACGCTTCAAGTGTTTGAAGCCGCTGCTCGGCACCAAAGCTTTACGGCAGCGGGGCGTGATATTGGGATTACACAAAGTGCCGTCAGCCGACAAATTGCAGATCTTGAAGAATATTTAAAACAAAAACTCTTTATTCGCTCTGGTCCGCGATTGTCTTTAACGCGGGTAGGTGAAACCCTTGCGCAAGGGCTTGCACACGCTTTGGCAGATATGCAAAAGAGTGTGCTAGAGGCAAGAGATATAACGGATAAGCGGGTCGTTACTTTGTCAATGCTCCCTTCCGTTGCGGCAAAATGGTTGGCACCACAGTTAGGGTTATTCATTCAAAAGCATCCGGACATTGACCTGAGGGTTAGTGCCACGCGGCACCTTGTTGATTTTGCAGCTGAAGGAATAGATGCAGCCATTCGCTATGGAAACGGGGAGTGGCCGGGAGCTGTAGCGGTCCGGCTTGGTACAGAGAAAGTTCAACCAGTCTGTACGCCGGAATATGCCCGTAGAATGAACCTGAAGGCGCCAGCCGATCTTTTGCGAGCTACCCTGTTTTGGGGAGATATAGAGGAAGATTGGCGTAAATGGTTTACCGCTGCCGGGGTTTCAAAAATTGAGACCTCGAGAGGTCCAAAATTGGGTGATGATACTGCAATTTTGCAGGCAGTGATTGAGCATCAAGGAGTTGCCCTCGGCAGATCATTACTGACCAAAACCGATTTGGAAACGGGCCGCTTAATCGCCCCATTCCCCTTAACGCTGGAAGCCAGTTACAGCTATTGGCTTGTCTGCCCGGGCGGGCATGAGGAAGGCCAATCTCTTGCGGCTGTAAAAGACTGGATCATTGGAGCATTTGCTGAATAGTGGGAAGGTTAGAGGTCAAATACATTTCTCAAAAAACGCATTTTTCCATTTTTGTTGGATTAATTCTGTGAAATGAATGGCACCGTGTTTGAGCAGAAATTTATTTGCATAAATTGTTAAGAGATTTGGCATATAAATGAGACTTCTGTTTTGGTGGTATAGGATTGCATGAGTAAGAACCCGGAAATCCTTGACTTCATTGAGTACCTTTCTCAAGGTGTAACTGTCTTTGATCAGAAGTTGAACCTTTACGCATGGAATAAGCAGGCTCAAATTCTGCTAGATTTCCCCGATGAAACGGGCAAAATCGGAACGCCGCTTGCTGAGTTTTTGAGGATAAATGCTGAACGGGGAGAGTATGGCCCCGGTGATATTGACGTCCTTGTTAATAAGCGAATGAATGTCACAAGACTGGGTCTCCCACATACGTTCGAGCGAGAAGTTGGCGACGGAAGAGTTGTGTTGGTCGAAGGAAAGTTCACCGAAAACCAGATGCTTGTCACCACTTATACGGACATCACTGAGCTACGATCATCAGAAAAAGAACATAAAAAATTAAACGCCCAACTGGATGTGCAGAACAAGGCCCTGGTCGAAGAATTAAAAACAAGCCGCCAAGAGATCAGAGATAAAAATACAGTCCTCGAAATTATAAATAGAAACACTGAGCATGGAATTTCCGTATTTAATCGAAAATTGGAGCTGTTGAGTTGTAATTCGAGGTTTCTTGAGCTTTTAGAATTTCCATCTAAGCTTGATAAAGTTGGCACGCCTTTGCGACAATTTATGGAATATAACGCACAGCGCGGAGAATATGGGGCTGGTGATGTGGACCAGTTGGTTGAGGAGAGGATGGCGCTGGCGCGGAAATTTGAAGCTCACAAAATGGAGCGAATGCGGCCAGACGGCACAATAATTGAAGTTGTCGGTACCCCTGTCCTTGAAGGTTTTGTGACGACTTACACCGATATTACAGACCTCAGATCTACGCAAATTGAACTAGAGACGCTGACAAAATATCTTCAAGAGACTGTCGATCAACAGTCCATAGAGTTGTCTGAGAAACAGGTTCAAGCAACGCAACTCACAAGTGCCATTGACGCCATGGAAGAAACCATCGCCTTGTTCGATACAGACGGGCGATTTCTTTTTTGCAACAAGAGATTCCGCGATGGTCGAGAGAAGGTTTCTGATTTTCTGGTGCCTGGTGCCCTATTTTCTGACTTTTTAAGAGCAGCAATGAAGGCCGGATATTATGAAATGGATGATCTGGGATTTGAGGATTGGTATGACCGACGAATGGCTCATTTCACGGACCCTACTGTCCCCATAGAAATTGAATCAAGTGATCACATATGGGTATCTGTGCAGGATCAGCGTTTAAGCGATGGTTCTACCATTTCAATTGGGACTGACATTACCCAACTCAAATTGGCTAACCTCGAGAAGAAACAAGTTGAAGAACGGTTTCGGGACTTCGCTGAAATTGGAGCTGACTGGTTTTGGGAGATAGATGAAGATCTGCGGTTTTCCTATATTGCGGGGAGTGTGGAGGATGTGTTTGGAGTGAGTGCAAGTGAGCATCTTGGCCTAACGCGGGAAGAGGCGTATCGCGATAATCAATCTCTCGATACACCCCAATGGAAAGCCTATTTCCAACTTCAAAAAGACCGAAAAAACATAGAAAATTTTGAATATCGGTGGTTTTGTACGGACGGTGAGATACGACACATCAACCTAAATGGTAAACCTTTTTATGATGAAGGTGGCAAATTTAAGGGATATCGCGGAGTTGGAAAAGACATAACTGCTCGCAGGGAAATAGATGAGCGCATCCGTGAAAGCGAAGAACGGTTCAGAGCCATTGCAGATAACCTGACGGAAGTCTTCTGGCTTCTGAGTGTTGAAGATGGTGGCAACTGGAAAATTCTATATGTGAATGCTGCATTTGAAACAATCTGGCGCCATACAGCAGCGGAACTATTGGCGGACTATTCGATTTGGAATCAGTTTGTACATCCTGATGATATTTCCCATATTAATGCAGCGTTTCAAGCGTTTGCACTTGGGGAGCAGGAGCTTAACTACGAATATAGGCTGCTATACCCTGACGGCGAGGAGCGTGTTATTCACTCGGTCGGGCAGCATATCCGGGATGATAACGGCAAAATTGTCCGTTTGGCCGGCATATCGCGAGATGTTACAGAATTCAAGCAATCAGAAATAGCTCTGCGACGGTCCCAGAAAATGGATGCAATCGGGCAATTATCCGGCGGCGTTGCTCATGACTTCAATAATATTCTGGGTATTATTCAAGGAAACTTGGAGCTGCTTGAAGAAATGTTGGAAGGTAATGGCCCGGCACTAGAGCGGATTGAGAAAGCCATTAAGGGAACTGTTAGAGGGGCTGAAATAACGCGGAAACTCTTGGGGTTCTCTCGAAAAGATTCCGCCCAAACCACTTTGACCTCAGTGAATAGGTTCATCGAATCCCTACATGATTTAGTAGCAAAATCTTTAACCGCCTCAATCACAGTTCAAACAGAACTGCCGGATAATCTTTGGCCTGTAGAAATTGATACTGGCGATTTTGAAGATACGTTGCTCAATCTGGCCCTAAATGCCAGAGATGCAATGCCAAATGGCGGGCAATTGGTCATTGAGACTGAAAATAAAACCCTAGATGCCAGCTACACAGACCAAAACCCAACGGGACAGACCGGTGAGTTTGTTATGATTTCGGTAAGTGATACAGGATCTGGAATGAGTGACGAGGTTCGTGAGCGGGTGTTCGAGCCGTTTTATACGACAAAATCTCATGAGAAAGGCACAGGCCTTGGTTTAAGTCTAGTCTATGGTTTTATTCAACGATCTGGCGGCCATATGAAGGTTTATTCAGAACAAGGGGTAGGTACGACATTCAAAATGTACCTACCGCGCGCTGATGTCGTGCCGGCTTCAAACCCAAGCCCTCATAAAATCTTCCATAAATTGCCAAAGGGTACGGAAACGATACTTGTAGTGGATGATGAGAAAAGTTTACTGGAGCTGACAGTAACGACGCTTAAACATCTTGGATATAAGGTGATTTCGGCCAGTGGCGGCCAACAAGCCATGGAGAAACTCACCGAAAATAGGGACGTGGATTTGTTGTTCAGCGATATCATTATGCCGGGCGATTTAGATGGATATCAGTTGGCGAAGCAAGCCCATGAAACCTATCCAGATCTAAAAATACTGTTGACCAGTGGATTTACAAAAAATCACGAACAATATGTAAAAGGCTCAGACCCGTATTTGTCAAAATTGGCTTTTAATTTGTTGACCAAGCCATATAGTCGGGCAGAGTTAGCCAGCAAGTTGAGGAAAATGCTGGATATGAGTTCCACAGACTAAGCTGACGCATTTTCGAGGGTGTGATGCCCGACTGAGCCCTTAACAGCGCAGCCGGACATAAAGGCTGGATTGTGCTATTCTGCCCCTAATACAAAATCGAAATCGACGGTGAAGTACGGGGCTTGGATTTTGTCGGAATCAGCAATTCCATTTGGAATGTTGTTCAAGTCAGTTTGCTCGATATATTCCATGACCAATTTTTCACGCACGCCAAAGACCGCATCTTGGTCTAAATATGGGTCATCGCTTGGGAAGACTTCTGTTACCAGTGTCCGGTGCCCGGGAGCGGTAATGATGAAATGTAAATGAGAAGGGCGCCATGGTTGGCGGCCCGTTGCGTCCAGCAATTCACCAACCGGACCGTCATCTGGCACAATATACGGGGCAGGGCGCACAGTGGTAAATGCATACCGTCCGTCATCGCCAACAACCATATGGGCGCGTAAATTGTAATCTTCTTGGTCTGGGTCCATGTTGGAATACAGGCCGTTATCTGCCGTTTGCCAAATTTCAATTTCAGCACCAGAAATTGGAGTGCCGTCTGTTGATTTGACGATACCGCTGACAATAATTGCTGCGCCGTCATTATCAGCTTTCATGTTGCCGCCAACCGGAAGGGTCGGCGCGCCCAAAATATGAAAGGGGCCGAGGACGCTCGATGGTGTGGAATCTGGTTCTGAATGCAGCATGTCCACAAGTGATGACAGGCCAAGGACATCAGAAAAAAGAACAAACTCATTGCGGTGTGGTGAGGAAATCTCGCCGGCCTTCATCAGCAATTCTAAGCCCTTACGCCATTCTTCATGAGTGAGCATGGTTTCTGTTGCGAAATCGTGTAAATGGCGAACAAGGCTTTCCAAAACAAAGCGCGTGCGCGGATCTGTATCGTCACCAATATAGTCTAGAAATGCCTGTGTCAGTGTATCTTTAGTAACAGTACGCATGAGAAAATAGCCTTTAGAGTTTTACGTCTAATTAAGAATAAACGTTGAGATAATAGGGAAATTGATGAGTAGGATTAGGACACCTAACATTAGTCCTGCGAACGGGAGCGCTCCCATAAAGACGTCTTTGAGCGTAATGTCCGTGTCACTTAACGTTGCTTTAATGACAAAACAGGAAATACCTAAGGGCGGTGTCAGAAGTCCGATTTCGGCGCCGATAACGGTAATGATACCAAACCAAATTAGATTTAGGCCCATTGATTCCATCAGTGTAATAAACAGCGGAACAACGATTAGGATAATGGAAGCAGTGTCGAGCAAGGTTCCTAAAAATAACATAAGAACCACATAGATCACCATTATCCCAGCAAATCCAAAGTTGTAGGAATTGAGTAGAGCATCCAATTCGTTGGGTAAACCTGCAAAACCCAGCATGCGGCTGTAAAGTGACGCCATGGTAATCAAGAATAGAATTGATGCTGTGATATGCCCTGTCTCCAAAGCAGTTTCCCACAGACCTTTCCAGGAAATTCTCCGACGGGCAACAGACATAAGCAAGGCAAGCAACGCACCTGCGGCTCCAGCCTCAACCGGTGTTAGCCACCCTGTGTAAATGCCGCCCAAAACAAGAACAATGAGAACTGCGATGGGGACCGTTTTATCGGCCAGTTCGCCAATTGTGAAATGTTGCGCCGTATCTGGTTGGGTGTTTTCCCCAATGAAACTGGGCCAAAATTTGGCCATGAGTAAAATCGCGATAATATAGACGACGGTGAGAATTAGGCCGGGGACAATACCTGCTAAAAACATCTGGCCGACGGATTGTTCTGCAACGAACGCGTAGATGATCAGCATGGCACTTGGCGGGATGATCATCCCAAGAACGGACGATCCTGCAACAACACCAACTGCAAATCTGGGATTATAATTGAACCGCAGCATTTCTGGGACCGATATGCGAGTAAATACGGATGCAGAAGCGATGGACGACCCTGTAACGGCAGCAAAGATAGCATTCGCGCCGACTGTAGCCATGCCAATACCGCCGGCTATGCGCCTAAAGACTTGATTGAGGACCACATAAATATCGGTTCCAAGTCCCGACTTTGAGACAAGGAGCCCCATGGCGGTAAAGAGTGGGATGGTGGCGAACTCGTATTCGGTAACGCCGTCACCGACCGCAACTTTCAGAAAATTAAAGGCGAGGATCGCCTTTCCGCTAATAAGCCAGATTGATACGAACGACACCAATCCTAATGCGACAGGTATATACACACCCAAATATATCAGCGTAACAATCGCGATGACTGACAAAATACCTATTTCGACTGGTGACATTTTATGAACCGCCCAAGTGTAAAGACAACTGTGATTTTTAAGATGAACTTATTTAATTTCGCGTGGCCCAAATAAGGCTTTGAGAAGAAAAATGAGTGCACAAAGAGCAACGCCAAATACTGTCGCCAGATGACCAGGCCATGTCGGTGCCGTAAAAATACCGGGTGTACCGAAGTAATCACACCGGCCAAATGCCGTGGATAAATCTGTTAGCAGATTGCCAGTTGGAGCCGGCCCAAAATCAGGTTGCGTGAAGAAATAGCAACTCTCGTACGAGTCTAGAAATTCTGGTAAGGCTGCATAAACGATGAGCAACATAAAGATCGCAGACGTGAGATCAATTGCTCTGGAAATAAAGGATGCGAAGCGCGGGGAACGGTCTGTCATCATTAAAACGAAACCATCTGAGCGGGTCAGTCGGTTAGTTCGGACAACATCAGGTAACTGCAAAAATACAATCATTACCAATGCAAAAACGACAAGCTCTACACTGCCTTTGAGAGGGGAGTGAAACACCCCCCTCGCAACGACATCAACGTTGAGCACTGCAACTAACCCAAAGAGCATGCAAGTGCCCAATACATTTGAGATAGATGCGGTTCTGTAGGCAATATTTCGTACAGAATCGAGCAGTTTAACAACCATAATGGCTAAATTTCCTTTACTAAACAGACGAAGGATGCTGATCGATTAGAGCTCTGCAGCCCAGTCACGTAAAGGAGTTTGACCCGCAGCTTTTAGCTTAGCCACATAGGCTTTGAGCATTGCAGAACCAGGTGCGCCTTTTGAATCGAGTTTCTTCGCCCATTCAACAGCAATATTTGGCATTGCTTTTACCCATTGCATCCGCTCAGCCGCTGAGATTTCAACAACTGTCCCACCGGCATCTGTGTAGGCTTTAACCGAAGCTGTTGCCCGTTCCATTGCGATGACCGCAATATGATCCCGATAAAGGACAGCAACTTTTTGCAAAACGTCTTTCACTTCTTGTGGCAATTTCGCCCAAACATCTTTGTTTACGGTCACTGTTTTTGTGTTCACAGCGCCCAGATCAGCTTTCACCATGTAAGGGGCAACTTCTGAAATTTTAAATGTTTTTGCAGCTTCAGGCCACAGCATGGCAGCTTCTACAAGACCAGTATCAATCATGTTGTAGAATTTTGGTAAACCACCGCGAACACCCGCAACGTTATCAAGACCTTCAAGGTAGCGCAGGTTGTAACCCGCACCGGCAATTTTCATGCCTGAGAGATCTGCAATGCCTTTAATTTGTTTTTTGGAAAAGATTTGATACGTATCCAAAACCACACCAGTTGCCAAATAAACTTGGTTTTCAGCATCTAGCTCTGCGGCCATTTGCGGGAATTCTTTTGCGATTTCGTCAACAGCTTTAGCAACAACACGCGCATCAGACGAGATAAACGGTGTCACACCAGACAGACCTTGACTTGGCAGGCTAGAGTTATGGAAAACTGTTGTTACAATTCCGATGTCGCCCAAGCCGAGTTTGATGCCTTCAAGAACGCCTTTGGGCTTAACGATTGTTCCGCCATACGCTTCTTGCCATTTAATTTTGTAGTTTCCGGATTTTTTCAATTCTGCGTTTACCGTTGGAATAAAGAATTTAGAAAATTCTTTAACCCACATGGCACGTGCAGGATAACCATCAATGGCAATCATTCTGATAGTTTCAGTGGCTTCGGCTTTCAGGACAGGTTGTATGAGCAGTGAGCCCACAACAAGCGACGCCAGTGCCAATGAGCCGCGCTTTAGATAATTAGACATATTTTTCTCCCAATTCAGAAACTAAGGGTATCTTCGACATGACGGTGAATTTTTTCCACTCTCGTTAGATTTCGGGTGCCCCTTTTACGAAATCGCAAAAATTCTGGGCCGTAACAGTAGTTTACGTTTTACTAATTGTTTTAAGTGCGGCGCTTGCTAGTACTCGGGCCTTAAGCAAAGCGACAGACTTCAGAAAACTCAAATCTAGGTAACCGTTGGAATAAGGCTTTCTCGTCTGCATATCCAAGATTACAAAGAAAGTTAGATTTAATTGAAGTGCCTGCAAAAAACTCTTCATCAACATTTTCATTTGAAAAGCCAGACATCGCCCCCACATCAAGGCCAATTGCCCGGGCAGCAATCATGAAATAACCACCTTGCAACGTGGAGTTCCGAAAAGCTGTATTTTCAATATGTTCTGTTTTTCCCTCGAAGAATTTACGGCGATCTTCGTGCGGAAACAATTTTGGCAATTCCTGCCAGAAATCCAAATCATAGGCAATAATAGTGGTAACGGGGGCACCCATCATTTTGGCAACGTTGGCAGGCTTCAACGATTTCGCCAGTTTCTCTTTACCCTCTTTAGAGCGGACATGGACAAATCGAGCGGGACAGCTGTTCATGCTGGTTGAGCCCATTTTTGTGATGTCGTAAATCCGATGGATTTGCTCATCGGTAACCGGTTTGTCTGTCCAAGCGTAGTGGGACCGCGCCTCTTCTAATATGAGGCTAATAGAATCTTGGTCAAGACCGTCTACACGCGCCCGCAAATTCTGGATGTCAGCTTGCGCTTTCGCCCGTAACATTTCCAAGTCTTTGCCGGTGGGGGCCTGTGTCGTCATCGGGCGGTTACCTTTATCCATTTAGTCTATAAGATATGAAAATAATCAACATTTATTAAATGGTGTCAATTAAAATCGATTTTATTTAAAATATATGAGATAAATGTATGTTTATTTTTGGGAGTTGATATAATTGCCCAATGACGTTCAAAGGACGCTTTCTGCAGCACCTTATCAAAGAAAACTTTGAAAAAGGTTGGTAGATCATTGTAAGTTGCGTGGATATTGGTGCCCTTTGAGAGCTGAATTTGAATTTTTGTCTCTGCTTTTTTGCAATTAGCTGAGATGAAAAACGGGAGAAATTAATGCCTTCTTGGTCTGAATATAAAACCATAGCCCGTGAGCGCGGTGCGCTTGCCATGGAGTTATACTGCGTAGAATCAACACCTGCTGCAGCGCCGGAAGAAATGCAAAAACATCTCCTTGATCATCTTGCGTACCAGAAAATGCGAGAAGCTGAAGGCAAGCTTGTATTGGCAGGCCCGCTATCGGATGAAAGTGGTACAGAGATGACGGGCGGCGGTATGATCATTTACCGGGCGTCTTCATTGGAAGAGGCCACACAGTTTGCCGCAGAAGATCCCATGCATAAAGCGGGCGCCAGAAACTTTACAATACGGTGCTGGTTGGTGAATGAAGGCTCTCTTTCTTTTACAATAAGCCTATCAGATCAACGCGTTAGTATATCTTAAAATGAGCGTATTTAACTTTTATTCAGGACGATCATAGATGCAGAATGAAGCCGAAACCGATTCTGATACAACGTCACTGACAAATCAGGCGTATAACCGCATCTATCAGATGATCATCCAAGGGGAGTTTGTCCCAGGACATAAACTGAAAATTGATAACCTGCGGAAAACCTTAGGTGCTGGTGCCAGTCCTGTTCGAGAGGCACTCAGTCTTTTGACATCTGATCAGTTGGTTGAGCGCATAGATCAACGGGGATTTCGGGTTTCTCATATTAGTTTAAAAACCTTTGAGGAGCTTTTGAAGACCCGCTGCTGGCTTGAAGAGCGGGCGCTTCGAGAATCCATGAATGCCAAGGATGTGGAGTGGGAAGAACGGCTGATTCTAGCGCATCATCGTCTCAAACGGGCTCCCCGTTCTGTTGGTGGCGACAGTTTTGTCGCCAATGCGGGCTGGGAAGAGCTTCACAAGAACTTCCATATGGCTTTGCTGTCTGCTTGTGGCTCTTCCATTTTAGTCAAAATCTGTGAACAATTATACGATCAGAACATTCGTTATCGCAATATTGCTGGGCCTAATGCGTATCCAAAACGGGATGTGACGAGCGAGCATGATGCCATTGTTCAGTTTATTTTAGACGGAAACGAAGATAAAGCGGCGGAAGAGCTAATCCGTCATTATAAAAAAACCGGGGAATTTTTGGCCAAACAACTTGAATAAATTGTTCAGGACGTGCGAATTCCAATTAAATCGAGTTTTTGAATTAAAAAAAAGTAAAAATCGATAATTTAGTGATTGTGTTTGTTTTGCCGACAAAATAAAATGATCGGCAATACTGCTATAAACAACGCACGAGATTATCATGAGATTAGTATCTTTCATAAAAAATGGCGAAAGCCGTATTGGCCTGCGTAGAGAAGATGACATTCTCGATCTGTCGATCATTGCGCCAGAACTTCCAACCGATTTTGTTGCACTGCTCGAAGCAGGTCCTGATGCAATGGTATCTGCTGCTGCTGCTGGTGAAAAAGCGGGCGATGATGCAATCGTATCTCCTGAAGGTTTAACGTACGCGCCGCTAATTGGGCGTCCGCCAAAGATCATTTGCATTGGCCGCAACTACGCAGCCCATGCCCGTGAAGGCGGTGTTGAGCCCCCTGAATATCCAGAAATTTTCTATCGCGGTGCCACCTCTTTGGTGGGGCATAATCAGCCTATCCTGCGTCCGCTTTGTTCTGACAAACTGGACTATGAAGCCGAACTTGTTGCCATCGTTGGTAAGCGCGCACGTCATGTCTCTAAAGAAGATGCATTGTCAGTTGTTGCGGGTTATTCCATCTTTAACGAAGGCACTCTTCGCGACTATCAGCGGAAAAGTTCCCAGTGGACCATCGGCAAGAACTTTGATGATACAGGGGCTTTTGGTCCTGAATTTGTCAGTGCAGATGAGCTTCCTCTTGGCGCGCATGGCTTGAGCATTCAGACCCGTCTGAACGGTGAAGTGATGCAAGATGCCAATACACGAGACTTTATTTTCCCAGTTGACGATTTGATTGTGAAACTGACCGAGTGCATGACGCTTGAGCCCGGTGACATCATTATTACCGGGACACCTGCTGGTGTCGGTTATGCTCGCAACCCGCCTGTATTTATGAAGGCCGGTGATGTTTGTGAAGTTGAGATCGAAGGCGTTGGAACACTCCGTAATCCGATTGAAAATGAAAAAGCATAATTGCGTGCGGCAAATTTTTTGATTTGCCGCATTTTTTAGAAGTCGGCATTTGTAAGGTGCGTAAATGACGAAAAAAGTCATATTAGCAACTGCGGCTGGAATACCGGTACTCAGTATACTTTGGGCGTTACAGCTTCCCTTGCTCCTTGAGTTGGAAGTGGCACGGACCCAATTTCTTTCTGTTCTATTAGGGCTCGCCACGGCGCTTGTCTTTATCAACGATTCCCAGGAAAAATCAGTTTTTGAAAAAGGTTTCTGCTTCATTGCAGCGCTTTCAAGTATCGCGATTTTCGGCTGGACAGGCTTGGAATATCAGCGGTTTCTACTTGATTTTGCGTATCTCACGCCAGAGATGCAAATCCTTGGGGCAGGCGCTCTTTTTCTAACACTAGAAGCTATTCGCCGGGCAACCGGGTGGATACTTTTATCCCTAATTGGGGTGTTCGTGATCTATGCATTGTTTGGAGGCGAGGTTCCTGAACCGCTGACAGGCGTGACAATTAGTGTTCCCGAATTATTGGTCTATTTGGCATTCGATCCCAACGCTATTCTTGGGACACCGCTGAGTGTGGTTGCGACCATTGTGGTCATGTTTATTTTCTTCGGAAAATTGCTTGTGCAAACTGGATGCGGTGAATTCTTCATCGATTTGGCCATGGCAGTTATGGGGAAAAGACGGGGCGGCGCTGCGAAAATTGCAATCGTGGGCTCTGCGTTATTTGGATCCATTTCTGGCAGTGCGGTCTCAAACGTGGTGACAACGGGCGTGATGACAATCCCTTTGATGCGTCGGTCTGGATATACAGCCCGGCAATCTGGGGCAATTGAAGCCATTGCCTCAACCGGCGGGCAGCTTATGCCGCCTATCATGGGGGCTGCCGCCTTTTTAATGGCGCAGGCTCTTGAAATTCCCTATTCAGAAGTTGTTCTGGCAGCCCTAATTCCTGCTGTTTTATATTATATTTCTGTCTTCATTCAGGTGGACCTAATTGCCGCGCGCGATGATATTGCAGCAGCGGAGACAGAGCATCGCCCGGTATTACAAGTTCTTAAAGAAGGATGGCATTTCCTAGTTCCCTTCTTCATTTTGCTGTTCTCCATGTTCAAGTTGAACGTCTCGGCTGAGCTTGCAGCGCTTTATGGATCAGTTGCAATCGTTGTCGGTGGTTTCTTGAGAAGCTACAGGGGACACAATCTTGATTTAAAAGGCCTGCTGAACTCTTTCCCAGATACCGGGAAAGCGGTCATGGAACTCACCATGATTGTTGCTGGTGCCGGACTTGTTATTGGTTTGTTGAATGTCTCGTCGGGCGGATTTGCTCTGACGTTGGCGCTTGTCCAACTGGGAAGTAGCAGTCTTGCGATCTTACTCCTCGTTTCTGCGGGTGTTTGTATTTTGCTGGGCATGGGAATGCCGACATCTGGGGTTTATGTCCTGCTAGCGGCCCTTGTGGCACCGTCTTTGATTGAGACCGGAATTCAGCCAATGGCAGCCCATATGTTCATTTTGTATTTTGGTATGATGTCCATGATTACGCCGCCTATTGCACTGGCTGCGTTTTCGGCGGCAACCATTAGCGGTGACCGACCCATGAAAACCGGGATTGAGGCAATGAGACTAGGCTGGGTGGCTTATGTTGTCCCTATGCTGTTCATTTTCTCGCCGTCCCTGATCATGAACGATAGCCCAGTTAATGTGGCCATCGCGTTTGTTGTAACTGTTATTGGAATTCATTTCATATCAGTCGCTCTGGTGGGGTATTTTTACAAAAAGGTCTCCCTTTCAGTTCGTTTAGGACTGCTTAGTGCTGGAATTCTAGCCATGCTTCCTGAACCCATTTTGCAAAGCGGATTAATACCAGCTTTAGTCGGTATTGGCATTGGAGCTGCCCTTCTATTTGCGGTTTCTCGATCGCAAAAAACCGCCGTTTTATAAACCAAAATTTCGAAATTAGATTTATTACTTTTTAACTGGAGGAAAATTTATGAAGAAACTAACCGCAATCAGCTTAGGCATTGCGATTACCTTGGGCCTTACGGCTCCGGTTTATGCAAAAACATTTACCGTCGGCACTAATCCACAAGGGTCGCTTTTTTATTCACTTGGCGCGGCCCTGTCGAAAGTTATGGTTGAAAAGACTGATAAACAATATCGTGTTTCACCGTTCGCCGGTTCATCAACTTTCATTCCAATGCTCAACTCTGGTCGTTTGACATTTGGTTTTGCCAATGGCGGCGAAGCAACTTTTGCACATCAGGGCATTGGAAGTTTTGAGAACCGTGCAAATGAGAACTTGCGTCTTGTTGGTGTTGCAATCGCAACTCAAACATCTTTTGCAGTCCCAACAAAATCATCAATTAAGTCTATCGCTGACTTAAAAGGTAAACGCCTTCCCTCCGGATACAACTCCGGCCGGACATTCCATTACTATTCAAATGCGGCTCTTTCTTCTGGCGAAATGACAATTAAAGACGCCAAAAAAGTGCCAATGCCGAATTTCGTGAAAGCCATTAACGCACTTGCAGAAGACCGTATTGACGCGGCTCTTGTTCCTATGAACGTGGGCGTGGGCAAAAAGGCCATGGCGACAATGTCAGATGGTTGGCGCTATGTAAGTCTTGAAAATACTCCAGCTGCAAAAGAAGCGGTTACTAAAAACTTACCATCCGCTCGTATTGTGAGCGTTAGCCCAAGCAAAAGTAAAACAGGCGTTGTTACTGACCCAACAAACATGATCGAAGTTGATTTTTATGTTCTAACGGGCGCTCATGTTTCAGAAGATACAGTTTATAACCTTGTGATGACTATGGCGTCTAACAAAGACGCTTTAGGTAAAGCGTTTGGTGCTTTCAAGCGCTACGATCCAAAGAAAATGGTACAGGACAACCCAGTTCCGTATCATCCCGGTGCGATCAAAGCTTACAAAGAAATGGGCATTTGGCCTGCAAACTAAACGCGCAGACGATTTGAGAATAAAAGTGCCGGCAGTTCAATACTGCCGGTATTTTTTTTAGAGACCTGCGTCTTGCCAGTCATCAGATGGCTCGGCGGGATACGGTGTTAGGCTCACGGCCTTAACGGCTTCGATGGCAGCATATTCATCTTTATCAGAGGCATCGCCGCTGATCCCAACAGCTCCAATAACGGCACCGTCATCGTTACAAATCAAAACGCCGCCGGGAACGGGAATGAACCGACCTTGGGACGTGGATGCGAGAGCGGCTTGAAAAGAAGGCCGATTGGCCAAACGGTCCCGAATGGTGCGACTGGAAAGTCCCATGCCAAGGGCGCCCCACGCTTTACCGACGGCCACATCTCCGCGCATGATACCAGATCCGTCTTCCCGCTTAAAGGCTTGCAGGTTGCCCCCTGCATCCAGAACAGCAACTGTCAGCGGTAGCAAAGAGTTCTCCGACCCTAAGCGCAACGCGTGATCAACGATATCTGATGCCTTTTCTAGAGGAAGCGGTGTCACGAGATGTTTGACGTAATAATCAGACATTAATGGTGTCTCCAGTGTGGTTTTAGATATTTTGGGTTGGCTACAGCTTTTCCCCAACATTCATTTGTGACGGAGAGAAGGGGCCGTAGTAACAGGTCAAATATATCATGGGAAACGAGGGGCGTCATTTCAATATTTTCGATAAAAATTAGTATTTTTATATAATATCGATATTTATTTCAGGTGAGGAGCTACAACCTTGCTTTAATCCTTAGGAGATTGATTTTATTATTGAATATAGCCGTGTGTATCCAGAAATTCTGATTAGAAATAGTGGTATCAAGAAAACTGATGGGGTGGATCACTTGTGTTCAAAAAACTTAATGATATAGTCCCGCCTGAAAAACCATGCGCGGCCGGGTGCATGTTGCCAATAGTATTTTTGGAGCTCTAATAGGAATAAGTATGTCTTTTATTCAGGCCTTCGAAGTAATGTTTCCAATTGTCATTATTATCGCACTTGGATATGCCGTTGGTAAATCCAAACTGGCTATCGACGCCCAATCTCTAGGTTCTCTCGTTATTTTATTGTGCACGCCATCCTTGGTTTTCTCAAAGCTGACGACAGCGACTATTGAGACAAGCGTGTTACTTGAAGTCTCGCTTGCTGCAGCGGCATCTATTCTTCTTGCAATGGTTTTGGGTGCTATTGCGCTCCGCCTTTTAAACCTCTCCCTTCGGACGTTTCTGCCGTGCGTTATGTTTCCCAATTGTGGGAACACGGGCCTTCCGATAATGATCCTTGCCTTTGGCGATGCAGGGGCCGCTCTTGGTGTTGCCTTCTTTTTCGTTGTGGCTTTGCTGCAATTCACCGTTGGTATTTCCATTTCATCAGGCCAGTACCATCCAAAAGATCTTTTGAAGCAGCCCATTTTATATTCCGTGGGTTTCGTTCTGTTCTTCACGCAAACCGGCATAGAAGTGCCGACGGTTGTTGCTAAAACAACGGATATTTTGGGCGGAATGATGGTTCCTGCAATGCTGCTACTACTCGGCTCATCGCTTGCTACATTGAAGGTCTCGGACTTAAAGCCAGCCATCGCTGTAGCCGCGAGCCGATTGATCATTGGTCTTGTTTCGGGCGCAACCATAATTTTCGCGTTTGATTTATCGGGCTTAAGTGCCATTACCGTGTTCATGATGTCGGCAATGCCGGTCACTGTGGTCTCCTACGTGTTTGCCGTAAAATACCGACCTGATCCGCAGCAGGTAGCGGGCGGTGTTGTTTTGTCTACAGTATTGGCCTTTATCACCTTGCCGTTGCTTTTTGGCGGTGCGCTGGCCATTTTTAGTTAAAACAGGTTTTGGTGGAGGGATCAGACAATGGCTCATTGGAAAAAACTATGAGATTAAAGTTACGGCAACTTCAATATTATGTAGCAGTATTTGAGGAAGGCTCATTTACGGCGGCGGCCCATCGGTTGAACGCCACGCAATCTGGGGTGAGTATGCAGATTAAGGATCTGGAAGAGATTCTGGATGCCACCTTGTTTGACCGGGTCGCAAAAGGGATCATCCCAACTAAGATCGGCCATAGGACATATAGCCGGGCAGTACAGATTTTGCACGAAGTCCACGCCTTAAAGGAAGATGTTAGTGTCCAGAAAAAACAACTCTCTGGAACCGTTAGGCTTGGTGTAATGCCAACGTTCGCACGCTCCATTCTGGCGCCAGTGCTCGAGCAGTTTCTAGCAGAGAACCCGTTGGTTGATGTAGAGATCGTGGAAGCCTACAGCTCTGTTCTCACTGAAAAAGTAAATAGCGGGAAACTCGATTTTTCTGTTGTGCCAGCGGATGAGTTTGCGCCGGGCATCAAGTCCAGTTATTTGGCGACGGATATCGAAGTGTTGGTACGAAAAGCTGAAAATGATGCGCATCATCTGCAACCCATAACGTTGTCAGATTTGCATGAATTAAAGCTTGTTTTACCCCTAAAAAGTAATTCTCGCCGCACTAAGATAGACGCACAACTTCAATCTTTTGATATTACATTGGCCGGTCTGATTGAGTGCGATTCCATGATGACAACGCTGGACCTGGTGCAGCGCGGGTATTGGTCGAGCATTTTACCGGCCAGCTTATGTCTGCAAAACTTGGTGTTTGATGGGTTGGAAGTACGTCCCTTGCAAAACCCGACGTTAAATACAGACTATCATTTAATACAACCTGTATCCAAACCGATCGAGGAGGCCACAAGCATTTTGATACGCCAATTGGAAACTGCAATTAAATCAAGCGTGGCAAAACTGCAGCTGGCACTTCGGTAACGAATTAGTATTCATAATTTGCTGTTATGCGACTTACGAATTTAATTAGACCATTTTAGAATTGTAGTATCCGACTGTTTTCGCACATTTTACCTCTCATAAATAATTATGGAGAAAATCAATGAGTGTGGTTGAACAAATTGAAGTGGGTATTATCGGTACCGGCTGGTGCGGCGGAATTAGAGCCGAAGCCCTGCACCGCAACCCAATAGTTGGGAAACTGCACATCGCAGAAATTCGCACTGACCGATTGCAAGAGATGGTAGACTGGTATTCTCCAGCGACTGCCACAGAAGATTACAACGACCTTCTTGCCAATCCGGACATTTCAGCGATCTTTATTTCGGCAACTCCAGAACACTTGCATTTCCCAATGGCGAAAGAGTCGCTTGAAGCTGGCAAACATGTGTTCCTTGAAAAACCAATTGCGATTTCATTAGCAGAAGCTGATGAGTTGCTTGCGATTTCAGAGAAAAATAACCTCAAATTCTCCATAGGTTATTCACAGCGGTTTAATCCAAAATACGCGTATGTTCGTGAAAGTCTGCTCAACGGATCACTGGGTGAGCCAGTTACAGCCTTGCACAGCCGTCATATTTCACGCGGTCTTGGTGAGAAAATTTCAGGTCGTACAAAATTGTCTCCTGCCGCTATGGAAGCAACCCACGACTTAGATTTTGTCTTATGGTGCTTGGAGCCTGCGAAACCAGTTAAGGTTTATGCGCAGAATTCCTACAAATACTGGAAAGACAAAGGGTCACCGCAAATTCCTGATTGCACATGGATCATCGTGACAATGGACAGCGGCATTTGCTTCACTATTGGTGCGGGTTGGGTATTGCCGAAAAGTTACCCTAACTACTCATCAACAAGTATGGAAATGATCGGCACAAACGGCGCGTTGGTTATTGATGACACGCATCGTGATGTTGTTCTGCATACGGAGAATGACGGAATTCAATTCCCGATGTCCACAATGCCAGGTGAGTATGTCGGGCATGTATATGCTGGACCAATGGCGCCTGAAACAGACTATTTTGTTGAGGCTTGCGTTTTTGATAAGCCAGTGATGGTAACAGGCGAGCAAGCCCGTAAAGTCATGGAAGTTTATATCGCAGCCGATATGTCAGTAGAGCGTGATCAACCAGTATCACTTCCGCTGAATAGCAACGATATCTCTTCTATCCGCGTTTAAGAGGCTTTCCTCCTAAATATTTAGGGCACAAAGACTCTCCTCTTTGTGCTCTTTTTTTATCCCTGAAGCTGGTCAAAAAGAATATTTTTGAAACTTTCTGATGTCATCCGATCCGCAGCTGATTTTCTCTGAATAACGCCATATGTGAGTTTGAAACTTGGTTTTATTTTGAGAACGCTAACGGAATGAGCAAATTTTTGCGCAATGGGTGCATGAACAACAGCCACGCCGACACCTTCCTCTACCAAATTAGCAACCATTACGGTGGATTGCGCCTCACACTTTGAACGGATATTAATCCCGGCACTACTAAAAAGCTCCTCAGTTTTAAATCTGAGAAGTGTATCGGCTGAGATGGATATTAGATTTTCATCAACCAGCTCAGTAATATCAATCTCTTCGCGGTCTGCAAATCGATGATCTTTAGAAACAATACATCTAATTTCGATTTCACAAATAGGCTCAACTCTGAGACCGTCATCGGCCACAGGTAAGGTCACTAAACCTAAATCATAGGCGTCAGATTTTACTAAATGCTGGACGTCTTGGCGAGATCGTAGGTCGATAGATACATTGACATTGGGATAGTTTTCGCAGAACGCCTTAATAACAGGGGGCAGCATTACCGTTCCAATGGCTTGCATGGCGGCAATGCGAAGATTGTTTGTGCCGCGTTTTCGAATATTTTGAGCCATACTTTCAATTTGATCAACATCACCCAGAATTCGGTTTGAAATTTCAAGAAGTTCCAAGCCTTCAGGAGTGATTGTAAATCGGCCACCGTTTCGGTCAAATATCTGAAATCCCATATAATCTTCTAATTGACGGACCAGACGGCTTACCGCAGACTGAGTGAGACCAAGTTTGACGGCTGCCAGTGTTGTGGAGCCTGTAGCCCTGACAGCTCGAAGAGCATTTAGTTGGCGTATTTTCATTTTCAGTAATATACCCAAACAAAAGTCTAAAAATTCATTCTACTAGAACTAATGGGAATTATCCAACACTGAAATCTTGCTCTACCTTGCGTCTAACCAGATAAAAGGGGCAAAAAATTGATGGTTAAAAAAGCGGAATTATACGTAACTTCTGGCATTGCTGTAATGTCGGTTTTAGCGCTTGTCTTTCTGAACGATCTTATTGCTAAGCAAAAGATGATTTTTGGTCAGCCTTCAATCGAACCTGACTTGTTTCCCGCACTTACAATTTCTTGTTTGCTACTGCTTGTTGGCGGATTGATGGTCAAGATCATTTTCTTTGCTGAAACTGAAGTTTTTGATGATCAAGACAACGAGGAAGCAGAAGACCAGAGTTATTACCGTATTGGCAGTTATTTCGCTGCGATGCTGGCTTATGGGATTTTTCTGGATGACCTCGGTTTCGTAATCAGTTCCTGCCTCTTAGTTGCATTTATCTCGTTTTTGTTGGGCAGCCGAAGTTTTGTTCAAACTCTCGCGCTTGCGGTTATCGCACCGGTTGCCCTGTACGTCGTATCTACTCGCGGACTGAAAGTTCATTTACCAGAATTGGATGTTATCGAGCGGGCAATACAAACAGTTTTCCAAGTTTTAGGTCTCTCATGAATAGTATGATTTTTCGGAATGAATTTAGGGGCGCAAAATGCTAGAGCAAATCATTGAAGGTTTATTTCTAACGCTGCGTGTCGATACCTTTGCCTTTATGGCGATCGGTTTGTTTGGCGGTATGTTAGTTGGTGCCCTGCCAGGATTTACAACCTTGATGGCAATGGCGATTTTGTTGCCGATTTCGTTTTTCCTTGATCCAGTTGTTGGTATTCCCTTTCTATTGGGTGTGTATAAAGGCGGTATTTTTGGTGGATCTATTCCAGCAATTTTGGTGTCTATGCCAGGAACCGGGGCCGCTGTGGCGACCACGGCAGATGGGTATCAACTCACCAAAAAAGGTAAATCCCGTAAAGCCCTTGATATGGCGCTGTTTTCATCCGTGTTTGGTGATACTGCCAGTGATATCTTTACCCTATTGATGATTGTTCCAATCGCATATCTTGTGTTGCAGTTTGGGCCTCCTGAGATTTTTGCAATTTTGACAATGAGTGTTGTTATTGTTGCGGTAACGGCTGGTAAAAATCCGCTTAAAGGGTTGATTATGTTGGCGTTTGGTTTGTGGATATCCTTCATTGGGTCCGATCCAATCGGGGGCATGGAACGCTTTACCTTTGGCTTGTTTGAGCTGCGCGGTGGCATTCCTTTATTACCTTTGCTGATCGGCTTATTCGCACTGCCTGAAATTGTGAAAATTGTTGGTAGAACTAATGTTGGTGAAGCAAGTGTTGCCACAATCCTAGGTGAGCGGCTCACCCTAGCAGAATTTAAACGCTGCTTGCGGACGATTTGTCGCTCTACAGTCATTGGAACATGCATCGGGATCATTCCGGGCTTGGGTCAGATGGTTGCCGCGGTAATGGGTTATACAGCGGCTAAAAATGCATCTCCTGTAAAAGAGAATTTTGGTAAAGGCGAACTTGAAGGTGTTGCGGCGGCGGAAGCTGCAAACAATGCCGTTAATGGCCCAACCATGGTTCCGCTTCTGACATTGGGTATTCCAGGCGATAACGTGACCGCAATTTTGCTGGGTGCATTCGTTGCACAAGGCTTACGGCCGGGACCAACATTGTTTTCAGAACAGGGACCCGTGGTGTTTGGCATTTTGATTGCGATGGTGTTTGCAAACTTAATGTTCTTAGTCATTGGTTATCTATCAATTCCGGCATTTGCCCGAATTATCACCATTAGAAGTAATCTGCTGGTGCCACTGGTGACTATGTTCGCAGTGGCTGGCGCCTATGTCTATCGTTCCAACCCAAACGACATCATCGTTTTGGCAATCTTTGGTGTGATCGGCATTATCGCAAGTGCAGCCAAGTTTGAAGTCATGCCTTTAGTCATGGGTTTCATTCTGGGTGTTCCACTGGAACGGGCCTTCGGTCAGTCACTCTCTCTTGCAAATGGTGAGATTCTTCAATTCGCTATTTTTGAACGCCCCGCAATGGTCGCGATCTTAGTAGCAACGCCTTTCTTAGCGTGGATGTTACGCAAGAAAATGTATGCAGACTAATAACAAACTTCAATTCTGCAAAACGATACTAACAGGTATTAAAAAGAGTTTTTTTAGGAGGATGGAAATATGTTTACTAAACTTATGACAACCGCAGTGGTTGGGGCCGCTACAGCAATGCTCAGCTTTGGTGCTGTCGCTGCTGGCTATCCAGAGAAGCCAATTACGGTTGTTATTCCTTTTGGTCCTGGTGGATCGCATGACTTGAACGCACGTGTATTTACATCAGTGATGCCTGCACATGTTGGCCAGCCAATGGTTGTTCAGTTGACACCAGGTGCTAGTGGACAAAAAGGTGCTGCTGCTGTTGCGAAAGCAAAAGCGGACGGTTACACATTGCTGTTCTCCAGCAACTATATTGATCAGTTGATGCAACATGTTGGTAAAGCCCCTTATAATTCAATGGAAGATTTCGTGACTGTTGCCCGTATTAACTACGCGCCAATAGCGGTTATCGTACCTGGTGATAGCCCGTACAATTCATGGGCTGACTTGAAAAAAGACGTGAAAGCGAGACCAGGTAAAGTTTCTATTTCGCATTCTGGCAACTGGGGCGCACTTTTCGTACCAGCAGCGCAGCTAATGCTTTTGAACGACATGAAAATGAACATGATTCCGTTCCAAGGCGGCGGCCCAGCTCTTCAAGCACTGCTTGGTGGTATTGTTGATGTATCTCTTGGTTTTCCATCCACTATCGGTCCTCTTATCTTGAGCGGCGAAATTAAAGTTCTGGCAACGGCTGGTAAGAAACCAATCTACAAAGATGTTCCGTCATTCGCTGATCTTGGCCTCGAAGGTGACGTTGGCATGATGCATCGTATGGTTATGGCACCAAAAGGTATCCCTGCGGACCGTTTGGCAACACTCCGTGCTGCGTTCAAAGCCCTTCAAGGCGACAAAACTTTCACACGTTTGCTTAAGCGTATGGGAGAAAACGCTGAATATATGGACGGCCCTGAGTATGAAAAACTTCGTCCAGGCCAAAACAAGTTCTACGGCGAACTTGTTAAAAGTCTAACCAAGTAATTTCTAATAAATAGCAAGTACCAGTACCAAGTAAAAGAAGATGCCTCTTTCATGGAAGGGGCATTTTTTTGTCATTTTTTAGGGAAAACTCACAACAAACGGTGGGACATTACATGTCTCGCATTCCTATTATCTGGAATGAAGATGCAACGGAAGAACAAGCGGCTTTGTTGGTCAAGGGCGTGGAAGCAATGAGGGGCCGGGTTGCACATGCTATTCGACGATCAAAAAAAGTCGACGTAAAAGAATACGTCGACTATATGAATTCTTGCTGGTGGAACAAACCCTAAATTAGAGGTGAATTGTCTCGCCATTTTCAGCAGATAGTGCGATGGCTTCAAGCAGTTCGATGTTGTGGATCATTTCCGCGTGGGTGAAAGAATAATCCTTTCGCCCTTTCGCAGCATCGACAAATGCTTCGAGGTTTTCAAGGACAGCGTCATTCCACTCAAACTGTTTAATGTCTTGGGGCTGGCCTGTCTCTGCTGTGATCATGCGAACCACACCGCCCGGTGTATCTGGATGCGTGTCATTTAGCACTTCTTTCCATTTTTGCGTACCAAACACATGCATACGGATGAAATGCGGGGTGTGCAAGACGGCACTTAACGTCGCCGTCATGCCGGCTTTAAAGCCCAATTGGACAGTGACAACATCACCAGTTTCCCAGCCAAGAGAGCGATCCGCTGTAATGGCTTGAACCGTTTTCGCAGGACCAAAGAATGAAATTAATAGATCCGTTAAGTGAATTCCCATGGCAGTCATGCCAGCGGCAGGAGATACAGCTTTGGATGTGCGCCAGTCACCGGCAGGAACATTAATTAGCTTGTCGTGACTAAAGGCGGCTTCGGCATGCATGATAGTGCCCATGGATCCATCGTTAATGGATTGTTTAAGTTCAACGAGAGCAGGCTCAAAGCGGCGCTCATGACCGATACCCAATTGTACCCCGGCATCAACGCAAGCTTGAACAGATCGTTTTGCACTTGCGGCGGTTAGGCCAAGTGGTTTCTCGCAAAACACATGTTTGCCAGCGGCAGCACTGGCAGTTACCTGTTCTTCATGCAGCGGATTAGGTGTGGTTAGAATCACACCGTGAACGCTTTCTTTTGCAAGGGCCTCACCAAATTCGGTTAAGGGCGTGAAGCCACTTTCTTTAATAGTTTCATGATGAGCGGTATTGGGTTCGATAATATATTGAACAACTATTTCATGGTGGTTTTGGAGGCGGCGGGCAATATGCTGACCCCACCAACCATATCCGGCGATGGCGATGTTAAACGGCTGTTTTGATGTGCTCATAATTCTGATCCTAATTTTTGGAATTTCCCAGAATGGAAGAGCAGAGGATTTCCATCAGTTTGATTAATCTGCTGCACGCTGCCGATAAGGATTTCATGATCTCCGGCTGTAATTCTATTTTCCAGCTTGCAGTCGAGAAAGGCAATAGCGTTATTCAATATAGGAGCGCCCATGCAGCCTTCAGACCAGTCAACATTATTGAATTTATCGTCTGACGGACGTGCGAAGTTCATGGTCTCTTCTTTGCTGTCTTCACCCATGATATTAACAACGAATGATCCATGATTGCGAAATGCGTCAATGCTTGGTGCGTTAAGATCAATGCTCCATAAGATAAGAGGTGGATCAAGAGACACGGATGCAAATGAGTTTGCAGCCATTCCAACAGGAGCGTTTTCATCCCCAATAGTTGTCATGACAGCAACGCCCGTTGCATATATTCCTAGCACGTCGCGCAGTTCTCTGGTGTCAAAAGATGCTGTATTATCAATAACATCCCCCTCCATCGTTTCAGCAGTCATGAACCTATCCTTAACTTAAAATGGCGTCCTATGTGTTGATGCTTAGAATACGGATCAGGTGCGCCAGCACAATTCAGATGATTTGATAGCAAGTATCAAAAACCTTGATGGCAAGTATCAATAAGTATTGATTTTGTTGCTGGAAAAAATACTTCACTTTGTTTGTAGAAAATTGACATTCCACAACATTAGGTGAGGATAAAATGAAGTTATCTTTCTTTACAATGCCCATCCATCCCGTTGGTAAACCTATTCACCAGAGCATAGATGAAGATAGGGACGCTTTTATTCTTGCAGATGAACTTGGGTATGCTGAAGGTTATTGCGGCGAACACACAACTGACCAGGCGGAGATTATTACATCCACTGTCGCTTTTATGGCCAGCCTCGCCTATTCAACAAAAAATATCAAATTGGGTACGGGTACTGTAAACCTTCCAAATTCGCACCCGGCACGTGTTGCCGCTGAAGTCGCGATGCTTGATCACATGTTGAAAGGTCGCTTTATTTTTGGCATTTCTCCGGGTGGATTGATGTCAGACGCAGAAGTGTTTGGAAATCTGGATAAAGACCGGAATGCTATGTTTGTTGAGTGTATCAACATGGTTCTGGAAATCTGGAAAACCAAAGGCCCTTATAATATGAAGGGTGAATTCTACGAAGTTTGCACTGAAAAAACAGAAATGATGGAAATCGGACAAGGCGAGATTATCAGCCCGTACCAAGATCCTCATCCGTTGATCGTGGGAACAGTTGTTGCCCCATTCTCTAAAGGTGTAACGGAAATGGCTAAGCGAGGTTGGGAGCCAATTTCGGGTAACTTCTTGCTGCCAAAATGGGTCGCAACACATTGGCCGAAATATGTCGATGGCTGTAACGAAATTGGCGTCGAAGCTGATTACGATAAATGGCGTGTGGCAAAGAATATCTGTGTCGCTGATGATCAAGATACGGCCTGCCGTTATGCGCGCGATCCAGATAGCCCCTACGTTTACTATTACAGCCAGCTCTTGAAGAAAATGCGCAAAGGCGGCCGTCTGAATTTGTTCAAAGAAGACCAGAGCATGGATGACAATGATGTGACATTGGATTACGTCCTCGATCGTCTGGTCATTCACGGAGATGCCTCAAGCGTTGCCGATCAAATTTTGGAATTCCGGGAAACAACAGGTCCCTTTAATCACTTGGTATATGCAGGCCATGATTGGGCTGACATTGAGTTAGGCCGCAAATCTATGGCTTTGATGGCCGAACAAGTGATGCCGAAAATTGAAGATGCAATCAAAGGTGAAAAATAATGACGAGTTTGTTAAAAGTGGCTGCAAATGGCGCAGAGATTTCTTATGAAGTCTCAGGCCCAGAGGGTGCGCCGTGGCTGACACTTTCAAATTCATTAGCGACGGACCGCACCATGTGGGATCCGCAAATGAATGCCTTAGAGCAAACACACCGCGTCCTTCGTTACGATACACGGGGCCATGGTCAAAGCAGCGCAGAAGCATCTCCGTACACTTTTGATTTAGTTTGCGAGGATGTGATTGCTCTTCTCGATCATCTCTCAGTCGAAAAAACAGATTTTCTGGGGTTGTCTTTTGGGGGCATGACGGCTCTTGCAATGGGCATTAAATACCCGAACCGGATCAACAAACTGATCTGTTGTGATGCACGAGCTTTTGCGCCGCCGCCTTATACAAACATGTGGGTGACGAACATTGCCCGCATGCATGAGCAAGGGCTGGCCCCTATTGCTGAGGAGACAATTGGTCGGTGGTTCACTGAAGGTTTCCGGGCAAAAAGTGAAAATGCACAATTGCTCGCCACAATGACTGAAAACTTCTTGAAAACCTCTCACAACGGTTATGAAGGTGTGGCGTCTTGCCTATCTACGCTGGACTTACTGAAAGATCTGCCTAAAATTAGGGCTAAGACCCGGTTTATTGTTGGCTCATCTGATCCTGCGGCGCCCATCGATGCCATGCAGGAAATGTCAGATAAAGTTGCAGGCTCTGACCTTGTTGTCATTGAAAATGCAGCTCATATCTCTAACATGGAGCAACCAGAAGCCTTCACGGCAGCAGTTTGCGAATTTTTGGTAAGCTGATTTAACGGAAAGATAGACAATTGAGTACCAGAATTATGGTTGCACCTAATGGTGCGCGGCTAAAGAAAAAGGATCACCCTGGTGTTCCTGTGACTGTGGCAGAAACGGTTAAATGTGCTGTTGATTGTTATAATGCTGGCGCTCATGCGCTTCATGCTCATGTTCGTGATGCAGAAGAAAAGCATGTTCTAGACGCCGGTCTGTATAAGGAATTGGTTGCAGAGCTAAAGATTGCTGCGCCGGATCTGGATGTTCAAATCACAACAGAGGCTGTTGGTATTTATTCAGCTCTTGATCAGCGGAAACTGGTCAAGGATGTTGCTCCATCATACATTTCTGTCGCTATGAAAGAGCAGGCCATTGCCGAAGATCAAGACGCAGCAAAGGCGTTCTACCATTGGCTACACGCTGAAAAAATTAGGGTGCAACATATCCTTTATTCTGCGGAAGAATTGCAGCAGTTTTTGACCTATCTTGATACCGGTGTTATCCCGTCAGATGATATTGAGACCTTGTTCGTGATGGGCCGATATTCAGCGGGACAAAAAAGTGATCCATCAGATCTGGATCCATTTTTGGCCGGTATTCCAAGTGGAATGGATTTAAATTGGTCCATCTGTGCCTTTGGCGACAAAGAAACCGATTGTCTATTATACGCAGCCAAAAACGGCGGCGGCATCCGTATTGGTTTTGAAAATAACCGCACAAATAAAGACCTATCTGTTGCAAAAGAAAACGCAGAGCGTGTTACCGAGATTAAGACCCTCTTGGTGCAAAACGGTCTGGATTAATTCGAGGGTTAAACCAATTTATGGAGACGGCGCGGTTCACTGTTAGGGAACCGCGCCGTTTTTTTTGGCGTAAAGGGATGTTATCACACAGCTTCTATTCGCCTTCAAAGTGATTTTAAAGAGATATAACACCCCATAAAGTAATTGACATTATAAATTTCTAATATTACAATTTCTCCCTAGTTTTTACATGACTCGCGGGGGGCTAATCATGGTAAATCAGACTGTTTTTACGAAACGACGCTTAATTATATGTCTAGACGGTACGTGGAATGAGCCAGAAGAAAAATCCGAGAATAACGATGACAAAGAAGAGCCAACAAATGTTCTGAAAATTGTCCGAGGCGTTCAGCCTGTTGATGAAAACGGCATCTCCCAAATTAGCTACTATCATACAGGCGTTGGGACCGGCGGTTTTTTCGACAAAATATTTGGTGGCATGTTAGGCACGGGCCTTTCCAACAATATTAAAGAGACCTATCGCTTTATCGCTAATAATCATGTGGATGGCGATGAGATTTTTCTGTTTGGTTTCTCAAGAGGGGCTTATTCAGCGCGCGTCTTGGCCGGCCTTATAGGAACTGTCGGGTTATTGTCGAAAGAACATATGGCCTACTTACCTGAAATTTACGATTATTACCGAACACCGCCGGGGAAAAGAAAAAACTCTCCGGGCGCGAAACTGCTAAAATCTCTGCATCCTACCCCCCGCATAGATGTCCCCATTGAATTTATCGGTGTGTGGGATACAGTTGGCGCACTAGGTGCCCCAACACCTCTTTTGAAAAAAATCACAAATCTCTATATCGGATTTCATGACGCCAAACTTGGAAAAAGTGTCCGAAATGCCTTTCACGCTCTGGGCGTCAGCGAGCGCCGAAGATCCTTTAAACCTAATTTATGGACGGGTGAAGAAGCTCAGGATCAGGTGGTTGAACAAGTTTGGTTTCCTGGTGTGCATTCCAATATTGGGGGATCATACGCCAGCACTGTTCTCTCCAATGTTTCACTGAAATGGATGGTAGATAAAGCCCGTCAATGTGGATTGTCTTTCAATAATACATTGATGGAAGATCTTGAAGAGAAAATGTCCAAAGAGCATATCTCGAAGGCCCGGATTGAAAATTCATTTACATGGCTATATCAATTTCTCCGGTTGTTTGGGGTGTCGCCTTATAATAGGGAAATTGGCAGCGACCAAATAGGCGATGAAAGGGACCTTGCCGGTATAAATGAAACTGTTCACGAACAGGCAGTAGCCGCCATAGGTGAATCTTTTTACGTGACGAAAAGCGTTCAAGAATGGCAACCTCATAATCTCAAAGAGGCTAGAGATTGTGGATTACCAACATTATTTGACGACCCGGAAAAACCCTCCAGTTCAGAAAAAAAACAAAGAGCTGGCTGATGTCTAATGAGAAGGAGTCGATAATGTCTGAAATTAAAAAAGATCCAGTTGAAGTGCAGTTAACCGCTTTAAAACAAGAAGTCGACGCTATTCAAATTAGTATTTTGTCAGACTCAAAGCCTTGGTATAGACAAATCTCAATTTTGATTGCTCTGTTTGCCTTTATTTTTTCACTGGGGACAACGGCTGTATCCTTCTATCAATCTGCGCAACAAGAAGTTCAATCTGCTCGTTTGGAGTTGAGAAGTTTAATCAAAGAATTGACTGAACACCCAAAGCTTTCGGCAGAAATCCTACAAACATACAAACATGATCTTCCAACAATCCAGCTGTTATCGAGTACGCTTAATACCAGAAATATTGTTTTGGCTAAGCAAGCAAGGGCGACAATTGACGTCATTGAGGGCAGTCTGCTAGGAAGCAAATCTGTTCTTGCCGAAGAGTATTTTGCCATTGTCACTGCGTTAAGGAATTCAGGCCAAGAAAGTAGAATCTCAGAATATCTGGAAGAAGCATTGGATCGGGCAGATGATCCAATGACAGCCACTAGCGCATTGCGGGCATTGGCTGGTGTTGCAGGATCAATGAAGGATGTTGCTAAAATGCGAGAGCTGATGGAACAAGCGAGAATGATACCTGAAGATGAGCGATACAAAAGCACAACCATGCTTGCCAAGCACTTAGTATATGCAGAAACGGAATTACAATGGTGGGAGATGGAATTTTCTCTGAAAAATTGTGATGTGCTGAAAGCGCATAGTGACTTGGCACAACTCTCTATTGAAAAATTGTTTGATAGTCCTCTAAAAAATCAATATCGAAACAGACTAAATAGTCAATTGATGCGGGCACAGAGGTGTTAATTGATGTCTTTCTTATGGTCTCAAATAACAGAGACCGTTTTAGTCCTTATTGCGAACATCGAGAAAGCCTTTGGGCCCGCTGGACTCCGGTGCCATGCGCCCAATCCCCCATAAAACCTTGGTTCATGAAATAGGCATATGCTGCCCTAACTTGATCTCGCGGGGCATTTCTCGCAGCCCAGCAATCTGCTTCAAACTCGGCACGAGCCGGATGGGCTCTTGTAATGAGGTGACCCAAATTAACGTGCCCGTACTCGTGTGCACGAAAAAAATTGCAAACTAGGTTGCCCATTCTGTTGCAGTGATTTGGATTGTAAACAATTGCAACTTGGCCATTAATGACAGTTGTTATTGCTATATCGTTTAGCCTGGTATCGGGATATTCTTGAACAGCAAATGACCTATCAACGGTGCATGCGTTAAATAAAAATAATATAATTGATATGTATGCTAGTCGTTTCATTTTTAGACCCTTCCCATTAGGCATTGATATATATAATTTTTATTAGTAATTAATAATGTATGTTAAGAATAAATTAGTCAATAATAACATCTATGGTTGTTATGCCATGTAGAGATTGACGGTTGGTAACTACAGACGTAGGAGGGACCTATACAGACGAGCCAGCATTGTTTCAGTTATCGATGGGGAAATGTACTTCAAAGCTCTTCTTGCCAACAGGATGAAATGACCTATTTATTAGAGAGTTGAAATAAAATTGTGCTGGGTAAAGTTAAGAAGAGGGAACAGGATGGATTTTAAAAGATCTACAGATGTTGAACCGCTTCACTCTCGTATTTCGCGCCTTGCCGTGAGAGTCCCATACCTCTTGTTAGTAATAACGTTGACTTTTTTAGCATCTGTGGCTCCTCTAAAAGCCGAACCCTTCGCACTTTCTTTAGCAACCGGCGATAATTATCT